>ERZ857840.3577-NODE-3577-length-13024-cov-6.685712_pt1 | contig 13024 bp, 10 predicted proteins | sample MGYA00519760_ERZ857840 | MGnify/ENA primary metagenome ERZ857840 (study PRJEB31778, sample SAMEA3449371) | human gut metagenome | biome: human gut; feature: human-associated habitat; material: faeces | place: United Kingdom | collected 2010/2012 ... | reverse complement strand
CACGCATCTGATTGCGCAGCTTTGCGTCCAGATTGGAAAGAGGCTCGTCCATCAGGAATACGGCAGGGTTGCGCACTATTGCGCGCCCTATGGCCACACGCTGTCGCTGTCCGCCGGAAAGGGCCTTGGGCTTTCGGTCGAGGTACTGGGTTATGTCCAGTATCTCCGCCGCTTCCTTTACCTTGCGGTCTATCTCGTCCTTGGGGGTCTTCTTGAGCTTGAGGGAGAAAGCCATATTCTCATATACCGTCATATGAGGGTACAGGGCGTAGTTCTGGAATACCATGGCGATATCCCTGTCCTTGGGAGCTACGTCGTTCATAAGCTTGTCGCCTATGTACAGCTCGCCAGCGGTAATGTCTTCAAGTCCCGCTATCATGCGCAGGGTTGTGGACTTTCCGCAACCGGAGGGGCCTACCAGCACGATAAATTCCTTGTCTGCAATGTCAAGGTTGAACTCCTGCACCGCTACGACGCCCTCGTCGGTAATCTGAAGATTGTGTTTCTTTTCAGGCTGGTCCTTGGCCTTTTTCTTGGGCGCACTGTTTGGATAGACCTTTTTGATGTTTCTGAGGCTTACCTTTGCCATATTCTTTTTTCGGCTGCGACCGTTCTGCCTCCGCAAGGAACGGCCTCGGGATAAAGGCAATTATCCCATTACGACAGGTCTCCACACTGCCGCACCGCCAGCCGCGGCGGATCCTCTCCTTTTTTAGCCCTTCACGGATTATTTAAGTGGAGTAACCCGCAGGGGTAAAATAGGTTTATTTTATTAAATATATCATATTTACCCGCGCCATTTCAACGGTCATGCGAAAGAAAAATGGCGAATTTGTTAAAGGATAAACTTTTCTTGAAAATGCCCATGCCCATGCTATAATTATTGTGTTGAAATATAATCCTATTGATAGTTTTTTATATTCCTTCGGAGGACTGCCAATGTATTGCCTTGACAACATCGACAATATAAAAAATACCGTTCGTCCCAAGAAGACTGCTCACGTTTACGTGCCCTACAATTGCGGCAGGAAGTGCCCCTTCTGCGAATCCCGCAAGATGTACGATACGCTGAACGTATCATTGGATAAGACCCTCGAGGTGCTCCGCCGCATAGCGGATTCCGACATCGAGGATATAATGATAACCGGCGGCGAGCCCTGTGACAATCTTGATTATCTCGGCAAAATGCTGGATATACTCAAAGACAAGATCGTCTACGTAAACACCCTTTTCCCCTCCGAATCCGCAAAAGACATCACCCACATGTTCGATGTGGAATATCCCTGCGTAAAAGGCATAAACGTCTCCCGCCACCTCAGTACATACGAAAAAGACTCTGCCTTCCTCTATGCCCCCGCCACTGACGACGTTCTGGGCAATCTGAAGGTTCCCGTCCGCATAAACTGCGTGATACAGGATAAGCGCGCCCCGTTTTCATGGGTGGATTCCGTAGTACGGCGCTGGGAAAAGCAGCACGATCACAAGCCCAATCTTGAACTGCACTTTCGGGAGAACTTCAACGAAGTAACGGCGGAGAACCTGCACATACAGGACAGCCCCTTCCTGAAGACACTCTGCGAGAACTACAAATATCACTACTACAACATGGGTACTTCCTTCGATGACGTATCCTTCCTGTCGGACAGCGGCATGACGGTATATTACCACAAGATACTGCCCTACAGCATATGCAAAATAGGCCCCCTCACCATACTGCACGAAATGGTGGTCTTTCCCGACGCCGAGGTATGCACCGACTGGGACGGCAGCAAGGACGGGCTGGAAGAGTACTGCAAATGGGTAAATTATAAGCTATAACCGCAAAAAAGGCCGGATCGATCCGGCCTTTTTGTTTTGTCGCGTCATATTTCCTTTATCATGGTGAACATGCCAAGGCGCCTACCTTCCCGGCTGTGTATTGCGTTGGGAAGTTCTCCCGTCACCCGATAACCCAGCTTTTCGTAAAGGCATTTCGCCCTGTCGTTGCCCTCTATAAATTCCAGTTCCATTTGGCTTATGCCCATGGTCTTAGCCTGCTTTTCCAAAGCGTTCATCATTATAGTGCCGAGGCCCTTACCCCAGTATTTGCTTATCACGCTTATGCCCACGCTTGCCCTGTGCCGCACCTTGGACTTCTTCATCCCGGCACAGTTGAGTGAGCAGAAGCCCACAAGCTCACCGTCTATATCACATACCAGCATCAGCGTGCCATCCGACTCATTGGTCATCTGTATAAAGGCCGCTTCGCTTTCGTCGCTCCGTATTATCTCGTCCGGGTAGTGTATAAGGTATTCAGTCTCCCCCGCACAGATCCGCATGAGCTCCAGCATCTTGCCGCCTTCGCTGGGCTCCGCATTGCGCAGTACGCCATATGTCTTATCCTTCAGCCGTATCAGCTCAGCATCGTACCTCATCAGGCGTCCGCATCCTCCTGCCTCGCCCCGCGCCTGCGCTTGCCCTTCAGTGTTACATCCAGCTTCAGAGCATTGTGCGGACATACGGTAACGCACTTGCCGCAGCGTATGCAGTCGGTAGAGTTAGGCTCCTTGTATACGGGTATATCCAATCCGCAGGCCTTCTGGCAGGCGCCGCACCCCACACAGCGGCTCTTGCTCACCCGCATTCTTACCAGCGATACAGGGTTCATCAGGCCATATATGGCGCCCAGTGGGCAAATATAGCGGCAGAACGGGCGGTACATGAGTATGGAGCCTGTTATTATCACAACCAGTATGAAAAGCTTCCAGGTAAACAGCCAGCCAATGACGCTTCTCAGCTCCTCGTTGAGAGCAAGCAGCGGTATGCCTCCCAGCAGCGTGCCGGAAGGACATATCCACTTGCAGAACCATGGCATACCCACGCCGTATGAGCCCTTGGCAAGCATGGGCAGCAGTATGCACATGACCACGAGTACGACGTAGCGTGTCTTGCGCAGGTATTTCTCGCCGGGCAGCCGTCGTATCTTTTTCTTTGGCGGTATCTTGAAGAGCAGGTCCTGCACCAGCCCGAAGGGACATAGCCAGCCGCACACTATCCTGCCGAACAGCGCACCTATGGTTATAAGCGTGCCTAATACGTAAAATGGAAATCCATGTGACCTGCCCGCCAATGCGTTCTGCAGTGAACCCATAGGGCACGCGCCCCATGCTCCCGGGCAGGAATAGCAGTTCAATCCCGGAACGCATATATTCTTGACGCCGCCCTGATATATGGTGCCGTTTATATAGCCCGAGGCATAGCTGTTAGTCAGCAGCGTCCAGCAGGCCTGAAGGTATATTCGCGCCCTGAGAAAGGGGTGGCTCTTCTTTTTGCTTTTATTCTTATCCAAGGCCGATACACTCCATGCAGATCATTATGGCCTTTTGCATGACGGCATTGGCCTCGCCCCTTACCGCACCTATGACGATAAAGGCCAGACCTGCCGCTAAAAGTGCCAATGATATAATACTACGCTTTTTCATTCATCACCGTCTCTATAATATCTATCCACTTCTGCTTGCTCTTTGCGCCGTGAACCACCGTTACGAGCCTGCCCTCAGAGTCGTAAAACTTCGTCGTGGGCACCGTATTTACGCCCTGGAGCATGGTTTTTATCACGCTCTGGCTGGCAATAATGTTGGTAAAATTGCCTCCCGCGCTTTCAAACATCTCCTTGGAGCTCAGCAACGTATCGGGATTCTCCGGCATCGCGTCCGCCGAGAGGCCGATTATCCTGAAGCCGCTTCCCTTGTATTCCTTTGCCAGTTCTGAGAGATCACCCATCTCTTGCAGACAGCTCGGTCAGGTACGGGTCCAGATATTCACCATAGTTATGCGGTTCTTGCTGAACAGGCTGCTGCCGGTGCTGCTGCCATCCAGCGTAGTCGTCTCGAAGCTTATAGCCTTAGAACTGCTCTCGTACGAAAGGGACTGTTTTGTATAGTTGCCCGCATAGGGCGTCTTTACTTTTTTCTCAGGCTTAGGCGTCGGAGTAGCTTCAGCCTTCTTGTCGTCCTTTTTGTCGTCCTTTTTGTCGTCCTTTTTGCCTTCCTTCTGCTCCTTATTGCCGCTGCTCTGCTTGTCCTCCCGCTTTTGGGGCCGCTTTGTGGGTTCAGGCGTAGGTTCCGGAGTAGGCACCGGAGTAACGACGGGCTGTGGCGTAACATATCCGGTTATGGCGACGAACGTAGTGTCATCCCCGTACTGCTCGTCGTCCAGATACCCTATATCCACCATCACGAAGGTATCCGCTTCTGTCTTTTTTGCGCAGCCAAAGGAGCACAAAAAGCCCGCCGCCAGCACTGCCGGCAAGGCTCTTTTTGCCGCCCTATAAACAGGGCCTTTTTTTATTCCGGCCCATAATGAAGAATTTTCCTTCCTATACATGATTTGATTATAAGTCCCGTAAAAAAGGCTGTCAACAAAGAGGGAGCGTTTGGGGAAAAAGTTAACAGTTAAGCCATAAGGTCAGCAAGTATGCCGGTATGCTCCAGAAGTATCTTGAGGCCCAGGAGTATGAGCATCACTCCTCCTGTCAGCTCGGCTTTTGACTTGTATTTCGTCCCGAAAACGCTGCCAACCTTTGCTCCCGCCATGGATATGATGCAGGTGGTGCAGCCTATAATGCTCACCGCGCCGACTATGTTCACATCGAGGAACGCAAAGGTTATGCCTGCTGCAAGAGCGTCTATGCTGGTAGCCACTGCGAGCATGAGCATGGTCTTGAAGGACAGAGAGCCGCTATCCCTGCCCGCGTCCTCGTCCCTTGAGAGTGCCTCCCGTATCATATTTGCGCCTATGAGTGAGAGCAGTATGAACGCCACCCAGTGATCTACCGACTGTATGGCATTGCTGAAACGGGAGCCCAGGAAGTATCCTATCATTGGCATAAGCGCCTGAAAGCCGCCGAACCACAGGCCCACTATGCCCGCCTTTCCCATATCTATGCGTTTCACAGCAAGGCCCTTGCATATCGATACGGCAAAAGCGTCCATGGACAGGCCGACGGCCAGAATGAGTATCTCCAATACGCTCATCAGCTTTTGTACCCCTCTCTCGGTAAAAACCGCAAATGGCTTGTAATTATATACTCATTTCATATTATAAGTCAAGGGCGTCCACATGATGAACGTCCCTGACCTTAGCTATGTATTACTTTTGCAGCTCCGCAAGGCGATGCTCCAGCTTGGCGAGCATATCCTTAGCCACATCCAGCTTGTTCTTTTCCTCGTTGATGACCTTCTCGGGAGCCTTGGCAACGAAGCCCGGATTGCCCAGCTTGCCCTCTGCGCGGGCGACCTCGCCCTTCATTCGATTTATCTCCTTGTTTACCCTCTCTATTTCCTTATCTATGTCGATAAGCTGATCCAGGGGTATGAAGGCCTCGCCCATGGCGCATACGGCGTTTACCGCTCCCTTGGGTATGCCGCTCTTATCCTGCTGAACTATCACGTTCTCCGCGCCTGCCAGCTTCATAAGATATGCTCTTGCCATCTCGAAGGCGGGGGCGTTTTCGGCGGGGGTTACCATGTACACGGCGGTGCGCCTTGCGGGAGGTACGTTCATCTCTGCACGGAGGTTCCTTATGGAGCGGATAACGTCCATCACGCCCTCCATCTCCTCTGCCTCCTCAGCAAACTGGAAGTCATTAGTGTACTTGGGCCAGCTTGCGCGCATGATGGTCTCCTCCGCGTTTGGCAGGCTTTGATACAGCTCCTCCGTAATAAACGGCATGAAGGGGTGAAGCAGCTTCATGGAGTCGCCCAGCACCCGGACCAGTATAGCCTTCACGTTTGCCTTGGCGCTCTCGTCATCGCCGTAAAGGCGGGGCTTTGCCATCTCTATGTACCAGTCGCAGAACTCGGTCCAGATGAAATCATATACCTTCTGCGCGGCGACGTTGAGCTCGAAGTTGTCCATATTGGAGGTGACTTCACCTGCAACGGCGTTGAGCCTGTGGAGTATCCACTTGTCGGCGATATCCAGCTTTGCCATGTCTATATCGCCTATCTTCTCATCGCCAATGTTCATCTGAACAAAGCGAGAGGCGTTGTAGACCTTATTGCAGAAGTTTCTGGCGGCCTCCACCTTTTTGTTGGAAAAGCGCATGTCGTTGCCCGCGCTGTTGCCGGTCACCAGGCTGAAGCGCAGGGAATCCGCGCCATAGTCCTTGATTATCTCAAGGGGATCTATGCCGTTGCCAAGGGATTTGGACATCTTGCGGCCCAGCTCGTCCCGGACTATGCCGTGTACATATACCGTGTCAAAGGGTATCTTACCCATGACCTTAGTTCCAAACACTATCATTCTGGCTACCCAGAAGAAGATTATATCGTAGCCGGTAACCAGAGTGCTGGTGGGATAGAAGTATTCAAGCTCAGGGGTCTTGTCCGGCCAGCCCAGCGTGGAGAAGGGCCACATGCCTGAGCTGAACCAGGTATCCAGCACGTCTTCGTCCTGATGGACCTTTGCGCCGCAGACGGGGCACTTTTCGGGCGGGTCCAGAGTTACTTCTATATGGCCGCAGTCGGGATTCTCGCAGTAATAGGCGGGTATCCTGTGGCCCCACCAGAGCTGGCGGGAAATACACCAGTCCCTGATGTTGTACATCCAGTTGAAGTAGGTCTTGTTGAACCTTTCCGGCACGAACTTTACCTCGCCCTCCTCCACTACGCGGATAGCTTCTTTGGCAAGGGGCTTCATGCTCACGAACCACTGGAGGCTGGTGAGGGGCTCGACGGTATTATGGCAGCGATAGCAGACCCCTACGTTGTGGGCGTAGTCCTCTATCTTCACAAGGTTGCCGCTCTTTTCCATATCGGCCACGATAGCCTTGCGGCACTCCATGGTAGTCATGCCGGTATAAGGCGCTCCCAGCTCGTTCAGGTGTCCGTCGTCAGTGAATACCCTTATGCGGGGCAGGTTGTGGCGCACGCCTACTTCGAAATCGTTGGGGTCGTGGCAGGGAGTGATCTTAACTGCGCCGGAGCCAAACTCCTTCTCCACGTATTCGTCCGCAACTATGGGTATCTCGCGGCCCACTATGGGGACTACGACGGTCTTTCCGATAAGATCCCCATAGCGCTCATCCTCGGGGTTCACGGCTATGGCGGTATCGCCGGGTATTGTTTCTGGGCGGGTGGTGGCGCAGATTATGGAATAGCTCTTGTCGGGCGCGTCGTAGCGGACGTGCCAGAGGTGGCTGGCCTGCTCCTCGTACTCCACCTCGGCGTCCGAAAGCGCCGTCTGGCATACGGGGCACCAGTTGATTATCCTGTCGTCCCTATATATAAGGCCTTCTTTGTAAAGGTCTACAAACACCTTGGTGACCGCCCTGTTGCAGCCCTCGTCCATGGTGAAGCGTTCACGCTCCCAGTCACAGGAGGAGCCCATTTTACGCAGCTGCTTTACGATGGTCCCGCCGTACTCGCGGCGCCACTCCCATGCGCGCTTGAGGAATGCTTCGCGGCCTATGTCGCGCTTGTCTATGCCTTCCTTGGCCATCTCGGTGACTATCTTTACCTCGGTGGCTATGGAGGCGTGATCCGTGCCGGGAAGCCAGAGCGTCTCGTAGCCGTTCATGCGCTTATAGCGTATTATGGAATCCTGAAGGGTATTATCCAAGGCGTGGCCCATGTGCAGCTTGCCGGTTATGTTTGGCGGCGGCATAACTATGCAGTAGGGTTTCTTTTCGGGGTTGGCTTCCGCATGGAAGTAGCCCTTCTTTTCCCATTTTTCGTAGAGCCTGCTTTCCACGTCGGAATGGTCATAGGTCTTGGGCAGTTCTTTGCTCATGTCTCTTCCTCCTGTATTTTAAGAAATAATATGCAATAAAAAATCCGCCCCGTCTTTGCAACCAAAGGACGAGCGGACCCGCGGTACCACCTTTATTGAGCGCAATGCGCTCCTCTTTTGCGCCGTAACGGGGCGCGTCCGCCGGGAACTACTGTTATTTCACCCCCGGGGCTCCTAAGCGACCTTCTGCCCTCTCCTTGCAAACAGCCCTTTCAGCCGGCGGGGCCGTCTCTCTTGTGCGGTATGAGCGCATACTCCTCTTCATCTTTGCCATTATTTACCATCAGTTGACAAGGACACACAAGGTTTTAGGAGCCAAACAGCACGGCATAACTGTGTCGTCCTCATTTGAAATACAACCAGTATTTCTGCACTCGTCCTCCTTGTTCTGCCATACTCTTTGGCTTCTAAAACTCGAAGACCCTAAAGAGCTTGTTTTGAGGGCGATCCAAGGCCGAGGAGCGCAGTACTACTGGATGTAATACAAGCGACGAGAACGCAGGAGCGTACCAAAACAAGCCTTTAGGGCTTGTGTGCTCTTGTCAACTGATGGTAGCTTTAGTTTATAAAAAAGCAGGGGCTTTGTCAAGCCCCCGCAATTATATTACGCCGTTACGCCTCGGGTATGAACCTTACCTTGCCTATCCAGGGTATCTCATAGTACTCCCGCTTGCAGGTACGCACTATGGCCATTATCATAAATACCACTCCGGCTACCATGCCTACCACGCCGGCTATCCAGCCCAAAAAGGGTATTATCATCACTACAGAGCTCGCCATGAACCACAGCAGCAGGCATATCACCTGATTGACATGGTGGCGCACATAGTTGGAGTCCTTATCCAGTATGAGCATCACTGCCGCAAGAGGCATGAGCACGTAGGACAGCGCCGCCAGATTGCGGTACTTTTCCACGTCGTTATTAAGAGCAGCGTTGTCATTGATGTTTTCCATATATGTTCCTCCGTCAATATATTCTTTTCTTTCCACACCTTACACTTTATATCTATATTCGCCAAGGTTCAATAGCATTTTGTCCTATTTAATAAAACCTTAAAATCATACCCTGCGCAGCCCCTTGGGAATGTGATTTTTAAGCGTCCCCTCCACCGCCTTGCCGAAGCCTACCGGGAAGCCGCCTACGCAGAGCGGCATATATCCCTTCAGTCCTCCGGATATGCCTATGGTATTGCCTCTGAGAAAGGCGTCCAGCCGCAGGTCGTCCGTTGTAAGATCTATCGTGTTCCTATACTTGCCGCCGTGGGCTGCCATAAAGAGACTGTGGGCGGGAGCAAACCTGCCCTTCAGCATATCTCCCGCGTACACGCCGGCGCTGAGCAGCCTTACCGCTGACAATCCCGCCGGCAACTCTCCGTCGATCAGCAGTACCCGTCCATCCTTTATCATATATGCCTTGCCCTTTGGCGGCTGGTCAAAGGTATGCTCTATAAATCCGAAATAGTCCTTCTCCCTGCAGGGCATAAGCTTCATATCCGGCTGGGACATACGGTCATCGCCAGCCTTTTTCAGCCGTGCGACAAAATGCCCCTCCCCCTGGCATGTATGTGGGTACAGCCGCTGTGTCAGCTCTATCTCCATATCCGGAAACTCCGAGGCGAGCCAATCGACATTATCCTCGTTTTCCTCTCTTGAAAAGGTGCAGGTGGAATATATCAGCTTGCCGCCGGGGCGCAGAGCCTTATACGCGCTTTTGAGTATAGCCCGCTGCCGCTGGGCGCAGGATATTACATGCTCCTCAGACCATTCGGCTATTGCCCCTTCGTCCTTTCTGAACATGCCCTCCCCGCTGCACGGGGCGTCCACTATAACTCTGTCGAAGTACTCCGGCAGCGCCTCGCAGAGCGCGTCCGGATGGGCGCAGGTGACGGCGGCGTTTGTCACCCCCAGCCGTTCCAGCGTAAAGCCCAGTATCTTTGCCCTGCTTGGCACTATCTCGTTGGCCACGAGCAGGCCTTCGCCGTGCATACGCGCTGCGATGCCGCCGCTCTTGCCGCCCGGCGCGGCGCATAGATCCAGCACCTTCATGCCCGGTTTTATCTCCGCTGCGGCGATGGGCGCCATGGCGGAGGGTTCCTGAATATAGAACAGTCCCGCTATGTGGTAAGGGTCATTGCCTATGCCGTCCGGGGACTCATTGAGCACAAAGCCCTCCTCCAGTATTTTGGAACGCTCAATTTTATAAGCAAGCAGGCTTTTCAGCTCCTCCGGGCTTGTCTTGAGCAGATTTGCCCGAACCCCCCGCACTGGAGGCTTATCGTAGCTCGCAAGGAAATCCTCCAGATCGCCGCTCAGCGTTTGGCTCATTCTTTGTATGAACTTTTCCGGCAGCCTTATCATAGTAAATTACAGGTACCTCTCCAGCCTTTCCCAAGCCCTGTCGTACATCTCCCGGCCCTTTTCCATGGCCTCGCGCCCCATCTCCTCCGCCTTGCCGTATATTTCCCGGCTCCTCTGCTCAAGGCTTACCCTGCGCTCATAGGCGGCGTTCATGCGGGTCTGCACCTCCGCCATCATCGCAAAGAAGGGGTCTGTCCATATGCAGTCGCGCTCGGTGTTCCCCTTTTTGTAGTTGTCTATCACGACGCCGTAGCGGTCAACGGCCCGCCGCACGCTCTCTTCCCATGAGATATACAGCTCCTCCATTGCGGCGCCGCCCATGTTTTTTACAGCCTCTTCCTCGCGGCAGGCAAACTTTACCGCCTCCGCCATTGAATCGGCGTTTTCTTCTATGAGATAGGCATTTTGCAGATGCGTCGTGCCCTCCGCTGCGCAGCTGCCCTTTACCAATACGCTTGGCAGCCCACATGCGGCAGCTTCCCGGACAACTATGCCGTTGGTATCGAATGTTGATGGGAACAGGAACATGTCCGCCGCGCAGAAATACCGCCTGAGAAGCTCCCTGTCCCTAATTGCCCCGGGGAATATACATTCCTTCTCGAGCCCTAGCTCTTTGGCGTACTTCTCCATCTCCGACCTGTCCGCACCGTCGCCCACGAATATCATCTTAAAGGCAAAGCCTTCTTCCTTTGCCTTCTTCAGTCCGTCAAGCGTTATGCGTATGCCCTTGTACCACATCATGCGGCCCACGTACATAAAAACCCGCTCGTCCGGCCCTATGCCGTATTGCCGGCGTATCTCCATAGCCTCCTCCGGCGCTACCCGTCCCTTGGGGAAGTCCACGCCGTTTTCCATGACGATGTATTCCCCTTCGTAGCCTATACCCCGAAGGTTCTCACCTGCTCCCCTGCTAACCACCCATACCTCATCGCAGGACTGTATGTTGGCGCAGAGATTGTGCAGGGCGGCTTCCTGTATAAGCTTTGAGCGCACCATATCGCATATGTTTACATCGAACTTTGTGTGATAGGTGAATACCACCGGTATATCAAGCTTTTCCCTGAGGGTACGCGCCATAAGGGTAGACACTACGGGACAGTGGGTATGTATTATGTTAAAGCCCGCCTTTTCCAGCTTCCCGAATATCTTTGCGTCAAAGGGCACGCCCGCCCTGTAGCCCACCAGCTGCTCTGTGCTGAGGCTGGGGTAGCGCACCACGTCAAATGGGTAGCCGTCCACGGCGCCCGGGTATTCCGGCGTCACCACAGTGGCCTTGCCCAGATTTTTTGTGGATATTATCTCTCCGTAATTCACCACGGCGTTGGCCACGCCGTCTATCACGGGTGGGAAGGAGTCGTTAAGCAGGCATACGTTTATCTTATCGTGCATAGTGCTTCCGTCCGTTTACTTTAATTTTATTTATTATACAGGCTGGAAGGATTTCTTTCAACCGCGTACAGACCGGTTTCTTGTCGTTCTTTCGAAAACACTTGTATTTATTTTATATACAGTTTATAATATTTAACAATCCGGTTCCCTCTTTGAGAGCCTTAAAAGGAAAGGTAGCACAATGAATTACACCTGCACCAGGGACAACAGCATCAGCATCTCCGCTTCAAAGGCCATACTCGCCGGCATATCTCCGGATGGCGGACTGTTTTTGCCGGAAGAATTTCCAAAGGTATCGCTGGACGATATATCAAAAATGCGGAGCATGACCTACCCGGAGCGGGCGGCGTATATAATCTGCCTCTTTCTTACCGACTTCACAAACGATGAGCTCAAAGCATATACCGCAGCGGCATATTCCAAATCACGCTTCGGCGAGATACCGGCGCCTGTAATTGACATTGGCGGCGAAAGCATACTTGAGCTGTTCCACGGCCCCACCTCCGCCTTCAAGGATTTCGCCCTTCAGCTGCTGCCCTATCTTCTTACGGCCTCGGCCAAAAAGCAGGGCATAAACGATAAAATCGCCATACTCGTGGCTACCTCCGGCGATACCGGCAAGGCTGCCCTGGAGGGCTTTGCGGACGTCGATGGCACCGGCATATGCGTATTTTACCCATACGGCGGCACCAGCGAGATACAGCGTCTCCAAATGACTACACAGCAGGGAAAAAACGTCCTCGTCACGGCCGTAAAGGGCAATTTTGACGATGCCCAGTCCGGGGTCAAGGCGATATTTACCGACAAGGCCTACACCGATGAGCTTAAAGAGATGGGAATCCGTCTCTCCTCCGCCAACTCCATAAACTGGGGCCGGCTTGTGCCTCAGGTGGCTTACTATTTCTCCGCCTACTGCGACATGGCAAACGCCGGCGCCGTAAAGTTCGGAGACGAGATAAACATCGCCGTACCTACCGGCAATTTCGGCAACATACTGGCGGCTTACATAGCCAAGCTCTGCGGCCTGCCGGTAAAGCGCTTCATCTGCGCTTCCAATAAAAACAACGTGCTGACTGACTTTATACAGAGCGGCACATACGATAAGAACCGCCCATTTTACCTTACCACCTCCCCCTCAATGGATATACTTATATCCTCCAACCTTGAGAGGCTCCTGTACCTGCTTTCCGGCAGGAACGACGCCGAGGTGCGCGGCTATATGGCGGCGTTGGCTAAGGACGGAAAGTATACAGTCAGCCCGGGACTGCATAGGGCAATAGCGGCGGAATTCGCCTGCGGCTTTGCCGACGACGCAGGGGCAGCCGAAACAATAAGGCGCACCTTCGAGGAAAGGCGCTATCTGGCCGACCCCCATACCGCCGTCGCCATAGCAGTATACGAGGCATATAAGCGCAGCACCGGCGACCTCACGCCCGCCGTCATAGCCTCTACCGCCAGCCCCTTCAAGTTCTCCCGCAGCGTTTTGAAGGCGTTGGGTAAGGAT
>ERZ857840.3576-NODE-3576-length-13032-cov-3.046004_pt1 | contig 13032 bp, 16 predicted proteins | sample MGYA00519760_ERZ857840 | MGnify/ENA primary metagenome ERZ857840 (study PRJEB31778, sample SAMEA3449371) | human gut metagenome | biome: human gut; feature: human-associated habitat; material: faeces | place: United Kingdom | collected 2010/2012 ... | reverse complement strand
ATGTCCGTGCCCCTCACCTACTGGAAGGACTGCGTCGATAAGTCCGACCTCAAGGAGACCGGCAAGATCAACATCAATGGCTATGTCCTTCAGTTCGCCACTAAAGAGGAGGGCGATAAGTTCCTGCCGTTCTCTGTCGTATTCGATACGACCAAGTACAACATGGAGATCCCCAAGCACAAGGCCCTCTATGAGTACAAGATGGAGTTTGTCGATGTCAAGGACAAGACGCCGCAGACCATGCTGTGGGATGTCCGCGTTGTCAATGGTGCCGAAGAGGTCGAGTTTGACGAGAGCCAGCTGACCAAGCTGCAGAAGATGCAGATCGAACTCGGCGAGGCCACGCTGGATGATTTCCGCCCCCGCGGTCAGATTTACGGCAACCGCATCTCGGAGCTTCGTCTGAACAAGCCTCTCGCACAGGGCGATTTTGCAGACGGCATGGTCGATACCGGCTATAAGCTCTCCGAGTTCGAGGATATGATCGCCGTCCCCACCAAGGACGAAACCGTTGCCGACATGGAAAAGTCCGCCGCCAAGCCCGATTCCACCAAGCCCCCGTTCGAGGACGAGCTGGAGCTGTTCTGATAATCAGTTTTTAAAAGGAGTACATAATCTATGGCAAGAAAGTTCGGAAGAAAAAACGAAATCAAGCTTGATCCTCTCAAGTATAATCTCTGCCTGATCGGCGAGGGAGGAATCGGCAAGACCACACTCATTAAGCAGTATTGTGAACGCCTTGCTGGCGAAGATGGTTATATGTTCCTCGATGTTGGCAAAGAGGACGGGTCTGATGCTATCAACGGCATTGTCGCAGAGCCTGTCTGGGATTGGGAAAAATTTGATGATGTCATTACTGATATTGTCGAAAACCGCTATACAGATTATAAAGACCTCAAGGTCGTTGTTGTAGATACTTTTGATGAACTGATGAACCTCGCAGAGGGTGAAGTCCTTCGTATTTGGAATCGCGACAACCCGGACAAAAAGACCAAGTTCTTCAAGGCCACTTTCCAAGGCTTTAATGGCCCCACTGACAAAGCAATCGAAATCGTCTTTGATCGCCTGTGGGAATTGAAGCGTGTCGGCGTTTCCTTTATCACCATCGGCCATACTAAGAAAAGTGACATCGCGGATCCTATTTCTGGCGAGACTTATTCCATCCTCACAACTAATATGGACAAGCGTTATTTCAACGCTATGAAAAATAAGGTTCATTTCCTCGGGGTTTGTTATATCGACCGCGATATTGTTAAGTATAAGACTGGCCGTAAGAACATTGTCACCAATAAGGAGGAAGTCAAGGGCAAGATCACAAACGAAAAGCGTGTTGTCTGCTTCCGTGATGATAATTTCTCCGTCGATTCCAAGAGTCGTTTTGCTGACATTGTAGACCGTGTTCCGCTTGATGTTGACGAATTCATTAAGGCCATTACAGATGCCATCAAGAAGGAACACGATAAAGGTTCCACCAGCTATGAGGATGATCTCAAGAAGCAGGAGCAAGAAGCTAAGGCAGAAGAAAAGGTACATCAGGCACGCATTGATAAATTCAAAGCTGATCGTCAGAACGAGGAAGATGAGGGGAATCGAGACGCTTACATCGCCACCATCGCAGCTAAGTTCTCCAGTGCATCTGATGATGTCAAGGCTCAGGCAAAGTCCATGCTGAATGAATCCGGCTACGCAAAGTTCTCTGATCCCAACGTGCCTATCAGCACCATCAAAAAGATCGCCTCCCTCTTCGCGTAAGGCAGGCAGCGCATGGCAAAAGAAACACAGCCTAAAGGCCGTCGCGTAAAATGCTGGGCCACCGGTGCATGGGGCACGACCCTTACCTACTATAAAGCTCCAGACGGCCACTGGTATAAGGACGAAGCAACCTATCAGGATAAGCTCCATAAAGCTGCCATGCATAAGCAGGTCATCGCCGCACTCGCCGATGTTATGATGTTCGATCCATCAATGGCGTTCCCTACCATCATTCCCAAAAAACTCAAGGAACTCAGCTTCTATGACGATGAAATCATTCTCGCAACGATTGAGCAATGCCGGGATAAGATCGGGTACGCCATGCGCACCAAAGAGTTTTCAAGCGAGTACGGCCGCGCCGCTTATGTCATGGCCATTATCAAAAACCATATCAACGATGTTTATAAGGCGGCAAAATCCAACGCCGCCGTACAGCACAAGCAGGAAGCAAAAGCGCAGCAGGTCCCCATTTTGCAGGATCTCGGTTTTGGGGCAAATACGCAGGATCACCACGCACACAGGGATATTTCAGACTTCCTGTTTGACGATGAGCAGGAATGAGGTGATTTCCTATCGAATTACAAGAAATTTTACATAAAATCAATGCAGACCGTGAACAGGTCGAAGCACCGTTTGTATTCTGCCTCTGGAAAGACCCCTACCTTTATGACGAGTACGACCGTGTCAATACTGGCACGGATGAAACCATCCAAACCGATGATTCTAAATTCTACTTTGCTCTTGGCCGCGCTCTGTATGAGCAGGGCTACCGCAACTTCGATGCGATCACGCTTAACGCTTACCTCAAGGATAAGGATGAAACCCGCAAAGAGTTTGATAAACGCGGCGGCTATCGTGAGGTCGAAGCGCTCAAATCTCTTATCAACCCGGATAATGTCGATGGTTATTTCGATAAGGTCGTCAAGCTGAACCTGCTGTCCGACCTTGCTCGACAGTTCTTCAAAAATTTTTCCAATACGTCGCGGTTCGATAAGATGTCAAACGCCGAAGTTTATGACTTCTTTGACTATCAGCTCAACACCATTTCCATCAATACCGCTAAGGATATGAAGGTGGAAGACGTCTGGTTCGATGATGCTTTTGTCGATGAACTCAATAAGGGCGAAGCGGTCGGCCTCAACTACGGCAAAAACTGTCCGCGCCTCAATTACCTGACCCTGGGTGTCCCGCTGGGCGATCTCACCATGCTCGGCGGCTTCTCCGGCACCGGCAAGACCAGCTTTGTGTTTGAAAACATGATCCTTGTCATGGCCGAGGCTGGCATCAAGTGCTGCATCATCTCCAACGAGATGCAGGTCAGAGCCTATAAACAGCTGCTGGCCGTACATATTCTGACGAAAGACCTCGACTACTGGAAAATCACCCGCAAGCACCTCAAGACCGGCAATTTCACCGCTGAACAAAACGAAATGCTGCGCAAGGCTGCTAAAATCAGCCAGGAAAAGTATAAGAACATCAAGTTCGTCAAGATGTTCGATAACGATACTTCCCGCGTTGTCAAAACGATCCGCAAGTATTCCAAGCTCGGCTTCCAGATGTTCCTCTGGGACACGATGAAATCCGACGATGATGTCAGTATGGAGATGTACCGCCAGCTACTCGTTGCCTCCCGTAAGGTGTTCCAGGCTGCCAGCCGCGAGAATGTTGCTGTTGTGTGTACTTATCAGTTGGCTCTCTACCTTTTGAATCAGCGGTATCTTGACGCCAACTGCCTGTCCAACGGCAAACAGATCAAGGAAGTCTTTTCCGAAATGATTTATATCCGCCCCCTCTGGGAGGACGAGTATACCGGCGAACGCTATGACTGTAAAGCCTACACCCGCGGCAAAAATGCCGATGGCAGTTGGGAAAAGTTTACCACTCCCATCACGCTTGACAAAACCAAAAAGTATATCGTCGCTTTTCTCGATAAGACCCGCAATGATGAAGATAAGCAACAGGTTTTGTACGAGGCTAATCTCACTTGGAATAACTGGCGCGAGGTAGGCTTCTGTACGATCCGCAACGAACATATTCAAACGACCCGCTAAAGGAGGTGCTGCCACTATGAACGCGGCACTTCTGCAGCAGCATCTCTCCGGCAATACAGAAGCACTTTTCCGTATTCTGGAAACGCTCGAATTTCAGCACATCAACCTCAACAGCGCAGGCACGCAGTTTCGCTTTTCCCGTCTGGAGGATTCCAACCCCACCAGTATGATGCTCGATGTCAACACCCTGCGTTACTACTGTTTTTCCACCAACGGCAAGGGCAACCTGTTTACCCTGATCATGGACCGCATCCACTGCACCTTCCCCCAAAGTCTGCAATTTGTGGCAAACGTTCTTGATTTGGACACATCAAGCTTCAATGTCAAGATCCGTTATCCGTTCCATGGCTTTTACCGCAAGCTGCTTCCTGACCGCGACGATGATTTTACGCTCCCTGCTATCCCGGAGGATTCTCTCACTCCCTACCTTGGCAAATACAACACCATGTTCTTTCAGGATGGCATCGACTATAAAACACAGGAGCTGTTTCAAATCGGCTACGATAATGAATCCAGCCGCATCACCATCCCGGAGCGGGACTTTAACGGCAATCTTGTCGGTATTATGGGCCGCAGTAACGACCCAGCTTGTAAGCACGAGGAACGCTGGCTGCCCCTTATCCCCTGCTCCCGCAGTAAGACACTGTTCGGCTTACAGCAGAACTATCACAACATCATCGACCGCGGCAACATCTTCCTGTTCGAGAGCGAAAAAGCCCCCATGCAGGCACGGTCGTTCGGATGCAAATTGGCACTTGGTCTGTGCGGCTGCCATGTCTCCCATGCGCAAGCCACCATGATCGCCTCCATGCAGCCCAAAAATGTGGTGCTGGCTCTGGATGAAGGCTTGGAAGAAGAAGCCGTGCGCGAAGAAGCAAAAAAGCTCGTGCAAAACAATATCATCGTCAAAACCAAGGTCGGTTATGTCTGGGACGCCGCTGGCGACATCATCCCCAAAGGCAGCAAGCTCAACGCAGCAGACCTCGGTGTAGACGCCTACAAACAAATCATGAGAACGAAAGTGAGGTGGCTGACATAGCCGAACGTGCAAGAGACCCCCGCCTGCAAGCCCTGTATGACGAAGGGGTCAATGTCTATAGCTTTTCCAAATTATCAAATATCAATTCTTGTTTATTTTCAGCGTGGCGCACTTACATATTACATGACCGCGGCCTTGGAAGCGTGTATACCGATTTAGGATCAGCCAGCCATGATGCTCTGGAAAATTTCATCGAAGGAAAGTCAAATAGTAGCGAAATGCTTCAGACTTTCCGTGATGCTCTTGTTCAGTGCGAACTTGTCGGATATGACTTTCCGAGGGACTTTCGTGGAACGGACAGCATCAAAACGAAATACATAAAAGACATGGAAAACTGCTTCCAGACCTTTACTATGCCAAAAGGCAAATTCACGATTGAGGAACTGCTGATCCTGCGCGTCAGCCCCACCCGGGCCATGCAGGGGTATTCCGACCTGTTGCGCTGGAACAACGATGGCACAGTTATGGTGCTGGACCTCAAAACAAGTTCCGACTACGCACAAAAAGACCTTCTCGATCATGGCCGTCAGCTCACGATCTACGGCATGGCGTTAGAGCAGGCTGGGTACAAGGTCAAATCCACCGCATGGATAATGCTCAAGTATGTCGTCATCAAGTACGACTGGTACGCTACACGGCGCAGCAAAAACAAGACCCCACTCACCCGCATCGTCAATCGCTCCAAGATCTATGACACTATCAAGGACGCTGTCGAAGCCGCTTGCCATGAGGCTGGCATGGACGAAATGGATATTGAAATCGCCATGATGGATTTCGCCAAGACGAACATTCTGGGCGATCTGTTTCCGACTGAAGTCAAGGCAAAGTTCTCCATCAAGCCATACGTGCGGGAATATCCCTACACCAAGGAACTTCAGGATGAGGCACTTGCATACATCAATAAGACTGCCGACCTCTATGAGAGCCTGCCGCAAGACAAAGACCACCCGTGGGAGCCGTGCGAGATCACGAAGGAGAACCAGTTTTTCTGCAACACCCTCTGCGGACACAGAAAGACCTGCCCCTACATCAAGGACTACAACGAACGCACCATGGCCGGTGCAACACAATCCAAAAAAGACGAGGAGGATCTGTTCTGAATGTTCAGTGATATGGATGATATGTATTTTACCAACCCCAGCGAGGCCGATAGTGTCATCGACGAAGCTACAGACCGCCTTCGCGATCTCATCAAGGATGACGTTAAGTGTGTGGTAGATGCATACAACAAAGCCCTCCGCGAAAAAGATAATCTGGAAAGCGACATTGCCCGCCTCAACTGGGAAAAGCAGCGTATCGAGGCAGATGTCGAAGCGGCCAAGATTAAAGCAGAAGATGCGAAGAACAACTATATTCCATCTGCTTACATCAATAAATTTGTCAGCAAGCGTACAGACGGATATGGCCCCGGCGATAAAGTTTGGGCTGTTATACGTGATTTCAATTCGCACCCATGCACATTCTGTGGTGCAACCGGATATATCTCTGCCAAAATGGACGATGGGACAGAATTTAAAGCCATTTGTCCAAAATGCAATGGCAGGAAAACGGTAAAGAATAACAAATATTATGTTTCGCATGACAAAATTGAATGTGTAAATATGAAACTCAATTTCACAGAAAACGAAGTTTCCGAAAATTGTTGGGAACCTTTATCAATCGTTTTGGCTAAAGCTGGAAGTATCAACCCTGAGAGACTTTTCAGAACCGAGGCTGAAGCTCAGGCAGAGATGCACGAACTAAATAAAGAACTGTTGGGGCAAACTGATGGCTAAGATCAAAGAATGTATCTCACATCAAGATCTCGTGGATATGCTTAATGATTATTTTGCGACTGGAAATCGTGACAAGTTTAACGAGTTTGTAGAAGCCATGTACTTATGGTATCAATACGAACTTTGTACGGAATATATTTGCAAGCATTACATTATTGGCGATGAGGTCTTTATCCCATTCAGCGGAACAATCATCAGCCGCAGTTACATCCAAGATTTCCGTCACAGTTGGCCGTTCAAGAGTGGAGGTGAATTCTATTCAAAACTATCATAAGCACACCTGCTGTTCCAACATCTACACGCCGGACTCCCCTGCTACCTACGAACAATACGCCAAACGTGCTGTCGAACTCAATCAGAAAATCCTCTGTTCTTTGGAACATGGTTGGCAAGGTAAATATCATGAATGCCGAGAAATCGCTATCAAGTATGGCCTCAAATTCGTCTTCGGCACAGAAGCATACTGGGTAAAGGACAGACATGAGAAAGACCGTACCAACTGCCATATCGTCCTGCTTGCCAAAAATGAGAACGGCCGTGAATGGATCAATGAAGTTCTGTCCACCGCAAACGAGGATGGCTATTACTACCGCCCGCGTCTGGATGAAGAACTTCTGTTCTCGCTGCCTCCTGACGATGTATTTGTCACATCTGCCTGTGTTGCTTTCTGGCATTATGAACCAGAGTACGTCGAGCAACTGGTCTGCAAGCTGCATGATCATTTCAAGGACAACTTCATGCTCGAAATTCAGGCCCATAACACAGACAAGCAAAAGCAACTGAACGCTCGTATACTAGAGCTTTCTAAAAAGTACGATGTTCAGATGATTGTCGGCCTTGACAGTCACTACATATATCCTGAGCAGTCCGTTGAACGCGACGAACTTCTTGCTGCCAGCGGTACACATTACGATGACGAAGATGGCTGGTATATGGATTACCCAGACGACGACACTATTCGTCAGCGCTTTGCGGAACAGGGTGTTATCCCCGCAGATGAAGTCGAAAAGGCAATGCGGAACACAGATCTGATTTGCGATTTTGAGGACTATCAGAGCGAAGTCTTTGAAACTAACCGTAAGCTGCCTTCTATTTATCCTGATAAGACGCCGGAAGAAAAATTCGAAATCTATAATCATCTTATCAGTCAAAAGTTCAAAGAGTATATGAAGCATGTCCCGCCAGAGGATTATCAGCGATACTACGATGGTGTCAAAATGGAGGTTTACACCTACAAAGACACCGGCATGATTGATTATCCTCTGATGGATTACGAGATCGTCAAGCGTGGTATTCAGTATGGTGGCATTATTACCAACACAGGCCGTGGTTCTGCTGTCAGCTACTTTACAAATACTCTTGGCTTCAGTAAAGTTGATCGTTTCAAGTCTCCCATTAAACTTTATCCAGAGCGTTTTTTGTCCACAACTCGCATTATTCAAACCAACTCCCTGCCTGACATCGATCAAAACATCGACCGGCAAGAGCCTTTTGAACGGGCACAGCGCGAAATTCTTGGTGAGGATCATGCGTATCCTATGATTGCTTTTGGCACATTGAAGAAAAAAGCTGCATTTAAGCTCTATGCTAGAGCAAAAAAATTAGACTTCAATATTGCCAATAAAATCAGCGACCAAATCGACAAGTACGATATGGCGCTGAAATATGCAGATGACGATGAAAAAGACGAAATCAACATTTACGATTTTGTAGACCGTGAATATCAAGACTACGTCAAAAAGAGCGAAGTTTATTGGGGGCTTATTTCTTCAAAATCGAAAGCTCCATGTGCATACATGCTTTATCAGGGCAGTATCAGGCGTCAAATTGGCCTCATCAAATGCAAAAGTGATACGACGAAAAAAGAGTACATCACGACCGTAGTTGATGGCGCTGTAGCTGAAAAATACAAATTCCTAAAAAACGACTGGCTTATCGTTGACACAGTAGCTCTTACGGATGCAATTTTCAAACGTATCGGTATGGAACCTTTGACTGTCGATGAATTATCAGAATCCGTTAAAGACAATCAACAGGTTTGGGGCATCTATGCAAAAGGTCTTACTTGCGGTGTCAATCAGTGCGAACGCGCATCTACTACACAAAAACTGATGAGATATAAGCCTAAAAATGTATCAGAGCTTGCAAATTTTATTGCAGCTATTCGTCCCGGTTTTAAATCTATGTACTCAAAGTTTGAAAGTCGAAAGCCGTTTTCTTATGGCATTCCGGCATTGGACAACATATTGCAAACAGAAGAATTTCCCTACAGCTTCATCTTAACACAGGAACAGCTTATGTCTGTTCTTCATTTTGCAGGATTTCCCATGGACCGTTGTTACGGCATTATCAAAGACATTGCCAAAAAACACCCAGAAAAAGTTCGCCCTTTGAAAAGTCAATTCATTGATGGTATGTGTAAGAACCTTACCGGTCAATGTCCTCAAGGTAAAACGCCAGAAGATGTTTCTGCTGAGATTTGGCAAATCATAAGTGACGCGACGGCGTACAGTTTCAATGCCAGCCATAGCTGCTGCATGGCCTATGATTCCCTCTATAACGCCTGGCAAAAGAGCACCCATCCATTCGAGTTCTATGAGGTCTGTCTACAGCACTTCTCCAACAAGGGCAAAAAGGAAAAAGTCTCCGCCCTCAAGGCTGAAATGCTTCGAGGCTTCAATATTCACGAGGGGCCTATCCAGTGGGGGCATGATAACCGCAAATTCACAGCGGATAAAGAGCATCACGCCATTGACCCCTCTCTGGTTTCCATCAAGGGGCTGAGCCAAGGTTGCGCTAACGACCTGTACGCCATGTATCAGTCCGGCAAATATCATGATTTTTACACACTCTGGAAGGATATGTCCCATACGCGCAGTCTGAACTCTGCCAAGATTGAAACGCTTGTGCTGCTGGACTATTTCAAGCCATTTGCCGGTGGCAATAAAATCCTTAAATTTATCGCAGCCTGCGATGCTTTGTATGAGCGCACGCAATTTCCCAAGGACACTGACTCTCCGTATATTGAATACATAAAAAAGTGCTCCACAACGACGGACAAGCTCAAAACCTATAAGGACTTTGACTACGATAAAGCTCTGCAAGAGATTTGGGATAGTCTACCCGATGAACCACTAACAATTTCTCAACAGCTCAAGGCGCAAAAAGAATATCTTGGCTACCTCCAGTACACCAATCCCCGCCTCGCCACTACCTATCACTACGTCCTCTCCATCGACGGCAAGTACAAGAACAAAAACATTACCCTCTATCGCCTGTGTGACGGCGAGACCCTGACCTATAAGATCCGCCCCCGCACCCTTGACGATAACCCTGTCGAATCAGGCGAGATCATCAAGGTGCTCGACACCCACACTGAGGGCAAGTGGAGCAAGGACGGCGACCAGTGGGTACAGTCCACAACAGATTTCAACGATTTTCTTACGAAATATTCCCATGTGAGGTGATTCAGATTTTCAATACCATCCTGCTCTTTATAGAGCTTTTCTCCATCCCCATCGCCATGTTTGTCAGCATCAAAACAGAAAGCAAGACTGTCGAACTTGTCATGCTCGGCTATCTGCTGTTCCTGCTGTTCATCATGCGCTATCAGCTGGAGAACCTTCAGCCCATCATCTGACGGAGGTGATTTTATCGAAGCAAATTTTGTAAAGTCCACGTTGGATACCTTCACGATCCTCGTGGACTCGCGTGAACAGGACACGCTCAAGTATCATCAGCGGTTGGCTCGGTTCAGCTGCTCTGTTCTGCGCACCAATCTTGATTTCGGCGACTATTCTGCACAGGTCATCCTGCCCAGCGGTGTCACTTTCAGTTTGGCTGATAAAGTAACGATAGAGCGTAAAATGTCCATAGATGAATGCGCTTCTTGTTGGACTACCAGCCGTGACCGCTTCAAGCGCGAGTTCGAGCGTGCCCGTGCCAAGAACGCTAAAGTCTACCTGCTTATCGAGCAAGCCTCATGGGAAAAAGCTTACCATGGTTACTACCGCAGTCAGATGAAACCTCAGGCTCTTGTTGCCAGCATGACTACATGGATGGCACGCTACGACACCCCCATCGTCATGTGTAACGCAGAAACATCAGGGCAGTTAATATACGATATTCTTTACCGCGAAATGAAAGAAGCTCTGATCAATCTATGAGCACACCCTTTAAGCCGCCAAAAGGCCAGCGTGTCTGCCTGCAATACATACAAACAAACCGTGACGGCGAGAAAGAGCCTATCGCCATCGTCACTGAAACCATTATCCCTGGCTCCTTCTCGCTATTCCTACCAGACGGTAAGACCTGGAAAAAGAAGCTGACGAAATCAGAACCGGACTTTGATAAGGAGGTGTGGCCGTCTTTATGAAACCGAATGTAAAGGTCGTTGACATGATCCATATGCTGTCGGACTACCCGGAGCAAAGCCACTTCCTGCTCAAGAACCACGACTACGAGGTCTGTGTTCATCTACAGATCGGGTACTTCGTCCTGTTGGCCGGTCGCCTCATCTTCCTGCCTATAGAGTTAAAGGGCTATGACTATACAGTCTATCAAATCACAAAGGAGTGATTTAATTTCACATGAATTTTAATAACCATCGTGAACAGAACCGTAAGGAGCGCGGCGTCAAGGAATTGAATATGATGTGCGCCAGTTATGATTCCAAGTGTGCGCCTGTCCGCACCTTTAACTATAACGACCTCTCCCCTGCCCAGCGCCGAGCCTTTGACCGCCGGGAACCGTCTAAGAATTATCTCGGAGGTGTCAAAGCATGATAAAAATTGAAGACGTAGAAATCGGCGGCCTCAAGCCTGCACTCCGTGGTATGCGGAATCCCAAAAACAGCTGGGCCAGAAGTGACAGCGGCCTTGGCTGCACGCATCGTAAGAACTGGAATAAAGAGGAAGATGGTCTGCTTCTTTGCGAAAACTGCGGCCATACATATGACGACCATGTTATCTGCGCAGGTCACCAACAATATTGTATGGGTCCCAACGACCACGACCTTGCTACACGCCTGCGCAATGCCGGTACTGACCATAGAAAATACTTGCGCATGATTGTTGTTTGGCTTGATGTGGTAGCTCCGCTGTATTGGTGGAAGGAGGCCGATACTTATAAGGTTGGCACGGTCGCGAACTCGTGCAGCACCATGCATAAAGTCGCTGATAAAGAATTTACGGTTGACGATTTCAGCCACGAGCATCTAGTGCTATACTCCGGAGAAGTTTTGGATGATATCATTATTCAGCTCAACTTCTGGCGAAGGGTTTATCTGAATGGCGGTCAAGTCAATAATTACGATGGCACTGATCGTATTTTTGAGCCGAAAGATAAGGACGCCTGGTGGCAGCTTATCCAGCTTCTCCCGTCCAGCTACAACCAGCGCCGTACCCTCATGCTTAACTACGAAGTCCTTGCCAATATCTACAAATCTCGTCGAGGCCATAAGCTTGATGAGTGGCGTGCCTTCTGTAACTGGATCGAAACACTTCCCTATTCTGAACTGATTACCGGCAAAGAGGTGGCTGCATGAAACCTCTAAATACCCCCAGCCGTCAGCTCAAGCTTAGTCTCGTCTGGCTCCTGACTGATATCGCAATGATCCCTGTTCAGGGCTTTTGCATCTCAATCATCTGGAACTGGTTTATGCCCATTATCGGTTTGCCTACTCTCACATGGGCGCAAGCATATTGCCTGCTTTTCGCCGTCAATATACTTCTTGGCAGTAAAAGCGAAACCAAGACAACAAAGACGATCAAAAGCATCATAGACGGCACTTGCACCGAGTATGACGGTTATGACATTCCCGACGAGGTTATGATCATCCTGCTTACGATCCTCGAAACCGTTATTGCATCCGCTCTCTATTTCATCATCGGCTGGTTTCTCAGCTGTTTTTTGTACCTGTAAGGAGGTTTTTACATGACAGATAGCGAACAGTTCAAGCAGATCGTCTGCACCATGTATGACACATTCCGCAAAAAGAATCACGACTACGGCAACAGCTTTTCCACTACCTGGCAGGAGTTTGGCAGCCTTGGCCTTGTCACCGCCGTAGCTCAGATCAGCCATAAATACCATCGCCTGCTCAACCTGACCAAGGGCACACAGCCCAAGGTTGATGAGAGCATCCGCGACACGCTGCTGGATATGGCCAATTACTGCATCCTCACCGTTATGGAACTTGATAAGGCCGAAGCTATGACCGAGAATTTCTAAATTATATGGACAAGCTGATTCTCGTAATCAAAATCATCATCACGGAACACAAGATCAAGTTTTACAACAAGGTCTGTGCCATCTGTGAATCAGTCGAGCGTTGGCTCTCACGCCGACGCTAAAAAGGAGGGTCTATGGAAAATGTAATTCTCTACACAACGCATTGCCCGCGATGTCTGATTCT
>ERZ857840.3571-NODE-3571-length-13047-cov-12.982374_pt1 | contig 13047 bp, 9 predicted proteins | sample MGYA00519760_ERZ857840 | MGnify/ENA primary metagenome ERZ857840 (study PRJEB31778, sample SAMEA3449371) | human gut metagenome | biome: human gut; feature: human-associated habitat; material: faeces | place: United Kingdom | collected 2010/2012 ... | reverse complement strand
CCTGCCAGTACAGCGCCCGGGAGATGGCGTCCATGCGGATGCCGTCGCAGTGGTAGACGTCCATCCACAGCCCGGCGGCGCTGCTCAGAAAGCTGCACACCTCCCGGCGGTAGTAGTTGAAGTTGCAGGTGCCCCACTCGCTCTGTCCCACGTCGCTGTCGTACTCGTACAGGTGGGTGCCGTCAAACTTTGCCAGCGCGTCAGCGTTGGCGGCAAAGTGCACCGGCACAAAGTCCATGATGACGCCAATGCCCATGCGATGGCAGGCATTGACAAAGCCCGCAAACTGGGCGGGAGTGCCGTAGCGGCTGGTCACCGAGAAATAGCCGGTGGTCTGGTAGCCCCAGCTGCCGTCAAAGGGGTGCTCGGCCAGCGGCAGCAGCTCCACATGGGTAAAGTGGTGCTCCAGCAGCCACGGGATGAGCTCCCGCGCCAGCTCCTCGTAGTTGTACCACCCGTCCGAACCGTCCGGTCGGGTTGCGCCGGGCTTGTGCTTCCAGCTGCCGACGTGCAGCTCGTAGATGTTCAGCGGGCGGTTGCGGCATTTGTCCCGCCGCTCCATCCACGCGGTGTCGTCAAAGGCAAAATCCAGCTTTGTCAGCTTGCTGGCGGTGCCGGGGCGCAGCTCTGTGGCAAAGGCGTAGGGGTCGCTGCGCATCACGGCGCTGCCGTCCGCGCCATGCACGCGGTATTTGTACAGATCTCCTTCCGCAAGGCCGGGGATAAAGGCGCTCCACACGCCGGTATCGGCTTTTTCCATGGGCACGCCGCGCTCCCAGCCGTCAAAGCCGCCGCACACCTCCACGGCGGTGGCACCGGGTGCCCACACGGCAAAACGCCAGCCCTCGGCGCCGTTTGGGTCGGTGCAGGGGTGCGCACCCAGAATGCGGTAGGCATCGAAGCAGTCGCCACTGAAAAACGTGCGGGGGATCACAGGGTAATTCATGCAAAGATCTCCTTACTTCTCTATGTTGACCGGCGGCGTGCGCCGGTTGATACAAGGCTGTTTGGGCAAACTATCCAAGAAAAACGGCTGCTTACCGGCATGATAGCCGATAATCTTAGCGAATCTTGACAAAAATCGGCAAATTTTCACATATTTGCCAAATCTTGTGGTATACTGTTGCTACCGCCGTGCAAGCGGCGCAACTTTTTAAGCAATAGAACGGGAGCGAATGATCATGGCTTGGTATGACGAAGCAGTATTTTATCACATTTATCCGCTGGGGCTGTGCGGCTGTGCGCACGAAAACGACGGCCAGCCCACCCCGGGCGCTTTTGCAAAGCTGGAAGCATGGGCAGCCCACGCGGCAAAGCTGGGCTGCACGGCCATCTACATCGGCCCGCTGTTCGAAAGCGGCTCCCACGGTTATGATACCATCGACTACCGTCTGGTGGACCGCCGCCTTGGCACCAATGAGGAGTTCAAGGCCTTTGTGGCAGCCTGCCACGCCCGCGGGCAGCGGGTCATCGTGGACGGCGTGTTCAACCATGTGGGACGCGATTTCTTTGCGTTCCAGGACCTGAAGGCGAACCGCGAGAACGCCCGCTATAAGGACTGGTTCTGCGATGTGAACTTCTGGGGCAACAACGAGTATAACGACGGCTTTTCCTACGGCAACTGGGGCGGCTACAACCTGCTGGTCAAGCTGAACCAGCGCAACCCGGAGGTGCAGCAGTACCATTATGATACCGTCCGCTTCTGGGTGGAGCAGTTCGACATCGACGGCATCCGTCTGGATGCAGCCGACGTGCTGGATTTCGACTTCATGCGCGGGCTGCGCCGTCTGGCAAACGAGGTAAAGCCGGAGTTCTGGCTGATGGGCGAGGTCATCCACGGCGATTACAGCCGCTGGGCAAACCCCGAAATGCTGCACTCGGTTACCAACTACGAGCTGCACAAGGGCCTGTGGAGCGGCCACAACGACCACAACTATTTTGAAATTGCCCACACCATGCGCCGGCTGCAGGGGCTGTGCCACGACACCCGGCTGTATCTCTTCTCGGATAACCACGATGTGGAGCGCCTGCCCAACAAGCTGCGCAACCGGGAGCACATCCGGCATATCGCCATTCTGGTGTACAGCCTGTGGGGCATTCCGTCCATCTACTACGGCTCGGAGTTCGGCATCGAGGGCAAAAAGGAGTGGGGCAGCGACTGGCCGCTGCGCCCCTGCTTGGAGCTTAGCGACTACGCTGATGCAGAACGTACAAATCCTGTTACCAGTGTATACAAAGCGCTGGGGAAATGCAAGGCTGAGTTGCCGGAAATGACCTACGGCGAGGTAAAAGAATTGCAGCTCACCACCCAGTGCTACGCCTTTGCCCGGGTGCTGGACGGCAAGGCCGTGGTGGCGGTGCTGAACAACGGCGATACTCCCGCACAGCTGGAGTTCCAGCTGCCGGTGGAAACCGCCAAGGTCACCGACCTGCTGGCGGACACCGTGGGCGCGCAGGAGGTGCTGGTCTCCACCGAGTGGAACCGCATGAAGGTGCAGCTGCCCTCCAATTACGCCACCCTGCTGAGATTGGAATAAACCTACGCTTAAGCCTTCACCCCTTGGGGACAGATTTCCCCCGGCCCGGGGAAAATGTCGCGCAGCGACAAAAGGGGGAGCGGGTGGCGCGCAGCGCCGGATGAGGGGTAATTCCCCGTAAGCTGCTGCTTACCTGCGCCCTCATCAGTCACCTGCGGTGACAGCTTCCCCCGACCGGGGGAAGCCTTTTGCCCTACTGCAACCGTTGTACGAAAAAAGGCTCCCGTCTTTCAAGGCGAAAACCTTGAGAGACGAGAGCCTGTAAATTGCTTTTACAGGGCACCCGTGGTACCACTCTCCTTGCTGCACGGTCAGGTACAGCCACTTTGCACGATCGGCCAAAACGGCGAATCGCTGCCCCTGTAACGGTGGGCGTCCGTCAGAGCCTACTTGTCCGTTCAGCTCTGCCGCTCGGGGGCCAGTATCCGAAGTTCTCTGCACCCGCCTTGCACCACCCGGCGGCTCTCTGCACGCAGAAGAAAGATCGTTTTATCCCCGTCAACGCATTTGCACTTTGTTGAAAGTGAGATAATTTTAGCACGCCTGCCAGAAAGTGTCAAGAAGTTTCGTTCAGGATAAAGATGAAAGCATTTCATAATGCCATAGGGAAAATCATGCAAAATTGAGGGTTGTCCCCTCTTTGTTAAGAAACTGCTAAGTTTTTGCAAAGTTGCCCTCGCTGCGCTGTTGCCGGGCGGTAAGGTGTGGTATACTGGACGCAGCAAACGGGTGGAAGCCCACTTTATATAGAAGGAGGAACATCCCATGAAAGAAGTCAAGCCATCCAAAAAGCCGCTGGCTATCTACTATGCCATCGTGCTGCTGGTGCTGCTGGTCATCAACCTTGTGGTCATGCCATGGCTGGCCGAGCGTCAGGTGCAGGAGGTAGACTACGGCACCTTTATGAGCATGACCGAGCAGGAGAACATCGGCAAGGTGGATATCCAGTCCAACCAGATCATTTTTACGGATAAGGACAACAAGCAGATCTACAAGACCGGCCTGATGAACGACCCCGGCCTGACCGAGCGCCTGTACGATGCCGGTGCGCAATTCTCCAGCGAGATCGTGGAGCAGGGTTCGCCGGTGCTCAGCTTTCTGCTGTGGTTCGTGCTGCCCATCCTGCTGTTCAGCTTCATCGGCAACCAGATGAACAAAAAGCTGATGGAAAAGGCAGGCGGCGGCCCGGGCGCCATGATGTTCGGCGGCGCGGGCAAATCCAACGCAAAGGTGTATGTGCAGTCCACCCACGGCATCCGCTTTGCGGACGTTGCCGGTGAGGACGAAGCCAAGGAGAACCTGCAGGAGATCGTCAATTATCTGCACGACCCCAAGAAGTACGAGGAGATCGGTGCTTCCATGCCCAAGGGCATTCTGCTGGTAGGCCCTCCGGGCACCGGCAAGACCATGCTGGCCAAGGCCGTGGCAGGCGAATCCAACGTGCCCTTCTTCTCCATCTCCGGCTCGGAGTTCGTGGAGATGTTCGTGGGCATGGGTGCCTCCAAGGTGCGTGACCTGTTCAAACAGGCCAAGGAAAAAGCCCCCTGCATCGTGTTCATTGATGAAATTGATGCCATTGGCCAGAAGCGCAACAGCGGCCAGTTTGGCGGCAACGACGAGCGCGAGCAGACTTTGAACCAGCTGCTTACCGAGATGGACGGCTTTGGGGGCAACACCGGCGTCATTATTCTGGCAGCCACCAACCGCCCGGATTCCCTTGACCCTGCCCTGACCCGCCCCGGCCGGTTCGACCGCCGTGTGCCCGTAGAACTGCCCGATTTGAAAGGCCGCGAAGAGATTTTGAAGGTACACGCCAAAAAGGTGAAGATTGCCCCGGGTGTGGACTTCAACACCGTGGCACGCATGGCCTCCGGTGCTTCCGGCGCAGAACTGGCTAATATTGTGAACGAAGCCGCCCTGCGTGCCGTGCGGGCGGGCCGCAAGAGTGTGACGCAGGCCGACCTTGAGGAGAGCATCGAGGTGGTCATTGCCGGCTACCAGAAGAAGAATTCCATCCTGACCGACCACGAAAAGTGCATCGTAGCCTACCACGAGATCGGCCATGCCCTTGTGGCAGCCAAGCAGTCCAACTCTGCCCCGGTGCAGAAGATCACCATCATCCCCCGCACCTCCGGCGCACTGGGCTATACCATGCAGGTGGACGAGGGCAACCACTACCTGATGAACAAGGCCGAGCTGGAAAACAAGATTGCTACCCTGACCGGTGGCCGCGCCGCCGAGGAGGTGGCCTTCAACTCCATCACCACCGGCGCATCTAACGATATCGAGCAGGCCACCAAGCTTGCCCGCGCCATGTTGACCCGCTACGGCATGAGCGATGAATTTGACATGGTGGCGTTGGAAACCGTAAACAACCAGTATCTGGGCGGCGATACCTCGCTGGCCTGCAGTGCCCAGACCCAGCGCGAGATCGATCAGAAGGTGGTAGAGCTGGTCAAGACCCAGCACGAAAAGGCCATCCGCATCCTGACCGAGAACCGCGCAAAGCTGGACGAGCTGGCACAGTATCTGTACCAGAAGGAGACCATCACCGGCGAGGAATTCATGGATATCCTCAACCGCGATAATGCCGAAAACAAACCAGAAAATCCCTGAAAATAAAAATTTTTGAATCTTTTGCAATAATCCGGCCGCCGTATCCGTTTACAAAGCAGATACGGCGGTTTTCCATTGTGAATGCGCCGCAGCTGAACCATGGTTCCCAAAAAGATTATGATGCAAAAAAACAAAGGCAGTCCCTGCGGCTGCCGTTTTCAGGAGGTATTTCCTATGAAGATGCTGAACAAAAAGTTTGTCCGTACCCTGAGCTGTGCCACTGTGGCGGTGTGTGCCGCCGCCATGCTGAGCGTGGGTGCATTTGCCGCCGAGGTGGATTCTACCTGCGTGGAGGGCTATCTGCCCCCGCAGGAGCAGATGGTGCAGGGCGACATCGCACTGCACAGCGGTGACGTTGCCGTGGGCGAAAAAGACCCCAGCTATGGCGGCTACGGTGCCCCGGAGGGCGACCCCATTCAGGGCGACATCATGCTGATCTCCGGCGATGAGCTGGCCGACACCGCCAAGACCGAGGCGTGCTACACTGTCAAGGGTCTGCTGGGCAAGCAGCTGCTGTACACCGCCCGCCAGAAGGACGGCGTGCTGACGCTGGACGTGCCCGCCGAGGTGGCTACCTTCCGCACCACCATCGAGGATATGCAGACTTTGCAGGCCAACGGCGTGAAAACGCTGGTGCTGGTGACCGAAAAGAACACCACCACCCTGAATCTCTCGCTGCTGTGCGAGGGACAGAAGTCCGGCACCCGCGTCACCCTGCGGCATCTGGGCAGCAGCGCCACCCTCTCTGTGGGTCTGCGCTGCCGCCGCGACCTGCTGATCGGCCGCTAATCGGAAAAACGGCAGTATAATTTGTGGTTCAGAAACGCCCACAGGCGTTTCTGAACCACTTTTTTATGATGACAAGACCCCCGGCGGACAGCCGGGGGTCTTGTCGCACACTTATGGAGGCTTGGACAGGAATAAAAGGAAGATCACATTCCCTTTGCAGGAAAGAGAATCGCTGCTTACTTGCCGCGGACGGCTGCGAAGCCGGCTTCCAGATCGGCAAGGATGTCATCAATGTGCTCGGTGCCGATGGACAGGCGGATGGTGTTCTGATAGATCTGCTGCTCGGCCAACTCGGCATCGGTCAGCTGGCTGTGGGTGGTGGAGGCCGGGTGGATGACAAGGCTCTTCACGTCCGCCACATTGGCCAGCAGAGAGAAAATCTTCAGGTTGTCGATGAAGGTAAAGGCCTCCTCGCGGCCACCCTTGATGTTAAAGGTAAAGATGGATGCGCCGCCGTTGGGGAAATACTTCTGGTACAGGGCGTGATCCGGGTGATTCGGCAGCGAGGGATGGTTCACCTTTTCCACCTGCGGGTGGTTGGCAAGGAACTCCACCACCTTTTTGGTGTTCTCCACATGACGCTCGATGCGCAGGCTCAGCGTCTCGGTGCCCTGCAGCAGCAGGAAGGCGTTGAAGGGGGAGATGGTAGCGCCGGTATCCCGCAGCAGGATAGCGCGGATGTAGGTGACGAACGCGGCAGGGCCTGCAGCGTCTGCAAAGGAGACGCCGTGGTAGCTGGGGTTGGGGGCAGCAATGTTGGGGTAACGGCCGCTGGCCTTCCAGTCGAAGTTGCCGCTGTCCACGATGATGCCGCCCAGCGTGGTGCCGTGGCCGCCGATGAACTTGGTAGCCGAGTGCACCACGATGTCTGCGCCGTGCTCGATGGGACGGATGAGGTACGGGGTGCCAAAGGTATTGTCAATGACCAGCGGCAGGCCGTGCTTGTGGGCGATGGCGGCAATGGCGTCGATATCCGGGATATCGCTGTTGGGGTTGCCCAGCGTTTCCAGATAGACAGCCTTGGTGTTGGGCTGAATCGCAGCTTCCACCTGTGCAAGGTCGTGGGCATCCACGAAGGTGGTGTTGACGCCGAACTGGGTCAGAGTGTGAGCCAGCAGGTTGTAGCTGCCGCCGTAGATGGTCTTTTGTGCCACGATGTGGTCACCGGCCTGTGCCAGTGCCTGAATGGTGTAGGTGATGGCGGCTGCACCGGAAGCGGTAGCCAGTGCTGCCACGCCGCCCTCCAGCGCTGCGATGCGCTTTTCGAACACATCCTGCGTGGAGTTGGTCAGACGGCCGTAGATATTGCCTGCATCGGCCAGACCGAAGCGGTCGGCGGCGTGCTGGCTGTTGCGGAACACATAAGACGTGGTCTGGTAGATGGGCACCGCACGGGCATCTGTGGCGGGGTCGGCCTGCTCCTGACCGACATGAAGCTGCAGAGTTTCAAATTTATATTCAGACATTGTCATTTACCTCTCTTTATATACTAAAAGTATTATTATTGTGTACAAAAAATCCCGATGCGTTTTCAAAGACGCACCGGGCAATGTGGTCTACCGGAGCTGCTGCTGTCACATTCGGGTGCACATTCGCACAGCCGAGGGCAACTTACAGTACACATCCGATGCCTGTGCCCGGTTGGTATGCATTCGCCCACAGCGATAATTCGCGTGCAGCAGTTCTTTCCAGATCAGCTTCATCTTTGTGCCCTCCTTCCGGTAAAACTTTCCCATCCCTCTATGTACCACCCGCCGGGGAACCTTTGTTTCATTTCCCTACAAGACTTGTGGATTGGATGTTTGCATTATATCCCGTTCTACCTAGTTTGTCAATAGGTTAATTCTACTTTTTTCAAGGATGTATTTTTTGCATGATAATTTTGCCCGTACCGCCCCCGCCCGACAGCATTTTGTACAGCGGCTCCTTTTGCGGGCAAAGCAAGCAAAAACGAAGCCCGGAGCGTCTGCGGATGCTCCGGGCTTCGTTTTTTCATAAAGTTGGTCAGACCTGCTTTGTCTCTTCCGTCCGGGTGGAAATGCTGAACAGCACAAAGCCGATGACAAACAGGATGGCAATGGAGCCCACGCCCACGTTTGCGCTGCCGGTCAGCTGGCTGCCCACGCTGACGATCATGGTGCCAAGGAAGGAGGCACCTTTGCCGCAGATATCGAACAGGCCGAAGTATTCGCCAGATTTTTCCTGCGGGATGATCTTTGCAAAGTGGCTGCGGCTCAGTGCCTGCACACCGCCCTGGAACATACCCACCACCACGGCCAGCACCCAGAACTGCCACTGACTCTTCAGGAAGAAGGCAAAGACGGCAATGCCGGTATAGGCCGCAATGCACACCGGGATCAGAGTCTTGGACGCGTATTTCTGGCTCAGACGGCCGAAGATCAGCGCCGAGGGGAAAGCCACGATCTGGGTGACCAGCAGCGCCAGCAGCAGGCCGGTGGTATCCAGCCCCAGTGCCGTGCCGTAGGCGGTAGCCATATCAATGATGGTATACACGCCGTCAATGTAGCAGAAGAACGCCAGCAAAAACCAGAACACCTGCTTGTCCTGCGGCAGATGCTTCAGGGTCTGCCCAATGCGCACAAAGCTTTGGCGGATGGCGTGCTGCTCCACCTCCACATAGTTGATCTGACGGTACTTTTTCAGAAGCGGCAGGGTGACCACCAGCCACCATACGGCGGTAATGACCAGCGCGATGGACAGCGCGGTCATCTGGCTGAGCCCCACCGCACTGCTGCCCAGCACCAGCGCCAGACAGACCACAAAGGGCACGCAGCTGCCGATATAGCCCCATGCGTACCCGCGGGAGGACACCATGTCCATCCGCTCCGGGGTAGTCACATCGCCCAGCATGGAGTCGTAGAACACCAGACTGCCGGAGTAGCCGATCTTGGCAATGATAAAAATGACCAGAAAGGCCAGCCATGTGCCCGCCAGACCCATGGCGCAGCAGCCGACGACGCCCACAAAGAGGCAGAGCATGAAGATGGGCTTTTTAAAGCCCTTGGTGTCGGCCAGCGTGCCCAGAATGGGGCTCAGAATGGCGGTGACCACCGTGACGATGGAGCTTGCATAGCCCCAGTAGGCCAGATAATCCACCTTGCTCACCCCACCGGCCTCGGCCAGTGCATTGAAGAAGATGGGCACCAGCGTGGCGATCATCAGCACAAAGGCCGAGTTGCCCACATCGTATAAGATCCATGCCCGCTCCAGCGGTGTCACCTTGAATTTTTCAGTTTTCATCGTATTTCCCTTGTCCTCTTTGCACCGCCGGGCGGCGCGTTTTTTAAAATTCCCCAAAGGTGTGGTCGTAGGCGGCATCCAGCGGCTCGTCCGTATCCAGCTTTGCCACATACTCTAAGATCAGCCGCTCTGCCAGCGGTAAAGCCTTGGCGTACAGCACATCCAGCTTGCGGTTGCTCTCGGTGCACTGCGGGTTCGGCTGCGGGTTTGCCACAAGGCCGTGCATTCCATCATACTTGCCCAGCACCTTCATGCCGGTCAGCACCACCCAGCGCTTGACCGGGTTCGAAGCCTGCAGCACCTTATGCACTGTGATCATCCCCTTCAGGGCTTCCAGCGCGGTCTGCTCCGAAATATCCCTGTAAAACGGCGCAATGACCCGGGCGTTTGACGCGCTGGGGTGGATATGGCTGGCGGTAAAGAAGGTCAGCGGGTCATAGCCGTCCCGGCGCATCAGCATATTGTCGAACTCAGTCTCGATCTCGCAGTGGGTCACACCGCTCTCCCGGGTGAACTGCTCCACAAAGGGGTGGCAGGTGCTGTCCAGCGCAAAATGACACACAAAACCCAGCGCATAGGCCAGCGCCGCCTCGCGGTCGGCTTCCTCGTGCACCACCCGCCGTGCCCGGTCAAAGAATGTTCTGCCCGGCTCGTCGTGCATGGCGTTGCCCAGCGCGGCGACCGGGGTGGACTTTTCCGCATGGTAATAGAACAGCAGGTCCGGCCCGTGCAGACCGATATCGTACAGCTCCCGGTGCGTCTCCAGCTTTTCCCGCAGCGGCGCGGGCAGATGATCCAGCACATTTGCGCCAAAGCGGCGGTGTGCGTAGGTAGAGGGCATCTCTCATTCCTCCTTCTTGCAGTGCCAGCGCCCGCCGCCCTGTTCCGGCTGCACTGACCAAAAATTCTATCGTTTCCAGTATAGCAGAAAGTTTGCCGACCTTCTACCCTTTTGTGTCTGTTTTCTGTAAAAAGTTTTAATAATTTTGCTGCACTTCCCACCGCTCCCCCAAACAGAAAAGGGACTTCCTGAAATGCCCGCAGGCATTTCAGGAAGTCCCTTTCTTAATCATTCAGGCTCACACGCTCTCATAGCCCTGCGGCATCTCGCTCTTGCGGTCGCGGGACATCAGGTTGCGCAGCGCGTCGCTGGCGCTCATGCCCTCCTTGACGATGGCGTTCACCGTCTGGGCAATGGGCATTTCCACATGATACTTTTCGGCCAGCTCCATAGCGGCGGGCAGGGCGTTGATGCCCTCCACCACCATGCCGACTTCCTTCACGGCCTGCTCCGGGCTTTCGCCCTTGCCGATCAGGATGCCAGCGCGGTTGTTGCGGCTGTGCATACTGGTGGCAGTAACGATCAAATCGCCGATGCCGGCCAGACCCGCAAAGGTCTGGATGTTGCAGCCCATCGCCACGCCCAGCCGGGCGATCTCGGCAATGCCGCGGGTGATCAGGGCGGCGCGGGCGTTATCGCCGTAGCCAAGGCCGGTGGAGATGCCGACCCCCAGCGCGATGACGTTCTTCATGGCACCGCTCAGTTCCACACCCTTGATATCAGTGTTGGTGTACACGCGCATACAGGTATTGCTGAACACCTCCTGCACTACCTCGGCAGCTTCCAGATCCGGGCTGGCGGAAACGATGGTGGTAGGCAGATCCAGCGCCACCTCCTCGGCGTGGGTGGGGCCGCTGAGCGCCACCAGACGCACCGCACGGGGGCCGTTCTCGTGGCTCAGCTCGTCGGCAAGGATCTCGGTCATGGTATATAAGGTATCAGGCTCAATACCCTTTGCCACGTCCACGATGATCTGGCCGGAGCGGATATAGGGCCGCGCCTTAGCTGCCGTGGCGCGCACGAACACCGACGGCACTGCAAACAGCAGCACGTCCTTGCCGGTGCACACTTCCTCTATGCTTTTGGTAAAACGCAGCTCCTGCGGGATGACCATCCCCGGCAGATTGGGGTGCACCCGGGTGGCGGAAAGGTTGTCCACCTCGGCCTCAATGGCCGACCACACCTGCACATCGTTGCCGCTGACGGTTAGCATCCGTGCCAGAGCCATGCCCCAGGTGCCTGCACCCAGAACACCAATACTAAACTTTTTCACGTTCGTATCCTCCGTGTCTGCACCGGGCAAGTGGCAAGCCCCCTGCCGGTGGATTTGCGCCGCGCCGGGTCATAAGCCCGCAACCGCGCACTGTTATGTTCATTGTACACGAAAGCGCCCACAGCGTCAAGCATCTGCCGCATTGCACAAATATTTAACAAGTTTATGCAATTTTTCGGTCACATCACACGTTTTGTGCAAACCGTTTGCGCTGCGGGGCATTTCATGCTATTATAGTATTCTGGTAGGTTTTGTAGGGATTGGTGATTCAGTCTCTTGACTTTGACCCTACTTTAAGGTATATACTGCTTTAGTCGGCAAAAGCTTTGCCGGTCTGCGTATTTTTATTTTGAGGAAAAACCGATGTTTGAAGCACTTTTATCCAACCGCACGGTCGGCGTGCTGGTGGAGGCGCTGCCCCGCATCCTGACGGCAGGCCTGACCATGACCATTCCGCTGACCCTTCTCTCCTTCTTTTTTGCCATGATCATCGCGGTGGCGGTGGCGCTGGTGCAGTACGCCAATGTGCCGGTGCTGCGGCAGATCGCCCGGTTCTACATCTGGGTCATCCGGGGCACGCCGCTGCTGGTGCAGCTGTTCATCATCTTTTACGGCCTGCCCAGCCTGGGCATCATGCTGGACGCCTTTCCGGCGGCAGTCATTGCCTTTGCCTTCAACGAGGGTGCCTACTGCGCCGAGACCATGCGCGGTGCGCTGGAAAGCGTACCGCAGGGGCAGCTGGAGGCCGGGTACTGTGTGGGCATGAGCTGGTGGCAGATCATGCGCCGCATCGTGCTGCCGCAGGCGCTGCGCACCGCCGTGCCTGCGCTATCCAACTCTCTCATCGGCATGATCAAGGACACCTCGCTGGCGTCCAATATCACGGTGGCAGAGCTGTTCATGGCGGGGCAGCGGGTAGCCGCCCGCACCTACATCTTTTTGCCCATCTACTGCGAGGTGGCTGTGGTGTATCTGCTGTTCTGTACCGTCATCACCAAGCTGCAGGCGCTGCTGGAACGTCAGCTCAACGCCCGCGGCTTCCAGTAAAAAGGGAGGTGCGCACCTATGGCTATGTTAGAGATCCGCAATGTGCAAAAAACCTTCCGCACCTACGCAAAGCCCGGCCTTTTTCACCGCCCCGGTGCGAGGAAGGTCATCAGCGAGCTGCCCGTGCTGCGCGGGGTAGACCTGACCGTGGAAAAGGGCGATGTGGTGGCCATTCTGGGGCCGTCCGGCTCCGGCAAGACCACCCTGCTGCGGTGCCTGAACTTTCTGGAAACTGCCGATGCCGGGCAGCTGGTGTTTGACGGCGAAAGCTTCGACCTTGCCCATGCCAGCCGCACCGACATTGCCCGGCTGCGCAAAAAGACGGCCTTTGTGTTCCAGAACTACAACCTGTTCCGCAACAAGACCGCCCTGCAAAACGTGACCGAAGGGCTCATTGTGGCGCGTAAGCTGCCCAAGGAGCAGGCGGATGAGATCGGCATGAAGATGCTTGCCAAGGTAGGCCTTGCTGACCGCGCCGACTACTACCCCCGCCAGCTTTCCGGCGGACAGCAGCAGCGGGTGGCGATTGCCCGTGCCCTTGCCGCCGACCCGGAAATTATTTACTTTGACGAGCCCACCAGCGCCCTTGACCCGGAGCTGACCGGCGAGGTGCTCAGCGTGATGCGGCAGCTGGCCGAAGAGGGCATGACCATGCTGGTGGTCACCCACGAGATGGGCTTTGC
>ERZ857840.3569-NODE-3569-length-13055-cov-2.550615_pt1 | contig 13055 bp, 17 predicted proteins | sample MGYA00519760_ERZ857840 | MGnify/ENA primary metagenome ERZ857840 (study PRJEB31778, sample SAMEA3449371) | human gut metagenome | biome: human gut; feature: human-associated habitat; material: faeces | place: United Kingdom | collected 2010/2012 ... | reverse complement strand
TCACCTTGTAGCCATTACGGAGCATGAGCTTTCCGCACTCCACGGCGATGCTGCCTTTCGGGAAGACCCTGTCAATGATTTTGTCAAAAAAATTCAACCATTTCCCAATAAAAAAGCTCCTGGAAACCGTTTCAGTAACCAGGAGCCATGGAAATATTCTGTTTTACTTACTCTTCGTCATCATCGAATGGATTCCTATGCGAGTCATCCTCTGGCCATCCTGAAATCATCTCTAGGTCACTGGTATCCAAATTCATGACCATATTGTCACCCATACGCATAAGCATATCTCCATCGGATGACATTCCCATTGATTCGGATGTTGCAAATTCCATATCACCCGAATCATAATTGAAAAACCACTTACTCATCGATATCCTCCAATCACTGTAACTGAACAATTTGGTACTCGGATGTTTCCGGTTTGCGTTGCACTTGATAAAGACAGTCATCGATCCAAAATGTGATTTTGTCCTCGGCCTCATCATTCGTAATGATGTTAGTGCAGAGCAGATTACTTTTCTCATCTGCCCCACCATTGGCAACAGGCATAATATGATGAATGTTCCACCCGCAATACAATTCTGCTTCACCACGGTAAACAACATACTCCCGATCACCGAAGGCATCACGATACATTAAGTTTCCGTGAAAGTCAGCAGCATACTGAGCATCGCCGTACCGTTCTTCCCACAAGCGGAGAGCATTCTTTTTGTTGATTTTCATATTCTCACCTCCATCTGACTTGATAATAAAAAAGACCTGCATCACTGATGTGTGCAAGTCTTGCTATCAAGTCAAATAACGCCGCTTTACACACATCACTAATAAATGGGCATAACTATCCCATTCATTAAGTATGGTGTAAAGCATTGATACAGCATCCGGGCCCACCACAAAAGAGATTACATCTCCCGAAGCCTATCCGTGGGTTCTCAGTATCGTAACGAGAATTTTGATCGGTACTGATAGTATCAACTGATTTACTGTTTTAGGTTGCTAATCATCATCGCAGCATCTAGGTTGTCATCTTGGGCTTATCTCGTCGAACCCTCAAACAAGCTTGCTTGCTAATATCGATCCTAGCGACTTCACTATAGCATATCTATTCCTTAATTACCACTACTCTCAGAAATATTCCCGGCCCGAACCTCGCCCCGGATCATGCGTTTGACCTTATCATCGACCGATTCCTTGGCTTTTGCATTGAAATACATGCCGACTATTACGGTCGTGGTGCCATCCCTCACCACAAATGCAGGGACCTCAAGCTGCTCTGCAATCTTATAAGCTTCATCCATTTCGTTCTCCTTTCTGCCTGTGCCTGGCGGCACAGAGCGCCCGACAGAGAAAAGGGAGTGATCAGGTTCTCTTGTAAACGAAAACGTAAACAAGACCCGAAACACTCCCAAACTCTAATCGTTATTCATTGTTTTTCTTCTTGTTTCTAAAAGTCTTTTATCTCTGTTTACATGTTTACAAAGAGAGAAAGACTCAAAAAAGCCCGATATTTCAAGGCATCGAAGCAATTGACTGCCGTAAACGGCTGTAAACGGGAACACCGTTATAACCACTCTTTTGGCAGTTCCATCTGCTTGCATTCCTCATCGGACAGCACCCGGAACCCATTTTCATCCGTTTCAGAGTCGTTTACAGTATCCCGGATCCAGCTGCGCTGTTGACCGTACTGAGGGAACCGATGCTGCGGTCCGACCTTCCAACCGACAATCGTATTGTTCATGATGGAGTTGATCTCTGTCTTTGCCTTCGGATCCGGCTTGCCAAGCTGCCTGAAGCAGTCATTGTCGATCAGATAGGTGCAGACATAATCGCCCTTGAAATCATCAAGCCAGGACTGAACCATGCCGGTCGTGGTATACTCGGCCATATAGTCAACCCGGCGCAGACTCATTTCGTGTTCCATCTCCGCAGACAGCTTTAATGACCGGTCGCCGGAGCGATAGAGTTCCATGACCTCAGCCCAAAGCTGATCCATATAGGCTCGGCTTTCTTTCTCGTTATCAAGAATGTGGACTTCAGCCAATGCATAATTCATCGGGATCGGCAGGAAGCGGCGGTTGCCACTTCGATCAAGAGGGAGGAAACGCTGCGTGTTGCTGGTTCCGGCAAACACACATTGCCTCGGTCTGTCCTTCGGATATTTGTCATAGGGAGTCTTGTAGGTTTCCTTTTGCCTGGACAGGAAAGCCTTGATCTCCTCAACGCTCTTTGCACTGGAAGTGCCAAGCATCTCGGCCATCTCGATGATCCAGTGTCCCATCATTTTTCTGAACACGTTCTCATCACCAAGCTGCTTCAGATCATCAGAGAACCATTCATCCTTCAGCGCCAGGAACCGGAAAAAGGTACTTTTACCGGCTCCCTGGGAACCGACAAGACAGAGCATATACTCAAACTTGCATCCGGGACGGTAGATTCTTTCCAAGGCACCGATCATGAACAGCTTCATGGCCTGATAATTTAATTCGCAGACCTCAGCGCCCAGGAAGTGATGCAGTACATACCGCAATCGTTCCTGTCCATCCCACTTCAATGCTTCAAGGTAGTCTATGATAGGATGGTAACTGTTCTCATTGCAGATAATTGTGATTGCATGTTCGATGTTCTTCTCACATTTCAATCCGTAGAACAATTCCAGGTAATAGAAAATCTCACTCAGATCCTCATCGACCAGGGCAGGCCCGGTCCTTTTCCATCCAAGATCTTTCACGATGTCCTTTTGCCCGGTCAGTTCGTTCCGACGGAATGCACCCTTCAGGATCGGATCCTCTCGAAATGCCAATACACAGTTTTTCTTTATCTGCATAACCTGACCCTTCTGCGTGACTTCCATCAATTCTCGGACACGTTCGATCTCAGTCAGTGTTTCCTCCGGCAAGTTGTCCCAATCTTTCGCCAATTTTCTCAACCTCCTTTCCGCAGCTGTTTCTCATTTCTTCAAACTGATCCTTGCTGCACAGCATCAGTTCATCCAGCAGATAGTCGATATAGTCCTTCTTGTCCAAGGCCTCGCAGAAGAGAGGATGCCACTCCTCATCCATGCTTTGTGGGGCATATCGTTTCTCCCAGTCCCGAAGAAGGGACCGATATTCAAGAAGAACATCCCAGGCCTGATCGAACCATTTCTGCAATTCTTTTTGAGGATCGGCCCGGGGCCGGTACGGACGGAACGCATTAGGCTTGGCTTTCTCATCGACCTCGATACCGAAGTCGGCAGCCAGGCGAAGCGCCGCATCCTTTGGTGACAGGCCAAGCAGCTGAGCTGTCAGATCAACTGCATCACCAGTCACTCCGCACCCGAAACAGTAGTAACGGTCATCGACCTTCATACTCGGTGTTTTGTCATGATGGAAGGGACAGCAGGCCAGGCTGTTTCGCCCGACCTTCAGCCCATACATCTCGGCGGCCTGCCTTGCGGTCACCGCCGCCTTCACGGTTTGAAACAACCGACTCATAGCACTCCTTTCTGAGAAAAGAAAAAGCACCCGGTATCTTCAATCATGAAAATATCGGATGCTCATCGCTCCTGATCTCTATTCTTTTTCTTCTTAGGTCCGTCGGAGGGATCCCCACCGACCTGGCCCTGTTTCATCCTCAGCCGCTCAAGAATGGATTCTCTTGCAGCCGTTTTGATCTCAGCTTTGTTTGCTTCCTTGACTGCCGGTTCATGCAGTCTTTCGGAAACTCTCTGAAGCAGATTTCTTGCTGCGTTCTTCAGCTTAGACTGGATCGCATCGACTACCTGTCCAATCAAGGACCTGGCCGCCGGAGAAGATTTTCTTTCCGGGGCTGTTGCCCAGCTGCGGTATTCATCGATTACCTCAAGGTCAGACTTCACGGTTTCAGCCTGGACCGTTTCGGTTACCACCTCGCAGGCTTTCTCATAGGCAGCCTCGCTGACTTTCTCAACGATGGCATCCACATCCTGGATCTGCAAGGTCTTGCTTTCCAGCTCGGCCTCCAGTTCAGCAAGCCGCTGTTTCTGAGCCATGATGATATACTCCTGTTTCTCAAGATAGGTCCGGCCGCCGTAGGTCGGATCCCGGTCCACATACAGATCATGCCTTTCACAGATCTCCATGAAAAGGTCACGGCAGATTTTATCAAAGGTCATCTTTCTGTTGTTGTTCTTACCGGGCTTCTTGGTCGGATCAGTCAGCTCGATGCCCAGGGCCTCAAGTGCCTTTTCCTGCTGGGGCTTGGCATGGCCGTAACCATCATCCGCATCAAAGACATGACGCTCATGAATGTGCGGAGTGCCTTCACCCATGTGCAGTGACCAATCCAAAAAGTGGATATGCTCACCATACCGTTCTTCCATTTCGGCGAAGAAAGCGCAGGCGATCTTCACCAGTGTTTCTCCATCTACAGACTCATCAATGTTGCCGATCTGCAAGATGGATTCTTCAGGACAAGTCCTCTTATCATGAAGCAGATCATCGGTGGATCTGTTCCGTTCAGGATGCCTGTTCTGAATGTTTCTTTCATTCTGTGCTTCGACCGACTCATGATAGAAGACGGAGTAAAACTGTCGTTCCACATCCTCGAAACTGTCATGAGCCTGGCCGTCATCCATGCCGGTTCGGAAACCCTGGAAGCAGTCCCAGTAGATGTTCTGTCTTTCTCTGGCAGCATCGATGTGGTCAGCGTTGGTGAGATCAAACTGACGGTCATTGTGCTTGGGATTGTAGACACCGTTCTTTCCGGCCCGGCCGTTGTGCCTTGTCATTTTCAAATTTTTTCATCACCTCCAACGATTGAAAAGAGAGCAGCGAAGCGTGCGAACCCTGCGTTTTAGCGACAGGAAATACCCAGTACGATATGACGCAGGCATCATATCACTGGGCAAGGGCATCAGCCCTTAACCTGATGGGGCTCGCCGCCCTCAACCTACACAAAGGGATTGCATCCCTCTGTACACCTGCCCGACAAAAGAGTGAAGTTTGTGATCTTGCCCAGGGATCACTCACTTCATCTTTCATCGGTTTACAAGATCTCCCGCCGGACTTCTTGTAAAAGAAATAGCCGATGCCCCAGGCAAGCTGCTTGGATCACCGGCTATGTAATGGGCAAAACAAAAGGCACCGGCTGTTGTCAGTCGATGCCCTTTGGCTTGCCTATTAAAACAGGCCTTGTAATTTTGCTTGTATTATTCCAGCTGCAAGACTAGCGCCCCCATTAATCAAGAAATCCTTTAGACCAGAGAGAAGCGATTTAATAACACTGGGTTTTTTCTGTTCCAAGATTTTTCTATCAATGTCCTGCAATAGTTCCAATGCTGTATCTCTATCTTCTTGCGAAAGACTATCCGTTTCTATAGCTGATTTAATCTCACGCACAGCGTCCTTTGCATCTCCATAACTAAACCCAACCGTATTATTATTTCCAGTGACAATATTTGTCGGTCCGTAGTAATTATTTACAGTCTGGGGCATCTTCTTAGCGCTTTCACGCTCTTGCACAGTAAATACCAAATCCTCTCCGATAATACCCTCAGCTTCGAGTTTTATCGTCCATTCAAGGATGGTATTTTTGACCTTCTCAACAATATCAGCTATTGCGGTAGTCGAAAGATGCAGTGAATATTTCATAGGAAGTGGAACATCAAATACTTTATTCAGTATCTCCATTTGTTCCCCTGACAATTCACATATAAGACCATTCTCGCTAGTAGCACATAGCGCTATGATTTCTGAAAGCGAATTTGGGATCGGTCTCTCACATACAGCTTTTTCGAATTCAGGATCTTGAATCATTGTTGGAATCCAACCTCGATATGGGTTGAAAGCCTTCAACACTCCTCGTGTAATTCTATAGTTTGGGATTGCTTCAATGTTCCCACCATACCCATTCAGCTCGTTTATAATCCATTGATCGAATTCCTTTAATTGAAGCTTTGCAGCAATTAAGTGAGCTTTCCTTAGTATCGAAACGACGTCACAATCTGGGCGTATTATTTCGTTTTGCAATTCAAGCACAACGCTACTCATTAATTCAGAACCACCACCTTTCCAAATTATTCATCAAATTTCAAGAAGCCTTTAACGAATGCATTAAAGGAATTTCCTTTTTCGATGATAAAGGATTTCTGTCCTGTTACAAATTTGACATCAGCTTTGCTTCGCTTCTGATCGATAGAAACGATAATAAAAACTTTGGCGGGCGATCTGGCTCATCCTTCTTAGCCTGTCTAAAGTAATCAATTGTCATCTGAACAGCACGTGTCTGCTCAGGACGCATTTTAAAGGTCTGAGTACGATTTTCGATGTTTGCAACGCCATCTCGGACAGCGATTATTGCAGACTTAACTGCATTAATATCACAGCGGAACCATTCGTTGCGATCTTCACCAGCATTGAGTTGAACGTAGCCTTTTTTCTTTAACGCTGCATGTACATCATGATCTGTAAAGCAACTTCCATCAGGACGCATTGCAGAAACTCTCAATAAAATTTTGTATGGAACGGCTGCTGTATGCATTTGTTCTTTTATGCGAGTTTCAACATCACGATCAGTATAGCCAACCTTAATATAGCCTTTATGTGAGGCCACTCCAATGAGCTCATAGGCATATATTGTTGGCGTGATTTGTGGACGAGGGACAAAAAACTCTTGAACAGCCATTTTTATTCTCCTCCATCCATAGGTTTCATCATGGTCTCAACAAACAGCATTTCATCCTCAGTCAGCCTATACTGCTTATATAAATCTTCGTCGCTCCAAGTTTTTGTAAAATCCTGAAGTGGAACAAAAACGAATCTTTCTTTCGAAAGGTTAATGGATGACAATGTCTGCAAAATCAAGAAACGAGTAAATTTACATTTGAGATAAGAGATAAAGTTTTCTGCCTCTTCTCTTGTATCAAATGATCCGCCTGTAATATATGAGTCTGTACAAACCACACCTGGCTCAAGTATTTCAATCTTTGACAATACCCTCAGGGTACCATCTTTGTCAGGCTCGCCAGCATGCTCATAAGTGATTCGGCTTATCATTACCTTGTATTTATCGATTAAAGCACGATTGGTTAGCACCTCACTGCGCTTCACATAACCTTCGCCCTTGCTGCTGATCACTTTTACCGCATTGGGAAATGAGGCAGCTTCTCCTCGAGTAGATGTTGGCAAACCGAAAGGATTACGTGAAGAAAGCATACCAACAATATTATTATTCTGAAAATTGACTTTGTGTAAGATGTCAACCGCCTGATTGTATCGTACAAAACCGTCAAACTCATTAAGATAACGTTCTGCAGTATCTTCTTTGCCATTCAGAATAGTAGTGAACTCACATTTACCTGAGTATTCTCTATCCCAAAGGAAATAATTAACGCCGCCACTTACACTGTTTTCAGGGAAGCAGTCTTTCGCATTAATATAGTCAACAATCTTTCTGATTCTACGATCATTAAGCATCGTTTCTCTAAACGCATCCAGTCCTTTTCCTCCTGAAAACCATCTTGAAGGAGTGATCATTACCATATATCGAGGCTGAAGCTTCTTAGCCTGTTCTACAAATAATTGATATATTGGTTTGGCACTTACGCCGTTACCGCCATCGCTAAGCTGATAAGGCGGATTTGAAATTATTACATCAAACTTCATTCCAAAAATATCCTCCGGTCGCTTTACATGAAGCAATTCGTATGCATGAGTTTCTAAATCATCTGCTCTGTCATATTCAGATTGAGTTGCTCCACAGTAAATACATTTTCCTGACTGCCAAGTATGCTTAATCTTGCGGAAAAGAATATTTCCCTGAGGGTTATCAAATCTTGATACCGAGAATTCACTATTAGGGTATTTTGAACAATATAAGCTTCTTCTTGCCAAAAGACTCGTAAGTTCGGTAATTGCAATTCCATACAACTGTTTATGAAATATGTGGTCGAGTCTTTCCTGCAGGTCAGGGATTTGGGGTTCTAGTCCCTTTATCAACCGCTTAGCAATTTCTCTTAAAATGACGCCCGACTTACACCCTGGATCAAGGAATGTGGTATCAGGGTTTCGGAACAATTCCTGTGGAAGAGCATCCAAGATTGCATTTGCAACATCCGGTGGCGTAAACACCTCATCATTTGACAGATTAGCCAAACAGGTCAACACATCCGGGTTATAAATAGTGCCAAACAGGCCATTGTTTTCAGGCATATTCCTTCAACCTCCTATAATGAATCGGCGGATATATCTTAATTAAGGTTCCTTCATCCTCATCTGATTGCTCTTGAGTAAAATCAAGGCTAGTTTGCTGATACTTGTCTTTAGGATCATCTCTATGAAGTAGATCCTCGAAAATATAATCTTCGCGCTTCATCATCGGCCCAGTTGCGAATGCCCACTGAGAAAAAATAATCGGCACATCAATATCCTGCCCCCCATCATCAACACAATGAAGGCTAAGCGCATTGCCACAAATAATATTCAAACTCAGAATGTATTTGGCCGACTCGCGGACATCATCATTCTGTTCTTTTTTCTTGACTGCTTTCTTATATCGCTCATCCCATAGTTTGAATAAACGTTCCCTACATGTGAGAACATTATCCATCAGCAATTCCACGCCATAGATACTCCCCAAAGCAAGAAGAGCATTTCGTTCCCAGTCATACGGGCTTTTTTTATATCGTGCGGACACAACATCCAACTTTCGTCCTAAAATTTCAGCAAGGAAATTCCCATCACCGCAAGCTGGTTCAAGAAACCGGGAATCTATCCTCAGGCACTCATCCGCAACCAAATCACACATAGCCTTAACCTCACGTTCGGCAGTAAACACCTCACCATGATCGGCCACACGCTGTTTTGATTTAACCTGTTTCGCCATTTATTTCATCTCCGTCTGATCAGGTATGATCTCCATGATATCTTCAATAGAGCAGTTCAGCACACTACAAATTCTGACCAATACTTCGACTCGAACATCTTCGTTTTTACCGAGATGAGCCATTGCGTTTGTACTGATTTTTGCTTCCTTAATCAGCTGTGTCTTGCTCATGTTTCTATCAATCAACATATGCCAAAGCTTGTTATAACAAACTGCCATATTCATTACCTCAATTCATCAAATGCAATTAACATACTGTAAATCATAGTATACCATCACAGGCCTTGTTTTTCAAATATCATTTGAGTTCTTCAATCAAAAATGGCATTTTAAACAAAATCGGAACTATCAATTTGTTCTAGCTACTGGCTATGTACCGGTCAAAACATCCAGTCTACACTGGACATTCTGACCTCATCCTCAGCCCTGTGAGGACTTGTCTGCATTCATCCGCTTGGCTCGTTCTCCAGCGGCCTTCCGGCGCTCTTCAGAATAAGGAGCAGTCAGCCGGATGCTCACCCTGGCTTTGTTGATCTCATAGGTTTCGCTGCCCTCCTTGGTAGAAGCGGTCAGCTTGCACTGGTCCGGGTACTGTCGAGCATAAGCTGCCAGCTTGCGTTTCAGACCGGGATTGAAGGTGTAGATACTGTAGGTATCGTCACCTTCACTGGTCAGCAGGATCGTTTCCTTCTCATACTTCGTCAGATGACTCATCGATACCGTACACCTCATTCTTCACGCTGTAGAGATAGGCCTTATAAGCCTCCTCATCACGATACAAAGTGATTGACTGGATTGCATTGAGGATGGCATCCTGTCGGGCCGGATCCTTCGTAAGTCCCAGGTACTCAACCAACAGTGCCAGGGTCTGAGTGCGATCTTCCTGGCCGAAGAATGCAAAGATTCTCTTTTCCATAGTATCCATAGTTACACTACCTCCTTAAGTTCCATTTCCATAAGTTCTTTTGCGAAGTTCAGCCTGCGCTTCACTTTGGTTTCCATCTGTAAGCGGTTCTGATAGAACAGCTGCTCATAGTGATTACTGTCCATGTGAAGGATCAGCTTGATCACCAGGTTCCTGATATGCTCCTTGATGTCGGCATCCGGTGTGATGCGTCCCAGTTCAGTAAGCCTCATCAGTGTTGCGTCATAGGAAGGATAGCCCCAACAATAGAGGATATCCTGGTCGATGAAGTCGAGTGCTGCGTTGTCAGTAAGTTTCATGTTATTACCTCCGTAAATGTGATGTGAAAATAAAATAGCGGCTGTTGACCGATGATTCTCAGAACAACAACCGCTAATGGGTACCTTATTCAGTTTTGGTATTTGCCTTCAAAATAGCCATTCAAGAACGCATGAAATTTCCTATGCTGCACCGAAGGTCTGCAATTCCTTCAATGAGCCAGCCACAGATCTGAGGAAAGATGAAGGCCACAAATGCAATGACCATCATCTGCAAAGCCTCCCGGCCGGAGCTGATTCCCATCAGGTAGCTGAGGATGGCAACCACCCAGGCCAGGGTAGAGAGGAGGCCCAGGATCACCGATGCAATGCCGGTGAAGAACGCTCCGATCCACTGACCGATGATGGTCAGCAGAAGGACCGGCAGTAATGCGATCTTGATGATGAATTTCACGATGATCATACGGCAATTTCCTCCTTCTCAGCTTTCTTTCGGTAGTAGTAGGCCCTGGCCTGTTCTCTTTTTGCCTGACGCTGTGCTTCCAGTTTGGCCGCCGCCTCGGGATCTGTTTCAGCTGCCTGTAGCAAGCGCCCCTGGCTGCGTTTTTGAGCATCCCGATAAAAAGCACGATGTGCATCGAGTTTTTCCTGTGCTTCGGGATCACCGGCAGTCGCTTGTGCCTTCAGTTCCTTCAGATCGGCACTTCTACGTTCAACATGGCGCCGGTCGTACTCCTTTTGCCTTGCAGCAATATGCTCGGCATATTCGGGATCCTCGGCCATACGCTGTTCCCGAACGGTTCGTCTTTCTTCCCGGACCACAGCCTCTGCGGAAAGCATCTCAGAATAATCCCGGGCAGCTGCCTCGTCGGTCTTGGCCTTTTCCTTAAGGGCCGCCCTGGCTGCCTTTTTCTTGGCATTCTGCCGATCAAGACGGCCTCGATAGAGTTCAGCCTGCCGTGCTGCATACTCAGGATCAACCGCAGCCCTAGCTTCAGATTCTTCCTTGTATCGGCGGTTTCTTTCTCGAATGCTGGCAAGATGCTCTTCATAGACCCTTGCCGCTTCGGGATCTGTTTTGGCTGCCTCCTTGATATCTGACCATTTCTGCTTGCGCTGCTTTTCGGCCTTTTCCTTGGCAGCTTTCTTGCGCTCTTTCTTAACCTTCTCAGTCTTGATTGCCTGTTCCTTTTCGGCGGCAAGTTCTTCGGGAGAGATGGGAACGACATAGGGACCGATGAAATTGAAATGAATATCAACAACGATCTGCCGGTTATAACGGTTACCGGTAGGCTGATGAACCACGACCTTCTCAATGAAATCATAGAGAATAGGAGTAGTGATCTCATCCATCTCCCGGTACTTCTTGACCAGAGCGATGAAAGAATCCTTCTTCAATCCCTTGCTCTTGCCTTTGTCACTGATCTCCTTTAATGCCTTGACACGTTCCTCCAGCTGCTGTTGCTCCGCATCATAATCGGCCATCAGCTTCTGAAACTGTCTGTCAGGGAGATTGCCAAGGACATGAGCCTCAAAAGTTCCTTTGACCAGGAGATCCAGCTCCTCGATACGCTTTTCAGCCAATCGGAGTTCCTTGCGTTCTTCGGTGGATATCATTTCCTGTTGGGCCTCCCACTGAGTCCGAAGCTGTTCGACAAACTCGGACTCATCCTGAAGCACGTGCCTGCTCACGGATCGGATCGCCTTCTCGATAATCATCTCAAGAGTAGATGCCTTGATATAGTGGGTGCCAATACAGGCATACCTGGGATTGCGATAGTTGTTACAGGAAAAGAATTCATCGCTGTCGTAGTGCCTTCCATCTTCACGATGGACCGCATTGGAGCTATGAAAGGGCAGCTGCCTGCCACAGTCAGCGCAGAACACAAGTCCTGACAGTCGGTGCGTGTAACTTCCGTTTTTCAGTTTCTTGGGTTTCCTTTGCCGGATACGCTGAACCTTCTCCCATAGTTCTTCACTGATGATCGGCTCATGTGTGTTAGGGAAGATGATCAGTTCATCAGCCGTTGCCTTTCGGCGCTTCTTGGTCTTGAAATTCTCAAGGATCGTCTTACCCAGGACCGTACTGCCGATGTACTCCTGCCGGTCAAGGATGTATCCGATCGTAGTCGGATGCCACTCATAGGGATCGTACATGTTGGCATGACGGCTGTTCTCAGGGTGATGCTTCATCTGATAGGCCGATGGGTTCATGATGTGTTCTGCTTCAAGTGTTTCTTTGATCGCAGAGATCGCTTTGCCATCTGCTGCCATCTCGAAGATCCGTTTCACAACGGCAGCCGGTCTGCTTATCATCCGGCCGGCGGGTGTAGCCATAAGGGATACTGCCGCTGCATCGTTTGCCATCCTGCATCCTGGAACGGAAGATTGCCCGGATCTTGTTACTGGTATCCTTGGCATACCATTCGTTCATGATATTCAGGAAGGGAGCGAAATCATTCTCCATCGGGTTGGCGCTGTCCACATTGTTGTTGATTGCAATGAAGCGCACTCCCTTGTTGGGGAACATGATCTCGGTATAGAAACCGACCTGAAGGTAGTTTCTTCCGAAACGGCTCATGTCCTTGACGATGACGGTCGAGATATGACCGGCTTCGATCTCTTCCAGCATTTCGTTGAACGCCGGACGGTTGAAGTTGATGCCGGTGTAACCATCGTCAGAGAAGTGCCGGATATTCAGAAAACCATGCTGAACCGCATAATCTTCAAGGTACTTCTTCTGATTGAGGATACTGTTGGATGTTCCCTGGATCTCATCGTCCCTGGACAGTCGCTCATAGAGAGCAGTGTATTTGCCTTCCGTTTTAACCATAATTCTTTTCCTCCTTTCTCATATCGCTTTCAGATATGTAATTTTTGAATTAAGGTTGAAAACGCATACAACCTCTTCACCTACAGAGTCTAACTCTTCGGGTCGGTGACAACGTATGAACTGTGTAATTGCATGAGGTTTGGCTTGATGAAAAACCGCGTCTTGCCGCTGCCGGAGCCGCCCACCACCAGCACGT
>ERZ857840.3562-NODE-3562-length-13088-cov-4.001535_pt1 | contig 13088 bp, 21 predicted proteins | sample MGYA00519760_ERZ857840 | MGnify/ENA primary metagenome ERZ857840 (study PRJEB31778, sample SAMEA3449371) | human gut metagenome | biome: human gut; feature: human-associated habitat; material: faeces | place: United Kingdom | collected 2010/2012 ... | reverse complement strand
TCGCGTACGACACCAGCGACCGCTGGCAAAGCTTCAGGAAGCTTTCGACCGCAGCGTTGCTGCTCCAAATGGTGTTGGCCAGCGCCGAGTCGTGGCGCACGTCACGCGAGGTTTTCTACAGCGAGGGAGGCGCGGAATGATTAGAGACGAAGAGCGCAAAGAGATTGCGCAAGAGCTTCGCCATTACGCGATGTATGCCGACGGCGATACGCTGTCAGGATGGTGGGCAAGGCTGCAATCCATCGCCACGGGCGAGGACGACTTCCCCGATCCGCGCTCGCTGTTCATGCGTCTTGCTGGGCTGATTGACCGCGCGGAGGTGGACGATGATTAGCGACAAAGAGCGCCGCGAGGTTGCGGAACGACTGAGGGTTTACTCGCATGATTTCGATTTCAGCGATTCTGACCCGTTTTGGTATGTGTCCAAGGCCGCGTTTGGCGATGTCGATGTACATACGTATTGCAGCGCGTTTGCCCGCCTTGCCGACCTCATCGATCGCCCGACAACCACGCGCCATGGAAAGTTCAGGACTAAGTACGGCAGGGAGACTCCGTGCTGCGAGGTCTGCGGCTATTCGATAGGCGATATGCGGTGGGGCTATTGCCCGAAGTGCGGGGCGGTGATTACCGATGATTAGCGACGAAGAGCGCAGGGAGTTCGCCGAGAGTCTGCGCCACATAGCCCAGCAGCCGCCAGAGTGGGCAACGTCGGCTTGTGCAATCGCGGAAGTATTCGATGCGGATTACCCGCTGTGGAAAGACAGCGGCGAGCTTTTCGACATGCTGGCCGACCTGATCGACGTGCCCACGACAGTGCTCGACCTCACCGAGTCCACACGCACCGTCCATGGCGAAGAGGTGCACGGCTGGGAATGCCGTGAGTGCGGCCAGTCCTGCGAGGAGATGTACGGCGAGTACGAGTACTGCCCACATTGCGGGAGAAAGGTGGTGGAGCCATGATTAGCGACGAGAAGCGCCGCGAGGTGGCGGAGAGGCTGCGTGAGCGCGGGATAAAGGCCGTCATCGCCTTCACCGACGAGGACGCTGTGACACGTCTGCGATAATGAGGGGGAGCCGCGATGCGAGAGCGGTTCCCTTCCTGGCCCCCGGGTTCGCTCATGCCCGGGGGCGTCGTTTTTTCGGGCCGTTTGCCGACCGTAACGGCCCGCTCAACTTTACGATTCGGGAAACAGCCCCCCGAGTTTGGCGGCATCTTGAAACGCTCCGTTAACAAAACCCCAGGCCAGAGCCGATATAATTCCACCAACCGAGAGATTGGGGAAGGCAATGAGCTATTGGGAGGCCATAGAGCTGCTGGCGCAGCGCATGGACATGTGCGAGAGGCTTGAGGCGTCGAGCATGGGATTCAGCTATGACAGCCGGGGGAGCGCCAGGGCCGAGGGCCGCTACGCGACGCAGGTTCTCGCGCGGCTGACGGGCAAGCCCTACGACGTGGTGGTGGCCGACATAAGCGCGGCGGCCGAGAAGTACAGGGCGAAGCGGCTTGGATGATTCGGCTCGCCTGTGACCGCCCCGCGAAAATATACCTATCAGGTAAAACGCAGGAAGGGAGCGGCCATGAAGCAGCAGCCCGAGTTGACGGTCGAAGAGGTTCCCACCGAATCGCTCATACCGTACGCGCGCAACGCGAAGATCCACACCAACGAGCAGATCGACCAGATATGCGAAAGCATCGGGGAGTTCGGCTTCAACGACCCCGTGGCCGTGTGGGACGGCACCGACGGCCCCGAGATAATCGAGGGCCACGGCCGCGTGATGGCGGCGAAGAAGCTGGGCCTCGATGTCGTGCCAGTCGTGCGACTCGACCACCTGAGCGACGAGCAGCGCCGTGCGTACGGCATCGTGCACAACAAGCTCACGATGAACACCGGATGGGACTTCGCGAAGCTCGACGCGGAGCTTGAAGAGCTCGCGGGCGAGTTCGACATGGCCGACTTCGGGTTCGACCTGGGCGCGGTGGAAGACCTCGCCATGCCCGACGATTCGCCGCTCGAAGACGAGGTCATGACGCGCGCCGGGCTTGACTTCGAGTCGAAAAGCCTCCCGTACGGCGCGGAGCGGCTGAGAACAGATCACGCGTACAACCTCGACCTGGTGTCGCGGCTCGATTGCGGCAGGGACGGCTTCCCGAAGCTGTCGAAGGCCGACGCGAGGCCCGCCGAGCTTCAGGGGTTCAACTACGCGAAGAGCACGCCGAACGAGCAGAAGCGCGGCAAAGGCTGCCATTTCTTCATCGACGATTACCAGTTCGAGCGGCTCTGGAACCAACCTAGCGCGTATCTGGGCGCTCTGCGCGGCTACGATTGCGTGCTCACGCCCGATTTCAGCCTGTACATGGACATGCCAGACGCGATGCAGCAGTGGAACCGCTACCGCAGCGCGGCGCTCGGCAAGTACTGGGCGGAAAACGGCTTGACGGTCGTTCCCACGCTCTCGTGGGCGCAGCCGTCGAGCTACAAGTTCTGCTTCAAGGGCATCCCGAAGCATTCGACAGTGGCCACCTCGACCGTGGGCGTCGTGAGGGATAAAGACGCGCAGGCGGTGTGGTTCGATGGCATGCGCGAGGCGATGCGGCAGCTCCAACCGTCGCGCGTGCTGCTGTACGGCAAGGACATAGGGTTCGACTTCGGCGAAACCGAGGTCATCGAGTACGCCAACGGCGTGACGGAGAGGATGGACGCAAATGGGCGGTAGGGGAGCTATAAGCGCGTCGGCCGTCTCGGCAGGCGTGGAAAGATACAGAATCATGTTCGGCGATAAGGCACTTTCGCGCTTGAAGACTCGTGGAGCCAGCGACGCGACGGTCTCGAAGGTGTACGAGACGTTCCGCGCGAACCGGAATGCCGGCATGGGCAAGAACGCCGCCCGCATGGCAGCGGAAGAGGCACACGGAGTTGGCTCCGGTAAATCAACTTCGTCCGGGTCCAATACGGCGAAATCAGCCGCCAAGACAAAGGCTTCCAGCTCCTCGTCCTCGGTCCCGAAGGCATTTTCGGACCGATATAAAGCGCAGGGTTTCTCCAATTCCGAAATCCGGGAGATTTACTCCGATACGCTTAAGACGAGAAACCGAATGAAATCCTCGAAAAAGACGGTCAACGGCTTCGGCGAGGCGACGACGAGGTACGTTACGACCCCGGGTTACGAGCGAGCGCAAAAGCGCCAACAGAAAGCCGTTTTGAGAAACATGGGGTACTGATGGAGGAGAGCCGGTTCAAATCCGGGATTCTGCGGGAGCCGTTCCAGAGATGGGGCGGCTTTTTCATTCTGCCTACGGCAAAAATACTAGTCTGACCTTGGAAAACTTCCCGACAATGTCTTGCACGTATAGCGGTAACGCTATATAATAGAGACATCGAAAGGAGGTGAACATGTGGAAGATAAAGATTGAGCTAACGCTTCGGAAGATAGTGGCGTATCTGGTAATCCGAAAACGTTAGCCCAAAGCTAAGGCCAAAGCCCCGCGGAAGCGGGGCGGCGGCTCCGCTTCCACATCGTAGCATATAAGGGGAACGCCATACAAGGAGGACGGGAATGGCACAGACCGAGGCGCAGAAGAGGGCGAGCGCGAAGTACAACCGCGAGAAGGTGACGCAGAAGGGCGTGAGGTTCTACCCCGCCGACGCGGAACTGCTGGCGTACGCAGAGCGGCAGGGAGCATTCGCGTCCTACGTGAAGCGGCTGATACGCGAGGACATGGAGCGCAAGGCCTAGGGAGCTGGCCGCCCTTCGGGGCGGCCTTTCTCATGCCCCGCCTACCCTACGGCCAGGACGAGGGGGGGCAACATGGCTGACCCAAGTACGCGAACAACGGCAGCGCTAGAACGAAGCCGCGCAACAGCCTGGGAGGCCCAAGGCCTCAATGGTATAATTCAATCGCTGGCTCCCACCCAGCATGTCACGGCCCCGCAATCACGCGGGGCTTTTTCTTTGCTGTGACCGAGGCGGCACAATCGGTGTCATGAAGACTGACGCGAAACATAGGGGAAAGCCGACGGGCTACGACGCGAAGAGCCACGTGCCGTGGGCCTCGTCGCTCGCAAGAAGGGGCTGCACAGCTGGGGAGATAGCGGAGGCGTTCGGAATCGCCGAGCGCACGCTGTACAGGTGGCAGAAGGCGCATCCCGAATTATGTCACGCCTTAAAGGAATCCAGGAGCCAGGCCGACGAGGCGGTAGTGGACAGCCTGTACGCGCGGGCCTGCGGCAACGCTAAGCGTGTCACCAAGAAGAAGCGCGACGTGCTGGACAGCGACGGGCGCAAGGTGACTCTCACCGAGGTAACCGAGGAGACGTTGCCGCCCGACACCACGGCGATGATTTACTGGCTGAAGAACCGACAGCCCGAGCTGTGGAGAGACCGCCCCAAGCAGGACGACACCGACACGGCGGTTCTCAAGGCGGCCAAGGAGCTCGTGTCGTCGGTGCAGAGCGCGATAGAGTAGCTCATGCTGACGAGAATGCAATCAGAGTACCTGCAGAGCTGCACCCACCGCTACAACGTCAAATGCGGCGCGACGGGCAGCGGCAAATCGTACGTGGACATAGCCGTGACCATCCCGCAGCGCATCATGGCGGCCAAGGGCGAAGGCCTGCTCGTGATGATCGGGAACACGCGGAGCACGCTTGAGCGCAACATCCTGGAGCCCATGCGCTCGCTGTACACCGAGGACGTCGTGGGGAATATCCGCGCGGACAACACGGCCGTCATCTTCGGAAAGAAGGTGTACTGCCTGGGGGCCGACAAGTCCAACAGCGTTTCGAAGATTCAGGGCGCGACGTTCGAGTGGGTGTACGGCGACGAGGTGACCACGTGGGCCGAGCCTGTGTTCCAGATGCTCAAGAGCCGCCTGCGCTGCCCGCACAGCCATTTCGACGGTACGTGCAACCCCGACAGCCCCAACCACTGGTTCAAGAAATTCCTCGACAGCGATGGCATCGACATATACCGCCAGGATTACACCATCTGGGACGGCGCTCTGCTGCCCGAGGTGGTCAAGCAGCTCGAAGCGGACTACGCGGGCACGATCTACTACGACAGGTACATCAAGGGCCTGTGGACGCAAGCCGAGGGACTAATCTACCCCGCCCATAAGGACGCCGCGGAGGCCCGATTCGATGGCGAGGCTGGCGAGTACGCCGTCTCGTGCGACTACGGCACCCAGAACGCCTTCGCCGCCTTGCTGTGGTCACGCTGCGGCGGCTGCTGGCACGTTGTCAAGGAGTACCGCTACTCGGGGCGCGACACTGGGCACCAGAAGACAGACGCGGACTACGTGGCGGACATGCGCGCGTTCCTGGGCGATTTGCCGCAGGACACCCCGTTCATAATCGACCCCAGCGCGACGAGCTTCCACGCGGCGATGCGCCAGGCGGGCTTCAAGGTGCGCAAGGCGCGCAACGACGTGGCCGACGGCATCAGGGAGACGGCCATGTGCATGTCCAAGGGCAAGGTGAGGTACGCCGACGATCTGCCCGAGCTGGCGAAGGAGTTCGCGGGCTACGTTTGGGACGCGAAGGCCGACGGCGACAAGCCCGTGAAGGTTAACGACCACCTTATGGATGCGCTGCGCTACGGCGTGGCGACCCTGCGCATGTGGAAGACCGCAGAGAAATACGTATCGCCGTTCGAAAGGGGCGTCAGATGACGGCATCGACCATAGTCACATTCGCGGAACTGCAGGCGAACGGCGGCACGCCCGGGTTCGTCAAGGAGTGCATCGAGCGTCACCGGGCCAGCGAGATGTACAAGAACGCCCGCAGCGCCGACAGCTATTTCCGCCAGCGCAACGAGACGATCGCCAAGTTCAGCGCCGTGCTCTACGGCCTGGACGGCTCGCGGCTCAAGGACTTCACCGCGTCAAAGCTGCGCCTGGCGAGCAACCTGTTCAAGCGCCTGAACGTGCAGCGCTGCATGTACTCGCTGGGCAAGGGCGTCTCGTTCGTTGACGTGGGCGAGGGCGGGAAAGACACCACCAAGGCCAAGCTGGGCGACCGCTTCGACGACGACGTGAAGCAGATAGGCATCTACGCTCTCATCCACGGCGTGGCGTTCCCGTTCTGGAACCTCGACCACATCGACGTGTTCAGCGCCGCAGAGTTCTGCCCCATCTGGGACGAGACGACGGGCGCGCTCATGGCGGGCATCCGCTTCTGGAGGCTCGACCCGTACCATCCGCTCAACGCGGTTCTGTACGAGCAGGACGGATACACCGAGTTCACGGCCGACGGGGATAGCGAGCTGCGCATGTCTGATGCGGGCAAGCGCCCGTACAAGGCCACATACGCCGAGGTGCCCGCAGACGGCCTGAAATTGGCCGTTGACGCCGAGAACTACAGCCGCCTGCCAATCATCCCGATTTGGAGCAGCGACGCCCACCAGTCAACGCTCGTGGGCCTGCGCGAGGCCATCGACGCATACGACTTGATCAAGAGCGGCCTGTGCAACGACGTGCAGGACTGCGCCCAGGTGTATTGGATCGTGGAGAACGCGGGCGGCATGTCAGACGAGGACTTGCAGAAGTACCGCGACCGCCTGAAGCTCACGCATATAGCCAACGCCAACACCGAGGACGGCGGCAGCATCAAGCCCTACGCGCAGGAGATACCCTATGCGGCACGCAAAGAGGCCCTGGCCGCGATCAAGGCCGACATGTACGAGGACTTCGGCGCGCTGGACGTGCACACCGTGGCCGCCGGAGCGACCAACGATCACATCGACGCGGCGTACCAGCCCATGGACGAGGAGGCCGACGAGTTCGAGCGCCATATGCGCGAGGGCATCATGGACATCCTGGCCCTGCAGGGCATCGAGGACACACCCATATTCACCCGCAACCGCGTCTCCAACATCAAGGAGCAGGTGGAAATCGTGCTTTCCGAGGCCGAATACCTCGACGAAGAGACGGTTCTGCGCAAGCTGCCGAACATCACGCCCGACGAGGTGGCCGAAATCCTCAAGCGCAAAGACGCCGAGGCGGCCGACAAGATGGCGATGCTGCCGCCAGCGTTGCAGCAGAACGCCCAACAGCCAGGCGATGGCGAGCAGGAACCCGAGGAATAGCCCATGAGCGACCAGGCCCACGACTACGCAGAACGCAAGATAGCCGAGTTCCAGGCCGAAGTGTGGGAAGTCTATCAGCAGGCCCAGGCCGACGCCCAGGAAGCGCTTGCGAAGTTCCTGAAGCGCTTCGAGAAGGAGGACGCCAAGCGCCGAGAGCTCGTCGAGAAGGGCGAGATGACCAAGGCCGAGTACCGCTCTTGGCGGCAAGGCCAAATCCTGCGCTCGAAGCAGCTCTCGAGCACGCTCGACCAGGTTTCGCAAGCCATGGTGAACGCCAACCAGGTAGCCATGACGGCTTTGGCGGGCAAGCTGCCCGAGGTGTACGCCGAGAACGCTAACTACTCGGCCTTCTGGATGTGCAAGGAGACAGGGCTTGCCGTCTCGTTCGATCTGGTCGACCCCGATACGGTGCAGCACATGCTCACGGCGGGCGAGGCGCTGTTCATGGCCCCGGGCGTGAACGTCGCCAAGGACCAGCTGTGGAACCGCAAGCTGATGGCTTCGCAGCTGACGCAGGGCGTTCTTTTGGGCGAGTCCATCCCGAAGATGGCGCGGCGCGTGCAGAACGTCACGGGCAGCAACATCGCAACGGCGATGCGCACGGCAAGGACTGCGGTCACCGGCGCCGAATGCGCTGGGCGCATGGCGAGCTACGAGCGGGCGAAGGGCATGGGCATCAAGCTCAAGAAGGAATGGGTGTCGACGCTCGACAACCGCACGCGCCACAGCCACAGGCAGCTCGACGGGGAGAGAATCGACAACGACGAGAAAGCCAAGTTCTCGAACGGCTGCCGCTACCCAGGCGACCCCACGGCGAGGTACGCCGAGATTTGCAACTGCCGATGCACGGTCATTGCAGCCGTGGAGGGCTTCGAGACAGACGACGCGGAGCGGTGGAGCAAGCTGTCAGAGGGCATGACGTACGAGCAGTGGAAAAATGAGCTCGCGCCGAAGCATGTCGTGAATGCTGCGGAGAGCGACAAGCCGCCAGAGCTTCTTTCGTTCAATCAGACAAAGGACGATTTCGGCGGAAGCTTCATCAAATACAAACGCGCGAAATCTGCGTGGGAGGCAGAGCACGCAGACGAAATAGCCGCCCGAAATGCCGAGTATTCGAGATGGAAGGTTTCCAAGTACAAGGACTTCAAGCAGTCAACTGAGAAAACAAAGGCGCAAGGCGTTTTCTCAAGCGACAAGGCCGCTGCCGGGGTAATCGAGGAAAAACTTGGCGTGTCTGCCGAGCGTGCGGCGGAATTACAGGATTCCGTTTCGGCGTGGTTCGGCAACATGTACAAGAGCATGCGCGACAAGAAGAACGTAACGCCGCTCGTCGTGGACAAGCGATACGATGTTGAGCAAGTGATAGCGGGAATGCCGAAGTACGAAGGAAAAATTTGGCGCGGATTAGATCTGCCCCAGGGGAAAGACCCGCGCGAACTGTGGCCGCTTGGCGAGGAAGTTGGCATGAACGGCATTTCCAGTTGGAGCTCTGCCGAGGATGTCGCCAGGGAGTTCGCCGTAAAGACCGACGAGGGCGTGCACGTGGTATTCGAGTGCGCCGAGAACAGGACAGGCGCAGCCGTTGCCGAGCTGTCGCGCATGCTTGAATACGAGGTGCTGCACAGTGACAGGAGCCGCTTCCTGGTAAAGTCTATAAGGCAGGATGGCGAGATATGGCGCGTCGAGGTGGAGGAGCTATGACCAAGTGGGAACCAGTGCCTATCCATGAAAGATGGGCGAGCGACGATGCGGCGGGACTTATTCCGCGCTCGTTTTCCAGCCATGACGAATCGGAGATATTCAGATGGCTTTCTGGTATCGCGCCCGAGGACGAGATAGAAGCGCTCGTGCACTTTGCGAAAGAGAACGGGACGATGGAAGAAGTCCATGATTGGCTCGAAGGCCACGGGTGGGACTGGCCTGCTGACGATTTGAGGTTTTTCGAGAGCCTCAACCGCGTAGTGAGCGGCGAAGGGTGATTCGGCGGGCTTTTCCTTTGCTGTGACCGATGCGCCACAATGTCCCCAGAGCCCGCGCGGTTCGAGGCAAAGGGACCGCAACCCTTGCCGCTCGGGAAGTCGCGCCGTTCGCGATACGTTCGGTTCGGGCGGCGGGCCATGGCCGGGAGTCCCACCCCGGCCATACGTCTTTCAGGGGGGATTGCATGGGCATCACCGTCAACCAGGACAACACCGAGCAATGGGCGCGGCTGTTCAACCAAGCGCTCGCTAAGGGGCTCGAAGAGGTCGGCCTGACTGCAGAGGGCTATGCCAAGAAGAAGTGTCCCGTAGACACGGGCCGCTTGCGCAACAGCATCACGCACGTCGTGAGGGCGAGCGAGAAAGCGGTCTACATCGGCACGAATGTCGAATACGGGCCGTATGTCGAGCTCGGAACCCGCCATATGAAGGCGCAGCCGTATCTCCGTCCCGCCGCATCTGGGCACCGCTCTGAATACAAGCAAATCTTGAAGAACAACCTGGGCGGCTCGTAACCCTTAAAAAACGCCAAAAATGAAGATAAGAATCCCGTTTCGGTAGAAAAAATACCGATTCGCGCGAAAAAGCGGCTATTTCGGCCGCTTTTTCTGTTTTTAAGCGACCTGTGACCCAAAGCGCAAACTAGTGCCATCGGCCAGCGAGGAACGGCTGGCAAGCCCGAGGCAATGGGCGAAATTCCGAAGCAAAGGAGAAACAGGGATGGCACTCACCCGCAAGATGCTCAAAGCAATGGGCATCGAAGACGAGAAGATCGACCAAATCATCGAGGAGCACACCGAGTCCACCGACGCGCTGAAGCAGCAGCGCGACGATTGGAAAGCCAAGGCGGAAGCCAAACCGGCTACCGACCCGAAGCCGAAAGACCCCGAGCCCACGGACGAGTACAAGGCCAAGTACGACGCCGAGAAGAAGGCGTTCGAGGAGTACAAGGCGGGCATCGAGGCCGAGAAGTCCGAGGCCGACAAGCGAGCGAAGTACCGCGAGCTTATCAAGGAGGCGGGCGTTGACGAGAAGCGCATCGATGCGGTTCTGAAGATTTCCGACCTGTCGGGCGTCACCGTCAAGGACGGCGCGATCGAGAACGCCAAAAAGCTCGTCGAGGGCATCAAGGCCGACTTCAAGGAGTTCATCCCGGTAGTTACGACCGAGGGCGCGAGCGTCGCCAAGCCGCCTGCGGGCGACGGCGGAACCGCGGCCCCGAAGAACCTGCGCGACGCCTTGCGCGAGCGCTACGAACAGAAAGGCTAAGCATGGCTATCACCCTCGAAGAGGCAAAGGTCGGAATGGCCGACCACGTAGACCAGAAGGTTATCGACACGTTCCAGCGGTCTTCGCTGCTGCTCGATAAGCTGACGTTCGACAACGCGATTTCCCCCGGCACTGGCGGCTCCACGCTGGCGTACGGCTACACCCAGCTCAAGACCCCCGCGACCGCGGGAGTCCGCGCAATCAACAGCGAGTACACCGCAAACGAGGCGAAGCGCGAGAAGAAGACCACGAACGCAATCATCATGGGCGGCGCGTTCTCCGTCGACCGCGTGCTCCAGAACACCTCGGGCACCGTCGACGAGTTGGCCTTCCAGCTCGAGCAGAAAATCAAGGCCACCGCGAACGAGTTCCACTACCTCGTCATCAACGGCAAGACGTCCGGCACCGCGGCCCCCGGCAAGCCCGACGGCACGTTCGACGGCCTCGCCAAGCTGCTCTCCGGCACGTCCAACGAGATCGGCTCCGAGGTCGACGTCTCCACCGCCGACCTCATGACCAAGAACGCCCAGGCGTTCCTTGACGAGGTCGACTACCTGCTCTCGCAGGTCGACAACCCCAACATGCTGATGATGAACGGCAAGATGCTGACGAAGTTCCGCGGCATCGCCCGCCGCGCCGGCTACTACGAGCGCAACAAGGACGACGCTGGCCGCGTCATCGAGACCTACAACGGCGTGCCCATCGTGAACCTCGGCAAATACTTCAACGGCACAACCACCGTCGACGCCGTCGCCGACACCGCCGCCACGGCCTCCGCGCTCGGCAAGTCCGACATCTACGCCGCGTCCCTGGGCCTCGACGGCTTCCACGGCATCTCGCCGACCGGCACCGGCGTGGTCCAATCCTACATGCCCGACATGTCGCAGCCTGGCGCGGTCAAGACCGGCGAGGTCGAGCTCGTGGCCGGCGTGGCCCTGAAGAACACCCTCAAGGCGGGCGTTCTCAAGGGCATCGGCACCGCCGCGAAGCTGGGTTAGCCATGCTTGAGGAAGTATTGCGAAACCTGAACAACTGGTTCGAGGTGCCGGGCAAGCGCCTGACTGGCTTCTTCCAAGTCGAGGGCGGCGCATTGACGCTGCCCGACGGCTGGCTGCTCGACGGGCAGTACTTCCTCGTCTCGGGCAGCGTGATGAACGACGGCCTGCACCAGTGGCCCGCCTACGACCTGGTTGATGAGGGCTTCGAGGGCGAGGTGCAGGCCCTCGCCGTGCCGATGGCCGTGCAAGACCTAGCCGACCGGATAGAGACCTGGTGGGAGAAGTACGGCAAGGCCGCAGAAAGCCCGTATCAGTCTGAAAGCTTCGGGGGCTATACCTACACAAAAGCAAGCGGCAACGGGTCGCAGGGCGGCTCTCAAGGCCGTTTGACGTGGCGCGACGCCTTCCGTTCGGAACTCAACCGTTGGAGGAAGCTGTGAGCCTTTGGGAAGACATGATGGTGCCGTGCGAGCTGCTCGAAGAGCGGCGCGTTTCCGACGGCGAGGGCGGCTTCGCGACGGTCTGGGCGCCTTCCGCGCCGTTCGAGGCGGCCATCGTCCACGACGACAGCACGCAGGCCCGAATCGCCGAGAAGGAGGGCGTAACGAGCCTGTACACGGTGACGACCAAGGCCCCGCTCGGGTTCCACGACGTGTTCACGCGCAAGAGCGACGGCCAGGCCTTCCGCGTCACCTCGAACGCCGAGGACGGCAAGACGCCCAGCATGGTGAGCTTCCAGTTCAACCAATGCCAGGCCGAGGCCTGGGAGGTGCCGAATGAATAAGGAGGCCGCCTTCCAGGCGTGGGCGGGGTCGTTCGGCATCCCAGCCTACGCGGCGACCGCCGTCCCTGACGATGCGACAGAGCCTTACCTGACCTATACGCTTGCCACGGGCATGTGGGGCGATGGCGAGCAGGCGTGCGACCTTTCGATTTGGTACCGCACGACGAGCGAGGCCAAGCCCAACGCCAAGGCGCGCGAGATAGGCGAGGCCCTGGGCATTGGCGGGACGTGCCTGCCATGCGACGAGGGCCTGGTTTGGGTCAAGCGCGGCCAGCCGTTCAGCCAGCCCGTGGATTCGGGCGACAACGCCGTCAAGCGGCGCTACATCAACCTTTCAGTGGAATTCCTGACTGCCTATTAAGGGGGTATGTATGAAATACAGCCAGATGCCGCAGAACATGTTCAAGCACATCCAGATGAACGCGGGCATCCTCGCGAAGAGCTTCACGCCGTCGAGCGGCGAGGTGGTGAAGTCCGACATCATCGGCGCTACGTCCGGCGGCATCAACTTCACGGCCACGCCGAGCTTTACCGACTTCGGCGAAGACATCGATAACTGCCCGAACAACATGAAGGAGCTGAAGAAGCTCGACTCGTGGGAGGCCAAGGCCTCGGGCACGTTCATCTCGGTGACGGTCGACGCGGCCGGCTCGCTCGTGGGCGCGGCCGACGTGGCCGGCGACAAGGTCACGCCGCGCAACGACCTTGCGGATGGCGACTTCGAAGATCTGTGGATTATCGGCGACTACTCGGAAATCAACGAGGACGGCAGCACGGGCAAGGCGGGCTTCATCGCCATCCACCTGATGAACGCGCTTTCGACGGGCGGCTTCAAGATTCAAACATCCGACAAGGCCAAAGGCCAGTTCGCCTTCGAGTACACGGCGCACTACTCCATGGAAGACCCGGACAAGGTGCCGTTCGAGATTTACGTAAAGCAGGGAACCGCCGACGCAGCTTAGATCGAAAGGGAAA
>ERZ857840.3557-NODE-3557-length-13091-cov-15.735732_pt1 | contig 13091 bp, 15 predicted proteins | sample MGYA00519760_ERZ857840 | MGnify/ENA primary metagenome ERZ857840 (study PRJEB31778, sample SAMEA3449371) | human gut metagenome | biome: human gut; feature: human-associated habitat; material: faeces | place: United Kingdom | collected 2010/2012 ... | reverse complement strand
CGTTTAAAAATCATCCGTTCAAGGTGCTGGATGATGAAAAGATGCAGGATCTGGTAGAAAGTGTAAAGATCAATGGAGTGCTGACACCGGTACTGCTTCGCATGGATGAAAATGAAGAATATGAAATGGTATCCGGTCACAGAAGAATGCATGCAGCACAGCTGGCAGGACTGACGACAATTCCGGCAATCGTAAGAGAATTATCAGATGATGATGCCATTGTGGCTATGGTGGACGCTAACATTCAGCGAGAGGAACTGTTGCCGAGTGAGAAAGCCTTTGCTTATAAAATGAAATTAGCAGCTATGAAAAGACAAGCAGGAAGACCAAAAAGTAATTCTGGCCAAAATGACCAGAATTTAATAGGAACTGTATCTAGGGATGTATTAGCAGAGCAAGTTGGAGAAAGTTCTAAACAGATTCAGCGTTACATCCGTCTGACAGAATTGATACCGGAACTTCTTGAACTGGTAGATAACAAAAAGCTTCAGTTCACGGTTGCTGTAGACATCTCTTACATTGATAAGGAAGTACAGGGATGGATCTACGAATATATCTGCGACACAGGATTTATCAAACCAAAACAGATTGCAGCACTTAGAAATCAGCTGAATGATGGACCAATCAATCAGATCCAGATGTTATCGATTTTCAATAATTGTGTAATGGCAAAGAAAGTATCCCGGTCTCTTACTTTCTCAGAAAAGAAACTGACAAAGTATTTTCCGGATGATTATACAGCCAAAGATATGGAGCAGGTGATTGAATCATTATTAGAAAAATGGATGCAGGAACAGTCCTGTTAAGGATAGAAAAAGCTAATAAAACAAAGTCAAAGAAGTTTAAAAAGAGGACTTCTTAGCAGAAAACGAAAGGAGGAAATTATGGAGAAAAAAATGACATTTAATTATTTTTACGGTACCGAAGCTGATCAGTTCAGCTTCTACCGCATACCAAAAGCATTATTTACAGACAGCTATTTTAAAGATTTATCAAGCGATGCTAAAATTTTATATGGACTGATGTTGGATCGAATGTCTCTTTCCATCAAAAATCAGTGGTTTGACGACAAAAACAGAGCATATATCTACTTTTCCATCGAAGATATCATGGAATTACTGAACTGTGGCAGAAATAAAGCCATCAAATCCATGAGAGAACTGGATGACGAAACAGGAATTGGTCTGATTGAGAAACGCAGGCAGGGATTTGGAAAGGTGAACGTTATCTACGTGAAAACCTTTATGCCTGAGAAAACAGATGAGAAAAAATTTGGAGAGGGATTAGAGAAGTTTAAAAAACAAACTTCTGTGGAAAATGAAGAGCCTGCAGAAGTTTACAATTTAAACTTCATGAAGTCCCAAAATCAAACTTCTAGAAGTCCCGAAAACAAACTTCAAGAAGTTTACATTTCAAACCCTAATAATACTAATCTTAGTGATACTGAAATGAATGATAATAAATCTAATCATATCATATCTGTGGATGAGAAAAGATTTGATAGCGATAACCGCTCTGAGGATTATCAGGCTTATGAAAACCTTGTCAAAGAGACCATTGATTATGAATCACTGGAAGTAACCCATCATGACGATATGCGACAGGTAGATGAAATCGTGAACCTGATCGTAGAGACTGTGATGTGTAAAAATGACAAGATCTTGATTGCCAGCAACTGGTATCCGGCATCACTGGTGAAGAAAAAATTTCTGATGCTGACCTATTCACATATCGAGTATGTCTTACACTGTATGAGTGGTAACACCACAAAGGTGAAGAACATCAAGAAATATTTATTAGCAGCCCTGTTTAATGCACCGTCAACGATGAACGGGTATTATCAGGCAGAGGTGAACCATGATATGCCAGGACTGGTAAGATAGGAGGTGCACATGTTTATTTTAAAACTTGCTGGGAAGATATTATTACTGCCGGTATGGCTGATCCTTTTTGTGATCGGCCTGGCAGTGAAGATGACAGTACAGACTTATGCGGTTGTCAGAGGAATCCTTGGATTTATATTCACTTTGTTGATTATAGCAACTGCATACTGTTACCATGACTGGGTACAGGTTGCATTTCTGTTTTCGCTGAGTGTAATTCTGTATCTGATCCTTTTTGCAGGAGTGTTCGTAGATACTGTACTGGACATGACAAGAGAACGTATTATTGATTTTATTATATCGTGAGGAGGATATGAAAATGAGCGAAAACAATGATTATATTCAGTTACCACCACTTAAAAAAGACACACCATCCGATGTGGTAGCATTTATGTGGGAGTACATGAAAGTACCGGAGGATTCAAGAGAAAAAGTTAAGAATCTGCTTAAAGATGCAAATGAAAATGGAGTAAAATTAAGTCATCAGGCACCAACCCTGTATGATGTTGTCCCAAAAATGGAAATAAAATGAAGGAGAAAAGGCGGCAGTTTAGAAAGGCTGTTGCCTTTTAGGAATTGTTGTTTATTTGTTGTTTTTTATAAGCTATACTATAAGGAAAAGATAACATTAGAGCCAGAGGTGAAATTTATGAACTATAAAATTTTAATGGTTGATGATGATAGAGAATTGCTAAAAATGCTGAATCAATACTTTACATTGAAGAATTATACGGTAATGATTGCAGAAAATGGCATAGAAGCAATGGAAAAGATAAGTGCAAATCCCGATATTATTTTATTGGACGTAAATATGCCGGGAATGGACGGAATTGAAGTGTGCAGAAGAATCAGAGATATGGTTTCCTGTCCGATTATTTTTTTGACTGCAAAAGTAGAAGAACAGGATCGAGTAATGGGATTGTTGTCTGGTGGTGATGATTATGTTTTAAAACCATTCAGTTTGAAAGAATTAGATGCTAGAATTATTGCCCATTTGAAACGTGAAGAACGTTTACATAGGAAAAAAGAACAAAGGTTTTATGGAGAATTAGTGATTGACTATGCCAGTAAATGTGTACATATTAAAGGGAATGCTTTAGAGCTTACGAAATTAGAGTATGAGATCATAGAATTTTTGTCTATGAACCCTGAAATGGTATTTGATAAAGAACGAATCTATGAGAAGATTGGCGGATATGATGCAGAAGGGGACAGCCGGGTGGTTACGGAGTTGATTCGCAGAATCCGCAAGAAAATGAAAATGTATTCGGAACACGAATATATTGCAACGGTATGGGGGAGGGGATATAAATGGGCAAAATAAAAAATCTTTCGTTAAGGAAAACCATTGTTTTGTATATGATAATTAGTTTAATAATTAGTTTTTATCTTTCAGCACTAATTATGCGAATAGCAAGCACAGTACAAAACAACATTTGGTGGAATTATGTAGACCAAGAAGAATATTTTGAAATGGCTGAAGGGGATGGTAGAAGGTATTTGCCAGATGTTCCGAGACCACATTCTTATGAAATGAAAGAATTTGATTATCATGTATCGGAAATATGTGATTTTCTTCAGACATTTACAGTGCTTATCGTATCTGTTGCAGGGAGTATTATAGCGGTATTTCTTTTTTATAAGCATAAACTGAAATGCCCTATCGAAGAATTAGAACTGGCTTCCCGACAAGTTGGTCGAAATAATTTAGATTTCCATATCACTTATGAAAATGAAGATGAGATGGGCGGATTGTGCAAAGAGTTTGAACGAATGAGAGGACAGCTGGCAGAGAATAATCAACAGTTATGGAAAATGCTTGAGGAAGAAAAGGCTTTGCGGGCTGCCATTGCACATGATATACGTTCTCCGCTCTCTGTGCTGGAGGGGTATCAGGAAATGCTTTCAGAATATCTTCCGAAGAAAGAGATAAACATGGAGCAAGCCTTAGAAATGGTAAATGAAAGCAAAAAACAGATTGAACGTATGGATATCTTTGTGGAAACTATGCGAAAGATGAGCAGTTTAGATACAAGGGAGTTAGTAGCAGAAGAAATTACCAGTAAACAGGTAGAAATAGACGTACGGGCAGAGATGAACGTGTTTAGGAAAAAATTTGGAAAGCTATATGAATTAGAATGTTCGGAAACAGAAGAAAAATTTTCAGGAGATAAGGAAGTGATTTTAGAGGTTATAGAAAACCTTTTGTCAAATGCCTTTCGTTACGCCAAGACAAAAGTGGAAATGGAAGTGTTTCTTACCTGTTCTGAATTACAGATCAGAATAAAGGATGATGGAGTGGGATTTACAATAGATAAGCAAAAGGCAACAGAGCTTTTTTATCAGCAAAATGTGAAAGACAGTTTGAAACATTCAGGAATGGGCATGTATATCAGCAGATTGTATTGTGAAAAGCATGGTGGTCAGTTACTGATAGAAAATGAAAAACAGAGTGGAGCTGTAATAACAGCAGTATTTCATCGGATTGCATGAGCGGTCCGATTTTTTTATGCTGTTGTCTTTTTGTTGTGATTTATATTTTATGATGTCTATAACGAAGGAAAGGAGGAATACGTATGATTGCTATTTTTAAAAGAGAGATTAGGAATTATCTAAAGCGACCGTTATTTTGGGTAGGTGTTCTGCTTGTGATTTATGGTGTGTTTAATGCGACAAGTCCATATTTAACCACACATTATCTTACAACGGGGGAGGAAATCATCAATGATCAGTCCAACACTTCGGTTGAAGGAGAAGTGTATGAGGGCTATATTCCAGCCACGCCTGAAAAGCACAGAGAGGTATGGCATGAAAAGGTAAAAATAAAATTAACGGATGTGTTTGGATTGACGGATTCAGAAGCACAGAATGTCATTGAAAAGCTGGAAAGCATGAATTTAAAAGAGGCCTATGCGTATTTGGAGCAGGAATATGACTGGTACGGGGCAAGGTATTTATACGAGGACAGTACGTATTATAAGGGAACGGCAGAAGAAATCAACGCATATCTAGATAAAAAATTGGAAGATAAGACATTTTCTTTTTATTACGCAAGAAAATTTGCTGATTTTGCGGGTCTGTATATGGTGTTTTTTGCAATTATTATGTTGGCGGTTTTATTTTTACAAGATACAAAAAAGCATACTTATGAATTGTTGCATACAAAGCCTGTGACTGCCGGGAAGTATGTAATGGGAAAAGTGAGTGCAGGATTTACAATTTGTTTGCTTGTGCTAACTATTTTGAATATACTGTTTTGGGTATTGTGCCGCATCTATACAAAGGATAGTGGATTTGAAGTGCGACTATGGGATTTTGTGGCTTCTACGGTACTTTATATATTGCCTAATATGCTGATGATTGTGAGTATATATACATTGATTTCACTCATATTTAAAAATCCACTTCCGGGTGTACCACTTTTGATTCTTTATATGGTGTATTCCAATTTGGGCGGAACTAATGCAGAGGGAGTTTACGGATATTGGGGCAAACCTTTGGCAATCATGGTACGATTTCCGGGGCAGCTTTTTGATACGACACCGCCCCCGATGGCGCTCTTAAATCAAAGTTTTCTTATTATTGTATCGGTAGTAATTATACTGATTTCGATACAGATTTGGAAGCGGAGGCGAATATAAATGAAGAAGGAAATGAAGATTGTTCTGCCATTTTATAAAATTGCTTATGCAGTATCCTTTGTTGTAATTTTAAGTGTGATTCGTGCAGTTGTTTTCACGTATGAAATAGGACTATCCATAGAGCCGCCTTTTGCGATATTGACTGCTGTTTTTTGTGCAGATACTTATGTGCAGGAAATTACAAGCAACCGTTCCGAAGTTCAGAGACTGTATCAGATAAAAAAGAGAATCTATTCTATTATACAGAGACTGATGATACAGGGAACTTTTTTGCTGCTGCTCGCTGTTCTTGGATATGGATTGTTTTTTGCGTTTCAGAAACCAATTACACATCCAGTAACAGAAAGTGAAATACTTCAGTTTATTGCATATTTTGGGGCGATTGTAGTAACCATTTTCTTTTGGGGAATATTGGCTAATACATTGTCTATGCTTTTTCGCAATATGTGGATGGGAATTGGAAGCAGTCTTTTGATATGGGTAGCAACAAATTCCACAGGTGGAGATAAACTTTTTGGAGCATGGAATCTGTTTTCTTATTCTTTTAGAGATATAGAAAATACTGCCGATATTACATGGCTGTATGGAAAAGGCTTGTGTATTTGTATCGGACTGATTTTGTTACTGGCATTGCCGAAGATCGTAAGAAAGAGAGGGTAAATTTATGAGTATTCATATTGAGGATTTAACGGTAAGATTTAAGAATAGTGTCACAGCAATCGACCATGCAGATTTAGATATACAAAATGGGATATTTGGACTATTGGGAGAAAATGGAGCGGGAAAGACAACTTTGATGAGAGTTTTGACCACTGTGCTTAAACCTACAAACGGAATGGTTACATTAGACGGAATTTTGTATAGCGAAGGAAACTATGAAAAAATCCAAAGAAAGATAGGGTATTTACCACAGGAAATTGAACTGTATCCTAATTTGACGGTTCAGGAGTATATGGGAGATCTGGCAGGTGTTCCGAAAGCAGAATGTAGAAAGCGGATAGATTATTATTTGAAAAAGACCAGTCTTATAGAACATCGTAAGAAGAAAATGAAGCAGTTATCAGGCGGTATGAAGCGACGGGTAGGATTGGTGCAGGCGCTTTTAAATGAACCGGAATTTTTAATTGTGGATGAGCCAACTACCGGTTTAGATCCGGAGGAACGTATTCGCATCCGCAATTTGTTAGTAGATTTTTCTGAAAACAGAACGGTTTTGTTTTCAACTCATGTGGTAGAAGACTTAGCTGCCACCTGCAATCAGCTTGCAATTATGCATAAAGGTCGATTTCTGTATGCGGGTTCTATGAAGAATTTGACAGAAGAAGCACAGGGGAAAATCTGGATTTGCAAAGTACCTGATGAGAGAAAAGCAAGAGAAGTGGAACAGAAGTATCGTATTACATCTAAACAGTATGTTGAGGGGGGATTGCAGTTAAGAGTGATTTCTGAAATACAGCCAGAATTGGAGTGTATGTCAATTCCTGCAACGTTGGAAGATGCTTATATTTATGTGACGAATCAATACGAGTAGATAAAGCACCATCTGATGCTTTACTACCAGTTGCACGTTGTTCGCTTTGAATATTTGTGGAGAAAAAGTATGTATTATTTTGGCTTTCTATAAAACCTATAAACCAGCCATTTATATCCTGCCCGTTCACTCGTCCGGTTCCGGTTTTTCCATAAATTCTCCATTTTCAGAGGCGGTAAGATGGATGGAATTTTTGACGGCATGAATATTAGCAGGAGTAAAGTTGAAGTTGTTTCGATATAAATTTTTCAAAAGTTCAACTTGTTCTACTGGTGAAATCTTTAAGGATGACTGCATCCAGTAGGAAGAGAAATCTCCGGATATATTTTTATTGCCATATCCTATTTGCTGAAGGTATGAATTTATAGTGGAAGATCCGAGCTGCTTGTCGATTGATTCAAAATACCAGTTTGTATATATCTTTTAAAAGGTATATGATTAAGAAAAACGGCAGGAGGTATCTGAATGAAATCACATAAATATTGGTCTATCGGTGCACTGATTACAATGCTTGGAACTTTTTATACAGGTTATAAGGGATCAAAAGAAGGCCATAAGTACTTTGCAGCAAGTTCTTTGCTTTGCATGATTATGGCTATTTATACAGGACACAAGATGATTTCTGGTAAAAGTAGGAAGAAAAAAGAAGTTTCAGTAGAGAGTGTTGAAGATTAAAAAACAAAATATTTTAATAAATAACGCCGGTGCGGGATTTTTGATATCCAGTACTGGCGTTATTTATTCTACAGGGGCTTGGGGGTGTAGCCACCAAATATTCGTGTTTTGTTACATCAGACATCTGTACAAAATAAAGAAATCTCTGTGCAGATAAAGGCAGTGGTGGAAAATGACGGTCGGATGTATAAGCTGAAACTGCATACGTTGTGGTCGCCTTTAAAGAAGGATGGATACATCGGGATCATTGGATATTTTGACAATTAAGTTTTTTTAAAGAGAGGGTAGCGTATGGATGATTTTAAAAAACTCACAGAACAACTTTTGAAAATATATATTAATGCCGGATCAGTAAATAATCTTGGTATAGAAAATTATTTTGATGAAAATATCAGTCTGATTGGAACTGGGAAACATGAGTTATTCACGAATCTGCATGAGTTTTTAGAATCATTCAAATTTGATGTAAAACGAAGAGGAAAAATCAGACTCGAAGTAAGAAATTTACATCAGGAAGAAGAAAGACTTGATGATGACCATGTTCTTGCACATGGAACAGTAGATTTTACTGGTCTGTTTAAAGATGGTTCAATCTGTTTTAAAATGGAGACAAGATTTACGATTATCTATAAGTGGACGAATGGAAAATGGATGGTTCAGCATCTGCATCATTCAACACCGGATCTGGAACAGATGGACGGTGAAGAGTTCCCTGTTACATTAGGAAAGCAGGTGAAGAAAACCCAGCAGGCACTTCAGGCATTAGGTACTGCCTATTATCATATCTCAAGGCTGAACTTAAAAACAAAGAAGATAGAACTTGTCAAAAGATCTCGAGAAATGGATATGGGTATTAAAGAGAATACTGTAGATTGGGATCCTCAGTTCAAGATTATCGAAGATATTTCTTGCAAGAATTGAGAATGATAAGGTTGAGATGGAATACACTGTTTCAAATGTCCATGAGTGCTTTGAAAATTGTGTCATTATGTTCCAACAACAGGCAGAAAGTAAAAATCAGACGATCTCTTTGACAGAACAAATCATGTATCCGTATGTGTATATGGATGCACCTCACCTGTCAGAAGTCTGTCTTAATATAATAAGCAATGCAATAAAGTATACAAATACAGGAGGTTGGATATCCTGTAATGTTGTACAGAAATCCTGTGAAAAAGAAGACTGGTGCAATATGATCATTAGTATTACCGATAATGGAATTGGTATGTCTGAAGAATTCCAAAAGCGTATTTTTGAAACTTTTGAAAGAGAACGTAACACTACATCCAGTCATATTGAGGGCAGTGGCATCGGAATGGGCATTACAAAAAAGCTTGTAGAGCTCATGGATGGCACAATAGAAGTGAAAAGTAAGCAGGGTAAAGGTTCCACATTTACAGTAACTATTCCTTGCAGAAAAGCGTCAGAAGACGATTCTCTGGTGAAGAAAAACAGTAATTTGCGCAATAAGAATTGTTTGAACGGTGTTCGGATCTTACTGGTCGAAGATAATGAGATCAACACTGAAATCGCAACGGAATTATTGAAGGAAGAAGGATGTATTGTTGAGACTGCCAATGATGGTGTTGCATGTATTGACATGATTGAAAAGGCTGATGCTGATTATTACAAGATGATCCTTATGGATATCCAGATGCCGGTTATGAATGGATATGATGCTACATTAACTATCCGAAAGATGAAGGATACGAAAAAAGCCAGGATCCCAATTATTGCGATGACTGCCAATGCTTTCGCAGAAGATGCACAAAAGGGTCTTTCTGTTGGAATGAATGCTCATGTTGCAAAGCCTGTTGATATGAATATTCTTGTCCCAACTATGATGAAATTTTTAGGTTCGTGACGTGTAATAATCTGGTGATTTAAGGAGAAAAGAACAATGTACAAAAGTAGAAAAAAATCAGACGTACTATTTGCAGGTATATTTGTGATTTTAGGAATGTGGATGATATTATCAGTACACTGCCGGGCCGCTGAAAAGAATAATGATGAAAAACAGTCACAGATCGTCCGTATCGGATCCTTTGAAGATACCTTTGATTATATCGATAAAAACGGTGTCAGACGAGGATATGGGTATGAACTCCTGCAGGCTCTGGCAGGCTATACCGGATGGAAATTTGAATATGTGAAATGTGACTGGTCTAACTGTTTTGATAAGATTGAAAATGGTCATATCGCAAAGCCAATCCAGGTTGATAAGTTGCTGTCGATAATATCAGAAATCATAAGACAACAAGATTAGTTTTAGTTATAGACATAGGATCATAGAGAAGTGTTGTGATATTTCACTTACTAAGACTCCTTGTCGTTGGCTGCATCATATAAAAACGCTTTTTACGTTAAAAAGTGCTGTAATTGAAGAAAAAACACGATATCATGCGAGTAACAAATCAAAATTTGGAGGCTATTGGAAATGACTGAAAGAGAAAAAATGCTAAGTGGAGAGAGATACGATCCAACAGATAAAGAATTGGAGCAACTACGCCTGAATGCGCGTAAATTAGCAAGAAAATATAATTTGACAGATGAAGATCAGCCAGAAGAGCAAGCACAGATATTGCAAGAATTACTGCCAACAACAGAGGAGCTTCCGTATTTGCAGGCACCTGTTTATTTTGATTACGGATGCAATACTTTCTTTGGAAAATTCAGTTCTGCTAATTTTAATTTTACATGTTTAGATGTATGTGAAATACATATAGGCGATAATGTGATGATTGGTCCAAATGTTACATTGGCAACTCCTATGCATCCATTATTACCTGAAGAACGCAATATCCGAAAGAGAGAAGATGGTAGTTTTTATAATCTTGAATATGCGAAACCAATAACTATAAAAGATAATTGTTGGCTGGCATCTAATGTAGTTGTTTGCGGTGGTGTCACCATAGGAGAAGGGTGTGTAATTGGTGCAGGAAGTGTTGTAACAAGAGATATTCCACCTTATAGTCTGGCAGCTGGAAATCCATGCCGGGTTATTCGTAAGATAACTGAGAAAGATCATATGCCAGATGGAATTGAAAAGAATTGAAAACTTCAAGTTTGAAAAATTGAGAAATCGTAAAATTGAAGAAAAAAGAAATGCACAGTTCTTAGCTTATCGGGAGCTGTGCATTTTTGTAAATAAATACTTTTAATTAGTCGATTACGGCATCCTCTGCTGTAAAATGTTCCAGAGAATTTTCTTTTACCTGAATGCAGATATAAGTAATTCCAGAAATATCGGATGCAAAAAACTGACGCTTTGCAGCAGGTGCGATTTTTAGCCAGTCTCCAGTTGAAAGGCTAATTTCTTCTCCATCAATTATGGCTTTGCCGTTACCTGAAAGAATTCCATAGATTTCTTCATTTTCTTTATGAGAATGAACAAATGGGACATTTGCTCCTGCAGGTAGTTCGTTTAAACTGATTTCTGCACCTGTTAAAGACAACTTTTCATGCAGCTCAATTCGGTTTTCCTTTCCAATAGTTGTTTTTGTGTAATTTGCCATAATAATACCTCCATAGTTAATTTGTAGTTTCTGGTTGCTTGGTATTAGTATAGTGTGAGACACATACAAAAACAAGTACGCACCTTTTTGTAACTGTACACTCAAAAATGAATGTGTTACAATAGACTCGGAGGTGAGAATTATGCGAGCAAAAGAAGAATTACCGGAATGCCCAGTTGCAACAGCAGTATCTCTTATCGGAGGAAAATGGAAACTGCTGATTTTGCGTAACTTGAAAGAGCGTCCATGGAGATTCAATGAGCTACAACGAAGTATAGATGGTATTTCACAAAAGGTTTTGACAGATAGTTTAAGACAAATGATGAGTGATGGGCTGGCATATCGCCACGATTACCATGAGCAGCCACCGAGAGTTGAATACGGCTTAACGGAACTCGGAACAAAAATGCTTCCAATTGTTAATTCACTTGCTGACTTTGGTAACTACTATAAATCAATTATTGAACAGAATTAAGGACGTTAGTATTTGAAAAGCTCGAACAATTCCAGTTTGCCGAAATATATTTCTAACTTTCCCTATTTTACAGGCTTTCCAGCCTGTGCATTAGCGAAACGATATGTATTTTCCCTTATTTTTGCCCTTATGAGATAATCGTAAGGGAAATAAGGGAAAGTTTTATTTAGTCATTGCCTGCCACTTTATCAAGTAACCTTGCAGATTCCCGCTTGGCTTTTCTTGTAGAGTGTGCATAGACATTCATGGTGGTACTGACATCTGAGTGCCCTAACAGTTCCTGCACATCCTTTGGTGCTGCTCCATTTGCCAGAAGGTTGCTTGTGTAGGTGTGTCGCAACTGGTGAAAATGAAATCCTTCAAATCCATCCAGTTTCTGAGCAATCTTCCTGCAAACAATTCCTAACGTGCTTGGCAGTTCCAAACTTCCATCCGGTCTTAAGCAGACAAAGGATATTTCCTTATAATCTTCTGGAACATTCTCTGTTCCGTCCAGATGATAGAACTCATAGTAAACTCTGTTTTTGTCTTTTACTTCTCTGTAGTAGTTTTTATGGTAAAGTTCTCCGTACTGCATTCGGTTTTTAAGTTGTTCCTTTCGGGCATTGCGAAGAATCTCTGCCAGTGTATCTCCAAAATCAACAATCCTTACCTTTTTTCGTTTGGTTGGTCCGATGATATTCTTGTGCCTTGAACCATCATATCGGATACTGCGTCTGATTGTAAGGCACTGTTCTTCAAGATTCACATCCTGCCATGCCAGACCACAGGCTTCACCGATACGAAGTCCTGCATAATAAGCTATCTGGATTGGAAGTATTGCCGGTGGATTGTAATTCTGTAGAAATTCAATCAGTCTTTCATAATCCTCTCGTGGAATTGGCTGTATATCGCCATCCATGTCATCATCGGAAAACAGGTCAACCTCATCCGTCTGGTATTTCAGCTTAATATACTGCATCGGATTGAAAGTGATATATTGCTTTGGTGATACTGCAAATCGGAATGACTGCTGTAATACTGCCGAGAAAGAACGAATGTAATCTTTGCTATAACCTTTTCTTTCTGAACCATCTGGATAAGTGCCACCAAAGGAAAGCAGATCGAAGAAGGCTTGTAAATGCTCAGATGTTACATTTTTCAACTTTCTCTCTGAAATTGGATGCTTCTTGATGTTGGTAATGGCACCGAGGTAATTCTGGACTGTCCCATTACTGAGCGTACCGGTCTTTAATTCTTCCTCTGCCCATATATCAAGTAATTCTCCAATTGTAATATTTTCCGACTTTGCAATGAATTTCTTGCTTTCGTAATCGTCCATTGCCTGACGGAGCAGTTTTTCCGTTTCACTTTTACTTTCTGTTCCAGCGT
>ERZ857840.3556-NODE-3556-length-13094-cov-8.312831_pt1 | contig 13094 bp, 10 predicted proteins | sample MGYA00519760_ERZ857840 | MGnify/ENA primary metagenome ERZ857840 (study PRJEB31778, sample SAMEA3449371) | human gut metagenome | biome: human gut; feature: human-associated habitat; material: faeces | place: United Kingdom | collected 2010/2012 ... | reverse complement strand
GAGTTCGCCTTTGGCAGCTCCACCGAGAGCTCGGCGTTCCACCGCACCAACAACCCTTGGGATACCGAGCGCGTGCCCGGCGGCTCCTCGGGCGGCTCCGCTGCCGCCGTCGCCGCGGGCGAGGTCGCGCTCTCGCTGGGCTCGGACACCGGCGGCTCCATTCGCCAACCGGCGTCGCTGTGCGGCGTGGTGGGCTTTAAGCCCACGTATGGCGCCGTGAGCCGTTACGGCGTGGTTGCCTTTGGCTCGTCGCTCGACCAGGTGGGCCCCTTTGCCCGCACGGTCGAGGATGTCGCGCTGGCCATGAACGCGCTTACCGGCGCGGGCCACGATCCGTACGACTGCACCAGCCAGGATTGCGCCGTCGACTTTACCGAGCATCTCAACGACAGCATCGAGGGTAAGCGCGTGGGCATCATCCCCGCGTTTATGGAGGCCGAGGGCCTGACGCTCGAGGTCAAGGCCGCTGTTCAGCGCGCCGCCCAGGAGCTGCAGAACCAGGGTGCCGAGCTGGTCGAGGTCGACCTGCCGCACCTGGACGCCGCCATCGCCGCCTACTACGTCATCGGCCCGGCCGAGGCGTTCTCCAACCTGGCACGTTTCGACGGCATTCGCTACGGCTATCAGGAGGAGGGCTGCGCCAACCTGTCCGACCAGAGCTCGCTTTCGCGTGCCCACGGCTTTGGTGCCGAGGCCAAGCGCCGTCAGATGCTCGGCGCCTACCTGCTGAGCTCGGGCGTGTACGACAAGTATTACTACGCCGCGCAAAAGGCCCGCACGCTCATCACGCAGGACTACGACGCCGCGTATGCCAAGGTAGACACCATCCTCATGCCCGCCTCGCCGCGCACGGCCTTTAAGTTTGGCGAGATCAGCGACCCCACGCAGATGTACCTCTCCGACCTGTACACCATCTCGCTCAACATTTGCGGCAACGGCGGTATCTCGGTGCCGCTGGGCCTGGGCGAGGATACTCAGCTGCCCGTTTCTGCCCAGCTGGTTGGTCCGGCCTTTAAGGACCGTCAGCTGCTCACGTTTGCCCGCGCCCTGGAGCGCGGCTTTGCCGATGCCGCCACGGGTGCGCCCGCGCTTTCCGTCGCGCCCGATTTTGCCGGGAAGGGGGGCGAGCTGTAATGAAGGAGCTTTCCGAGGTCCTGCAGGATTGGGAGGCCGTGATCGGCCTGGAGATCCATACCGAGCTCACCGCACTCGATACCAAGATGTTCTGCAACTGCAAGCTCAGCCACGATGACGAGCCCAACGCCAACGTGTGCCCGGTGTGCCTGGGCCTGCCCGGCGCCCTGCCGGTGCCCAACAAGCGCGCCATCGAGAGCATCGTCAAGGCGGGTCTGGCCACCAACTGCGAGATCCAGCGCCACTCGATGTTCTATCGCAAGCACTACTTTTATCCCGACATGGCCAAGAACTTCCAGACCACGCAGGGTCCGGTCGCCTTTGCCATGTACGGTCACCTGGATCTGGACGTGACTGGTCGCGGTGCCGCCGAGCGCCCCGACTGCGCGTTTGGCGAGGCCGAGGCCCAGAGCCTGGCGAGCGCTTCGGCCAACGCCGAGGGCCTGTCCACGTCTATGACGTCGACCATGCGCGAGGGCAACCAGCGCGCCGGCCACCTGGCCAGCTACGATGCTTCTAACTTGCAGATGCCCGAGCGCCGCGAGGACGGTTCCTACACGGTGCCTATCCGCATCCTGCGCATCCATATGGAGGAGGACGCCGCCAAGATGGTCCACGTGGGCGGCGCCGAGGGCCGCATTACCGCCGCGGCTGAGTCGCTCGTCGACTACAACCGCTGCGGCACGCCGCTGATTGAGCTCGTGACTGAGCCTGATCTGCGGACGCCCGAGGAAGCGCGCCTGTTTATGGAGAAGCTCCGCCGCATTTTTGTGACGCTGGGCATTTCGGACTGCTCCATGGAGAAGGGCTCCATGCGCTGCGACGGCAACGTGTCGCTGCGTCGCCGCGGCGAGACCAAGCTGGACACCAAGACCGAGCTCAAGAACCTCAACTCGTTTAAGAGCCTGCACGACGGCCTTGCCTACGAGATCTGCCGCCAGGCCGAGGTGCTCGAGGAGGGCGGCATCATCTATCAGGAGACCCGCCACTGGGAGCCCAGCCGTAAGCGCACCGTGGTCATGCGTGTGAAGGAGACGGCCGACGACTATCGCCTGTTCCCCGATCCCGACCTGGCGCCGTTCGATCTGGACGACGAGTTTATCGACCGCTGCCGTGGCGAGATTCCCGAGCTGCCCGATGCCAAGCGCGCCCGTTTTGAGGCCGACTTTGGCATTAAGGCGGCCGACGCCGAGCAGATCGCGGGCGACCCCGAGTTTGCCGAGTTCTTTGAGGCTGCCGCTGCCGGTATGGCTGGCAAGGAGGCCCAGACGGTCGCAAACCTGCTGGTGAACGAGATGATCGCCTACCTTAAGGGTGCGGGCGCTTCGCTGGCCGAGTCCGGTATTGCGCCGGCTCAGGTGGCAGCCCTTGCCAAGCTGCTGGCGACCGATGCCATCAGCTCCAACCAGGCGCACGAGGTTTTTGAGGCCATGGCCCAGACCGGCGACGACCCCAACAAGATCGTCGACGAGCGCGGCATGCGTCAGGTGAGCGATGCCGGCGCGCTGCAGCCGATCGTGGACGAGGTGCTGGCAAACTGTGCCGATCAGGCGCAGCAGTATCGTGACGGCAACCAGAAAGTCATCGGCTTTTTGGTGGGCCAGTGCATGAAGGCGAGCCGCGGCAAGGGTAACCCGAAGCTCTTCAACGAGTTGCTGAGAACGTCGCTCTCGTAAGCGGGAACCGAGAGGCCGGGCACAGGGCCTTGCCTCTCAATTTCGGACAGTCCTGACTCACGACGGAGGCGCCACTGGCGCCTCCTGTTCGTGCGGAACTCATTGAGAGGCAAGGCCCTGCGCCCGGCCCCTCGGTTCCGTGACGACTCGGCCGTTCGGGTCAGGTGGGCTGGATTGAATTTGGTGAATGAGGGCGCCGTTGGCGCCCTCATTCTTTATATATGTTGGGAGCGCCAGGTGGTGGGGGTGGTGCCGGTGTATTGTTTGAAGGCTTGGGCGAAGGCGGCTTGCTGAGGGTAGCCTAGACGCTCTGCCACTTGCGCTATCGTAAGCGAGCTATCTGCCAAAAGGTCCTGCGCCCGCTCCATGCGACGCCTTCGTATGTAGGCACCTAGGGACTCGCCGGTTTGGGCCTTAAAGGTGGCGCACAGCTTGGATCGGCTTGTGTAGAGCCTCTCGGCCACCTCGTTGATACCCACATGTCTGCCTTTGTCGAGCGCGCGCTCAATCATTGCCGTTGCTTCTTCGGCAATGGTTATGCTGACGCGTGTGTCTGCCGCCTGCCGCGCCTGCTTGTGGGCCGCGCGCGAACAGGCGAGCTCCGCGACCATGGTCTCCACGATGCCCTGCATATAGACGTGTCCGCCTACGGTGCGAGCGCGGTCCTCGTTAATCCGGCGCAGCGTGTGGCAGATGGCAGACGTCGCTTCCTCGTGCCATGGCTCGGCAAACGCCTCAAAGATTCCCGCGAACTCGGTGGGATAGCGGTGCTCCAGTTCGTCAAAATATTCAGGCAAAAAGAGCACCGAGCGCGAGTGATAGAGCTCCCCCGCAAACAGCGGGCTTAATTCCTCGCCACAGTTATCTTGGATAAAGCTGCAAACGGCATTGTTTGGCCACGGTCCATGCAATGGTTTGAGGTTCGCGGGCGTTATGCCAGCCTCGGGCATGCATGTAAGTGTGGGCGCGCTGACCTCGCTCACGCAGGCATATGGCTCGGGTGTGTATTCGGTCAGGTACATATCGTGCGTCGGGGTGATGAAATGCTCCATGACGATGCAGGCAGGGGAGAGGGGCATGATCCATGCGCGTCCGTGCGCCCGATCGTTTGCCACCTCGCCGGTAAAGACAGCGCCCTTGCCGGAAAGCTCCAGGCCAAACTGCTCAAACTGTGGTGCGTAGAGCTCGGTTATGTCGGTCGCCGCCCGCCGTATTTGCAAAAGCGTCCCTTTCCTTTGCAGAAACGTCCACGCCTGGCTTGATTGTGAGCCATGGCTAACACATCAATGATAAGTTCATTACGGTTAACTCTCAAGCCGTTAGAAAGGAATCTCATGGCAAAGGGATCAAAAAGGGAAGGTGGAGGCATCGGCGAGTTGCTCGCGTATGCCGGTGACCGTAAATTCCTAACGTATTTGGGCATGGCGCTCTCGGCACTCTCGCAGCTGCTGAGCTTTGGCCCGTACGTGTGCATTTGGCTTGTCGCTCGCGACCTGATCGCCGTGGCACCTAACTGGAGCGAAGCCTGCGACATCGCGATGTATGGCTGGTGGGCCGTGGGGTTTGCGCTGGCAAGCATCGTAACTTATTTCGTGGGGCTCATGTGCACGCATCTGTCCGCGTTTCGCTGCGCGTCCAATATCCGTAAGGCTACGAGCGAGCACCTGCTTAAGTTGCCGCTCGGCTACTTCGACACGCATGCCACCGGCGAGCTGCGCCGCATTGTAGACGGGTGTGCCGCCTCCACCGAGACTTTGCTCGCACACATGCTGCCCGATATCGCAGGCGCCGTCGCCATGGTCGTGGGCTTGCTCGTGCTGCTTTTCGCCCTCGATTGGCGCTTGGGCGCGGCATGCCTCATCTCGGTGGCCATTTCGTTTGGCGCCATGGCTACCATGATGAGCGGCAAAGGCGCCGAGTTCATGAAGGCCTACATGGGAGCGCTGGTCAAGATGAACAAGACCGGCACCGAATACGTACGAGGCATCCCCGTGGTCAAGGTGTTTCAGCAGACGGTCTACTCCTTTAAGGCCTTCCACGATGCGATCGCCGAATACGCCGACATGGCGCAAAACTATGCGGGCACGTTCTGCCGAGGTCCGCAGGTGCTCAACCTTACCGCGCTCAATGGCCTTGTGGCATTCCTGTTGCCCGTGGCGTTGCTGTTGGCGCCAGGCGAGACGGACTTCGCGCATTTTATGACCAACTTCACGTTTTACGCGATATTTTCGGCCGTGGTACCGACGGCCATGACCAAGCTCATGTTTGTGGGCGAGGCCTCTCAGATGAGTGCCGATTCGTTGGCTCGTATTCGAAGCGTCATGGATTCCAAGCAGCTCTCCGTGCCCGCCCAACCCAAGCACCCTGCCGGCAGCGACGTGCGATTTGAGGACGTGAGCTTTACGTACGAGGGCGCCGAGGCACCTGCCGTTAGCCATGTAAGTTTCAGCGTTCCCGCTGGTAGCACCCTCGCCCTGGTGGGTCCCTCTGGTGGCGGTAAGTCAACCTGCGCAAGCCTGATCCCGCGTTTTTGGGATGTTTCCTCGGGTCGAGTGCTCGTAGGCGGTGTGGACGTTCGCGATATGGATCCGCACGAGCTTATGGACCAGGTCGCCTTCGTGTTCCAGACCAACCAGCTGTTCCGGCAAACACTTGCCGATAACGTGCGCGCCTCCAAGCCTACGGCCACTGACGACGAAGTGCGTGCGGCCCTCTCCGCAGCTCAGTGCGACGACATTGTTGCCAAGCTCCCACAGGGCATCAATACCATGCTCGGTGCCGGCGGAGCATATCTTTCGGGCGGCGAGGTCCAGCGCGTGGCACTCGCCCGCGCGATCCTTAAAGACGCGCCTATCGTGGTGCTCGATGAGGCCACGGCGTTTGCCGATCCCGAGAACGAGACGCTCATCCAGCGCGCCTTTAGCAAGCTGGCGGCTGGTCGCACAGTCATTATGATTGCGCACCGACTCTCGACTGTAGTGGGCGCAGACCAAATCGTGGTGCTCAACCAGGGCAGCGTGCAGGAGTCGGGTACCCATGCCGAGTTGCTGTCCCAAGAGGGTCTGTATGCCAAGATGTGGGCCGAATACGAACAGGCCGCGAGTTGGAAGATTACTGCTACGACCGCGGATACCGCCGTCGCGAAGGGAGGCGAGGCCTAAATGTTCGCCTCATTCCAAAAGAAGTATTTCCTATCCGATAAAGGCGTCGCCGGCGTAAAACGCGGCATTTTCTGGACCACGCTCACCAATCTCATTACCATGGCCGGCATGGGCTTTCTATTCCTGGTTATGGCCAGCTTTGTCGAGCATCTCGCCAGCGGGGCTGACCTGCCGGATGCCCTGCCGATCGTGGGCGGCCTCCTGGTCTTTTTCGTGATGCTCTTTGCCTCTAACTGGCAGCAGTATTACTACACCTACTGCATCTTTTACGAGGAGTGCGGCAAGCAGCGTATGGAGATCGCCGAGCGCTTGCGCAAACTGCCGCTGTCGTTTTTTGGTCGTCGTGATCTGGCCGATTTAACCGAGACCATCATGGGCGACGTCCAGGCTATGGAGCACGCCTACAGCCACGTGCTGGGAGAGCTTTGGGGTGCCATCATCGCAAGCGCCATTGTGTTCGTGGCGTCGCTGTTCTTTTGCTGGCAGCTGGCGATTGCGGCGTTTTGGAGCGTTCCCGTGGCCTTTGCCGTGCTGTATCTAACACGCGGCCCCATGACTCCGGTGTTCGATCGCGTGCGTGCCGAGAAGGTCAAGGTTACCGAGGCTATTCAAGAGACGCTCGACTGCGTTCGCGAGATCCGCGCCACCAACCAGGAGGCTCATTATCTTGAGGGACTCAACGCCGTGATCGATGCCGAGGAGCGCGAGACCACCAAGGGCGAGCTCGCTAACGGGCTTTTGGTCAACTCTGCCTTTGTCATCCTGCGTCTGGGCATTGCCACCACGCTGGTTACGGGCGCCGCGGTGGTCGCCTCCGGGCAGGTCGACTTTTTGGTGATGTTTGCCTTCCTACTTATGGTGAGCCGTATCTATGCGCCCTTTGACCAGGCGTTAATGTTAATGTCCGAGCTGTTTGCCGCTGAGTCGTCTGCCAAGCGCATGCGTTCCATCATGGAAGAGCCTGTGGCGCGGGGCAGCGAGAAATTTGAGCCCGTGGGCCACGATGTGGTGTTCGATCACGTGGCATTTGGCTATGGTGCGGGCGAGGACGGCCGCGCCGGCGAGAAAGTTCTTACCGATGTGAGCTTTACCGCCAAGGAAGGCGAGGTTACGGCACTGGTCGGTCCTTCGGGTTCCGGTAAGTCTACGGTGAGCCGCCTGGCCGCGCGCTTTTGGGATGCCACCGAAGGCACGGTCACCGTGGGTGGCGTGGATGTTGCGAGTGTGGATCCCGAGGTGCTGCTGCGCGACTACGCCATCGTGTTCCAAGACGTGCTGCTCTTTGACGACACGGTGATGGGAAACATCCGCCTCGGGCGTCGCGACGCCACCGATGAGGAAGTGCTTGCGGCCGCGCGTGCCGCCAACTGCGACGAGTTTGTGAGTCGTATGCCGCAGGGCTACGACACCATGATCGGCGAGAACGGTTCCAAGCTGTCCGGCGGCGAGCGCCAGCGCATCTCTATCGCCCGCGCGCTGCTCAAAGACGCGCCCATCGTGCTGTTGGACGAGGCGACGGCAAGCTTGGATGTAGAGAACGAGACCGTGGTACAGCAGGCACTCTCCCGTCTGCTTGCAGGTAAGACGGTTATCGTTATTGCCCACCGTATGCGTACGGTGGAAAATGCCGACAAAATCGTTGTGCTCAAGGATGGAGTGGTTGCCGAACAGGGCATCCCGGCGCAGCTCAAGGCGGCAGGTGGTGAATTCGCCCGTATGGTTGCGCTGCAAAAGGAAGCGGCGGCCTGGCAGCTGTAGGAATATGACAAAGGGGCAGTTCCTTTGTCATATTGAGTTCACCCCCAAAGTTTCCAAAAAGTTAGCCATTGTTGACCAAATAGTTATACTAAACTGTTCTCAAAAGCGTGCTCGAGCAAACTAATGAACTCGGGTGCTGAGGCACCGTGCCGCGTCCAATGCGGCAAAAGGGAGAAGCAACATGAAGAAGTCGACGTTTAACACCCTGCTTGTCGGTGGCGGTTTTCTGCTTGGCACGGCCGGCATCAAGCTGCTCACCAGCGCTCCGGTAAAGAACGCCTGCGTGCAGGGCATCGCGTGCGGCATGCGCATCAAGAACGGCTACCAGGACATGGTCGAGCAGGCCAAGGCCAATGTCGATGACATGGTTGCCGAGGCTGCCTACATCACCCAGAGCGAGGCCGCTGCTGACGAGGCAGCCGAGTAACGCTCTCAGGCACAAACTATGAGATTCTCGATTATTAGCGAGATCCCCGGCAGGACCCGTCTTCAATTGGCGGGTCCTGTGCCAGAGAGCGATCTCGATGCGCTTCTTAAGCTCAGCGACGATATCGACGGCGTGCACAAGGTGCGCGTTTACGGTCGTATTGGCCAGATGGCGCTCGAATATGACGAGCGGCGTCGCGCGGCCGTGCTCGATGCCCTGGACGCACTCGATGCTCAAGCTATCGCCGATGCCAAGTCGGGCTACGTGATGCAACTTGAGCCGCGCAAGCACAAGCTCGTCATGGATCTGGCGACACTCGTCGGTGCCCATTACGCACGTCGTTGGTTCTTGCCGACGCCTCTGCGCGCGGTGTTTGTCGTGGCCGGTTACATGGCATTTTTGCGCGCTGCCCTTCATGAGCTGGCGCAGCCGCGCCTGACCGTTCCCGTGCTCGACGCTTCGGCCATCGGCATTTCGTTCGTCAAGCGTGATGTCGACACCGCGGGCCAGACGATGTTTCTGCTCAACGTGGGCGAGCTGCTCGAGGACTACACCCGCGCCATGAGCGAAAACGAGCTCATCAACTCGCTGCTCGATGTGCCCGACAAGGCGCAGAAGGTCGTCGGCGACACCGAGGTAAGCGTTGCCGCCACCGAGCTTGAGCCCGGCGACCTGGTCGCCGTGCGCACCGGCATGTCCATCTGCATTGACGGTGTTGTCGAGCAGGGGAGCGCCATGGTCAACCAAGCGACCCTGACCGGCGAGCCGCTGGCCGTCGAGCGCAGCACGGGCGACGACGTGTTCGCCGGCACCGTCGTGGAAGACGGCAGCATCTTGGTGCGTGTGCGCGCCAATACGGCGCAGACCAAGTTGCGCTCGATCGTCTCTCTCGTGCAGACGGCCGACTCGCTCAAGTCCGAGGGCCAGTCGCATATGGAGGACCTTGCCAACAAGATCGTCCCGTGGAACTTCCTGCTCGCGGGCCTGGTTGCGCTTACCACCCGCAGCCTCATCAAGACCTCGGCGGCGCTGATGGTCGACTACTCGTGCGCACTCAAGCTCACGGGTTCCGTCGCCGTCATGACTGCCATGAGCGACGCCGCCAAGATGGGCGTAATGGTCAAGGGCGCGAAGTACTTTGAGTCGTTTGCCAAGGCCGACACCATTGTGTTTGATAAGACCGGTACGCTCACCGAGGCGCAGCCGCGTCTTGCCTGCGTACTCACCACCGATGGCTGGAGCGAGGACGAGGTCCTGCGCCTTTCCGCTTGCCTGGAGGAGCATTTTCCGCATCCGGTGGCGCGCGCCGTGGTCAATGCGGCACGTGAGCGCGGGCTCGAGCATCGCGAGCGCCACGCCGCCGTCGAGTACATCGTGGCGCACGGCATTGCCTCGTCCATCGAAGGGCGTCGCGCTATCATCGGTTCCGCGCACTTTGTATTTGAGGACGAGGGCGCGCAGCTCGATTCCGACATCAAGGAACGCATTGAGTCCCAGATGCAGGGCCTGTCGCCGCTGTACCTGGCGGTCGATGGCAAGGTCGTCGGCGTGCTCGGTATCGAGGATCCGCTCAAGGCCGGGGTCCGTGAGGCCATCGCCGACTTGCACGCGTTGGGCGTTAAGCACGTGGTCATGCTCACGGGCGACTCGGAGCGCACGGCCGAGCGCATTGCTCGCGAGGCAGGTGTCGACGAGTTTAAGGCCGAGCTGCTGCCCGAGGACAAGTACGCGTATGTTGAGCGGATTAAGCGCGAGGGGCGCCACGTTGCCATGGTGGGCGACGGCGTCAACGATTCGCCGGCGCTCGGTTTGGCCGACGTGGGGCTGGCCATGGGCGGCGGAAGCGACATCGCCAAGGAGGTCGCCGATATCATCCTGACTGACACGGATCTCGCCGCAATCGTGCGTCTACGCCGCATGAGCCAGGGGCTTATCGACCGTCTGACGAGTTCGTATTCCAAGGTGATGCTCACCAACTCGGCGCTCTTGGCACTGGGCATTACCGGCATGATTACTCCGCAGACGTCGTCACTGCTGCACAACGGCTCAACGATCGCCTACAGTCTGGGCAACGCGAAGGCTTACCTGCGTTAGCAGACGTGTTCGCCCACGTTATCTGGCCTGCGCCCAGACGGCATCGGTGTCGTCCGGGCGCAGGTCTTTTGCATTTGATTATTTGCTAGCTTCTCTATATAGTGTTGCTAACGGTGCTAGCAATTGAAGGGAGCGGGATCAACGTGGGTGCTGTTAGCGGCATGGCACAGGTGAACGTTCGCGTGGATCGCCAGGTCAAGAACCGTGCCGAGGAAGCGCTGCAGCTTTCGGGCAGGTCACTGCCCGAGCTCATCAAAAAGGTGGTGGCCAAGGTCGCGCAGGGTGGCGGGCAGTGCGAGGAAGTGCTTGCGGCCGTCGACGACCGGCAGCAGGCCGTCGCGCCCGATACTCCGTTCGCCGCGTCGTGGGCAGTGGCAGACCGGCTTTATGCAGATATGGGCATCGCTGCGTCGCCTGTATCCGACGATCGCGATTGGGACACAATCTATTCCGAAGCCATGGACGAGCGCTATCGCCAAAAGGGGATGATCCTGTGAGCGGGGCTCCCCTCAAAATAATGGTGGATGCCAACGTATGGGTCGATTCGTTTTGCGCCGACCATGCCGAGTCGCTTGCCGCGCGTGCGTTTATTGGGCAGGCGACAGAGACGGGGGCGTTGCTGTTCTTCCCGGTGCATATTGTCAAGGACGTGCTGTACGTTGTCCAACACGAGCTGAAGCGTAGCGTTCTTGCCAGCGGGGGAGCGCTCGACGAGGCTTCTGCCCGCGCGATTGGCGAGGCGGCGCTGGCATTTGTTCGGAACATGACCGAAAACGCCACGGCCGTGGGTGTAGATGCGTCGGACCTTTGGCTGGCCGACAAATACTTAGCGCTCCATCGCGATTACGAGGACAACTTGGTGCTCGCCGCGTGCAAGCGCGCACAGGTCGATTATTTGGTAACTAACGATCGCAAGCTGCTCGAACATGCCGATCTTGCAGCAAAGACGCCTCGTCAAATGATGCCGATTCTTGCTTTGGTCGAACGTGGTGGGCGGGTGTCCCGCTAGCGCCTTGCTGTCTGCGTGCCCTTCGGAACGTCGATATTCCGAAGGGCACGCATCCTTTAATTACAAAAGTGCGGCCTTGATGGCAGGGGCTTCGGTGAGCTGCTCGGCTGCCTTTTCATCGGAGCTGTCGAGTGCTGCCAGACTACGGTAGACCCACTCGTTGACTTGGGTGTTCTTGACGCCTGCGGTCTGCATAAGGGCGCCTACCTCGCGGATTGCTGCGAGCAGATCGGCTTTGGGGCCCGCGAGCTCGACCTCGATGCTGTGGTAGGCGGTCACGCCGCGGTTCTCACTCACGTGGTCGATAAAGCCCTCGACGGTCTCAAGCTGCTGGGCGAGAGCTGTATCATCGTCAGCGTCCAGCGCGACGAGTGCGTTCGATACCGTAAGGGCGGGATGTCCGCAGGGGACAAAGCCTTCGATGACATCCATAGCTTCGGTAATGGTTGAGCCCAGGCCTGCGAGGGCATTGACGAGTTGCTGCTTGGTATCCATAACGGTCCTTTCGACGGGTCAATTTTGCTTGGCGAAAATATACGTGACGCGATCGGTAGCAAAAGTGCGAAGTGCGGCGCACATTGGGGTCTTCACAGCTCGTGCATAGAACAGCTGTCCGCTTTCAGAACGTGGTAAGATAGCTATCCACGAGCGGGGTTCACCCCGCGTGTTCCTTGAAAAGTCGACGGGTGTTGGGTGCTCGTGCCCAATGCCATCCAGACTTTCCCGACATTCGGGGGCGACTGGTTTCGACACGATAGCTCTGAGAGAGGAAGCAAGCCGAGGTCTCCTCGCCTCGTTAAACAGGGGTACCGTCAAGTTGAATTGACAACAACTCTTCTTTTGAGCCTATGGCTCTCGCTGCTTAGTTTATAGCGGCGCGTCAACCCGGTGATTTCCCCGACACCGGCGCGACGTCATGTTAGGGGAATGCTCCTGCGCACGTAATCGGTATGGCGCAGGCTAAGACCGAACCGGTTAGGACGCCGCGAGCGTGTCGCTGCGCGCAAAGCGTCCGAGATAAAACCAGCGACTGAGCTTGGAGATGCCAATCAGGGGGCTTTCGTGGACCGGAGTTCGATTCTCCGCGCCTCCACCATAAGTAACAGGCAGGTAGATATTCGTATCTACCTGCCTTTTTATTTCTAGTCCGTACCGCGGAGAATCGAACTCTGTGCAGGGCACGGCCGTAAAGAAAACGCGTAAGCGTTTTTAGCCCGCGGGCGAGGACGCCGGCAGACGGCCGAAGCCGGTGCGGATTTGCGAAGCAAATACGCGGATTCTCCGCGCAATCTATCAGCCCAATATGGATGCGATGTTTATCGAATTTCAGCTGGCCATGCCCCGCACCAACGCAAGCCCCAAACCGCGGAGAATCGAACTCAGTGCAGGGCGCGGGCGTAAAGAAAACGCCTTGGCAACGCAGACCGGGACACGCTTTCCCGATGGCAGCCCAGGCGGAAAGCACGTCCCGGAATCCGCGCTCAGACTGGGATGTAGTTTCCGGATGGCGCATCAAGCGGAAACCGCATCCCGGAATCTAAGCTCGAAATGGGATTCATGGGACCTCGGACAAAATCTCGGACCCAATTTGGGTCCAGGAGGGAGTCCGATGTATACGAAAGAGGAGCGCGAGGGGATTCTCTGGGAGTTCCACCGGAGCGGCCTGTCCGCCCCCGCCGCCTGCAGGAGCCTGCCGCTTTTCCCGAACAAGGACAACCTGTATGCTTGGCTCAAGCTGGAGGAGGCGGGCGAGCTGACCGCCCGCGAGATGCCCGGCCGGGCGGAGCGCATGCACTGCTCGCACGGCGAGGGCAGCCCCGCGTTCGCCGCGAGGC
>ERZ857840.3554-NODE-3554-length-13099-cov-10.305121_pt1 | contig 13099 bp, 8 predicted proteins | sample MGYA00519760_ERZ857840 | MGnify/ENA primary metagenome ERZ857840 (study PRJEB31778, sample SAMEA3449371) | human gut metagenome | biome: human gut; feature: human-associated habitat; material: faeces | place: United Kingdom | collected 2010/2012 ... | reverse complement strand
ACGCCGCCGCTCATCTCGCTGCCGATGACGATGCCGCCGTGGCCCTTGTCCAGCAGGCAGTTGCGGATGACGGTGTGCTCGCAGCTCTTCTTGAGCTTCATGCCGAGGAAGACCTTGCTGGCCTTCATGGCGATGCAGTCGTCACCGACGTGGATGTTCACGCCGATGATGCGGATGTACTCGCAGCTCTCGGGGTCGATGCCGTCGGTGTTGGGGGCGTTGTAGGGGTTGTTGATGTTGAAGTTCAGCAGGTCGAGGTGTTTGACGAAGATGGGGTGGATGGTCCAGGAGTAGCTGTTCTGCACGGTGATGCCGTGGAGGCAGACGTTCTCGCTGTCCACCATCGCCACGGCGCGGGGACGCCATGCGATGCGCTTGACCTTGGGATCGACCCACCAGTCGCCGTTCTGGGCGTCGCAGTCCAGCGTGCCTTCGCCGGTGACGACGACGTCATGCACCTGGGTGATGTTCAGCAGACCCGCAAAGCTGTTCAGCGGGTTGCCCTCCCAGCCGGTGAGGTAGTATTCGTCCACTTCGTTCTCGCTGGGGATGACGCCGGGCAGGATGGGGTAGTGGGTGCGGTCATTGTCGCCCAGCAGCACAGCGCCCTTCTCGAGGTAGAGGGTGGTGCAGCTCTTCATGAAGAGGCTGGCGGTGCGGTAGCGGCCAGCGGGGACATATACCGTGCCGCCCCTGGGGCAGGTGGAAAGAGCAGCCTGCAGCCTGCCGGTGTTGTCGGTCTCGCCATCGGCGACGAGGCCATAGCGGGATGCGTCCACAAAGAAGCTCTCGGCCTCGGTGGTGAAATCCAGTTTCAGGTGCTCACCCTCGGTGTCTATCTCCACGGTGTAGGTGGTGGACGGAGTCAGGGAGAAGAGGGAGAACACGTTGGTGTTGCAGCTTTCGTAAATGGTCTTGCCGTTCAGAGCCACGGCGAAGGGGTGCTCCGGGCGGAAGCACTTGCCATTTTCCAGCTCGAAGACGGCGCTGCGGGTCATAGAGCGGATGAGAGACAGATTCATTTTTACAGCCTCCTGAGTTATTTGCGTAGATTTGCGGCTTGCCCGCAGAGGGCGGGCATGGTACACTGGGGATAAGAATATCGGAGCACTGCCCCGGCGGGGCAGGCATAGCAAGAAGGGGGAAGGGCGGATGCGTGCCGAACGGGAAAAACTCAACGCGAAGATCACGGCGGGAGCGCTCAAGCTGTCCGGCGGGCGGCTCGAGCTGCCTGCCGAGATGTGCCATATCGTTCTGTTTTCGGGCGGCAGCTGCACGGTCCAGTGCGGGGACATGTCGCTCCTGGTCAGCCCCGGCTGCGCACTGCTGCTGGGGCCGGGGGCGTGGGTGGTATCGCAGGCAGGCCACACCCAGCCGGAAATGCTGGGGTGCGAGTTCCCGCTGGCAGTGCTCCACGAGATGAAGAACGCCACCGGCGAAGATTTTCTCCGCCTTTTTGCACCGGGAAGCCAGATGGCCCTTTACGGCAGCGTCCAGTGGGCCAGCCGTCTGCGGACGCTGCTGGAGATGATGCGGGGCGCAATGGGCGAGCCGGAGTATCCCGGCGGGCTGTATCTGGCACTGACGCTCCACTATGTGGAGCAGGAGCACCGGGCGCAGAGCGCCGCCGACGCCCGCCCCCGCAACGAGACGGTGGAGCAGATATGCGCCTACCTTGCGGCAAACTACCAGCAGAAACTTTCCCTCACCGAGGTGGCAGCGCGGTTCTACATCTCGCCCTACTATCTGAGCCGGCTGTTCCGGCGGGTGACGGGGCAGTCCATCGTGGACTACATCAACGCCCGCCGCATCGAGGCGGCACAGAAGCTTCTGGAAACGACAGAGCTGAGCATCGGCAGCGTGGCCGAGCAGACCGGTTTTGCCTCTGCGGCCCACTTCCGCCGCGTTTTTCGGGAGACGATGGGCGTCGGGCCGCTGCAATACCGGAAGAGTAGAAAATAGAGAGCCTTTGACATTAGAAATGCCCCCTGCGTCCTCTCTACGGGAAGAGGCACAGGGGGCATTCATGTTTGTCGGGATTATCCGAGCGGCGGGGGCTTCAGCTTAGCCCTTGACAGCACCGGCGGAGATACCTTCGACGAACTGATCCTGTGCGCAGAAGAACACGATGAGCTGCGGCAGGATAGAGATCAGGGACAGGGCCAGAATACGGTTCCAGGCAAAGCCCGTATCACCGTCCATGGACAGCTTGACGAACAGGGACATGGGGTACTTTGCAGGGGTCTGGACGTAAAGCAGGGGACCCATGAAGTCGTTGCAGCTCCACATGAACTGGAACAGTGCGCAGGACACCAGAGCGGGCATCAGCATCGGGACGATGACCTTGTACAGGGTCTGGAAGGAGGAGCAGCCGTCGATGGCGGCAGCCTCGTCCAGGTCGCGGGGGACGTTGCGCATGAACTGCACCAGCTGGTAGACGAAGTAGGTCTCAGTTGCGAATGCGCAGTGGACCCAGATGGCCAGATAGAACGGGCTGTTGACCCAGCCGAACTTGGTGTACAGCAGGAACTGAGGCACGTTCAGGACGACCTGAGGCAGGAACAGGGTGGCCAGCATGATGCTGAACAGGATCTTCCGGCCCGGGAAGTCGAAGCGGCCAAAGCCGTAAGCTGCAATGCAGGAGGAGACCACGGTGCAGATGACCTTGGGCAGGACGTAGCTGTAAGTGTTCAGCATGGCCTGCAGGATGTTGATGGAACCGCCGAAGTTGTTCAGCGCGTTCTTGTAGCCCTCCAGAGTGGGGTTCTTGATCCACAGGCCGATGCCTGCAAAGATCTCGCTGTTGTCCTTAAAGGTGGCGCTGATCATCCACAGCAGGGGATAGATCATGATGAGGCCCACCAGGATCAGGACGAAGTACTTGAAAAACGTCGCGATGGCGTTAGAAGCTTTCATTCCCATACTGTCACACCTTACCTTTCATCCGAGTAGTAGACCCACTTCTTCTGGCTGGTGAAGGCGATGATCGTCAGGATGCAGACGATGACGAACATGATCCATGCCAGTGCGGAAGCCATGCCCATCTGGTTGGACTTGAATGCGTAGTTGTAGACCAGAATGGAGATGAGGGTGGTGGAACCGCGGGGACCGCCGTTGGTGATGATGAACGGGCCATTGAACTCCTGGAAAGCCTGGCAGATCTGAGTGACCAGGTTGTAGAAGATGATGGGGGTGATCATCGGGACGGTGATGGAGAAGAACTGTTTCCATTTGCCAGCGCCGTCGATGGTGGCAGCCTCGTACAGGTCGGCCGGCACGCCCTTCAGAGCGGCGAGGAACAGCACCATGGCGGAGCCGAACTGCCAGATACGCAGGAAGCAGATGATCCACAGTGCGTAGCCGGGGTCGCTCAGCCAGGAAGGACCCTGGAAGTGGCCGAAGGTCAGCATACGGATGAGGGTGTTGACCAGACCGTCATCACGGAACACGGCCTTCCACAGCACGGCGATAGCAACAGAGCCGCCGAGGATGGAGGGGATGTAGTAGACGGTGCGGAACACGTTCACGCAGGCGATCTTGAAGTTCAGGATGTAGGCGATGAACAGTGCGAAGACCAGCTTCAGGGGCACAGTGATGAAGCTGTACTTGAAGGTGGTGATGAGCGCCTTGGTGATCTTGGGAGTGGTAAAGGCGTCCACATAGTTCATGATGCCATACTGATGGATGCCGTTGAAGAAGTCCATATCCGTAAAGCTGTAGTACAGAGACTGGCCGAACGGAATGGCCTTGAAGACGACGAAGCCGATGATCCAGGGGATCAGGTAGAACAGGCCCTGCCATTTGTCAAAAAACTTCTGGGCCGGGGTACGCCCGAGAGAGGGCGCTTTGCTTTCTTTCATCCGGGAATCCTCCTTTTATAAGGATATATCTCGTACGCCGCATAATAGTTTGGACACATTTTTGTCAAAAAAATGTCATCACCGTCTTGCAAAAAAGGGGCATCCGTCCGTAGGTGGAAGGGATGCCCCTTGCAAGACTCCTTTATGCGGGGCGGCCCGTGTCAACACCGCGCGTGTGCGGGCCGCAAAAAGTCCGTGAGGCGGAAATTAGACGGTGTAGCCGACAGACTCCATGCCGTCCAGCAGGGTATCGACCAGGTCAGCGCCGGAAGCATTGTCGTAATCCAGAGTGTCGAACACTTCCTGATAGATGCCGGTGCCGGTAGCCTTCAGGTCGTTGGACTCGAACAGGGGGTCGAGCTGGTTGGAAACGAAGGCCATGACCTTGCCGTTTGCCTCAGCGACCAGCTCCTTGACAGCGCCGGCGCTCTGAGCAGCAGCCAGACCAGCCTTGGAGGCGGGGATGCCGCACTCAGAACCCATGATGGAAGCGCCCTTCTCCTCGTTCAGCAGGAAGTTGATGAGGGTAGCTGCCTCTGCGGGATGCTCGCAGGTCTTGGTGATGGCCAGACCCATGGAGACCTTGGAGAAGCCGCCGTTGTAGTCGCCGAACTTGATCTCCTCGCCGACGGTGAAGCCAGCCTTGTTCTCCTCGTCCAGAGCGTCAGCGTACTTGGTAGCGGAGGAGTCCCACTCGAAGCAGCCGGCCAGCTTGCCGGTGATCCACTCGGTGGACTGGTGAGCGGCGTTGTCGCCGTTGGAGCCGTAGTAGGTGGGCAGGCTCATGATGACGTGGCCCTCGACCAGGCTCTTGATGAAGTCGATGCCCTCAGCGATCTGGTCGGCATCGTAGTTCAGGGTAGAGGTGGTGGGGTCTGCCCAGTCCTTGCCGTACTTGCTCTCGAGGTAGAAGACCATCAGGATCATACGGTCGTATGCGCCCAGGTGCAGGGGATAGTAGTCATCGCCCAGCTTCTCCTGGAAGGTCTTGCCGGCAGCCATCAGCTCGTCCAGAGTGGTGGGGAAGGCGATGCCGGCCTTGTCGAAGGTGGTCTTGTTCCAGTAGAAGATACGGCCGGTCATGGAGACAGGCACGCACTGCTGGGCGTTGGCCACGTTGCAGGCAGCCAGCTTGGCCTCGTCCCACTGGGTCAGGTCCAGATAATCGGAGACGCTGTTCAGGTCGATGAAGGTCTGGCCGTTCTTGGAGTAGTTGTACAGCCAGTTCCAGTTGATCTGGCAGACATCCTCAGCGACGCCGCCCGCGAACTTGGTGGACATGGTGTCCTCCCAGCCGGACCATGCAGCGAAGGTGGGGTTGACGGTGATGGTGCTGTGCTCAGCAGAGAAAGCCTTGATGGCCTCCTGGTAAGCGTTGTGACGGGACTCGCCGCCCCACCAGCTCATGGTCAGGGTGACGGGGTCAGAAGACAGACCAGCCACAGAAGCTGCTGCGGAAGAAGCAGCGGTGGAAGTGGCGGTAGAACCAGCGTTGCTGGAGCCGCCGCAGGCGGCCAGCAGGCCGGCAGCACCCACAGCGCCAGAGACCTTCAGAAAGTCACGACGAGAAATTGCCTTGCTCATTTTCGTTCTCCTCCTATGTAGAAAACATCTTCTTGCACGGACGCCTCTGCAAAGCATCCGTTGTATACAAATATGATACCAAAGGCAAGAAAAAAAAGAAAGATGCAAATTGTAGTGATAGCGGCAGAAAACGTACAAATATTGCGTTTATTTTTTGCCCGGTTTTGACGTCATTGCCATAATGAATAAACTTGGACCGAAAAACTGTGCAACTTGTATACTTCAACGATTTGCATAGAAAACTGGGATGCAACAGGAGAAGATTGGCCTGAATTGCAAGAATTTTGTAGCCGAGGCAGAATTTGTTGAAAGAGCGTTGTATACATCAAAAGCAACGATAACAGAAAGTTCCGGCCCTGAGCTGATATATCAATAGCGCAAAAAACGCGCGAATTGGGGCGCGATTGATATATCACGGATGCAGAAAAGATACAAAAATGCCGTCCGGCGTGCGGACGGCATAAAATCAGGAAAAAGAGTCACCGGCGGGCGGCGTAGAAGGCGCTGCGCTCCCGGAAATAGCACTGGGGACACATGCTGACGTACTGGACGTCGTTCTCAAGGTCGATGGCTACCTGTTCGCCCTCAAAGACGAAGCGGCCGTTGACCTTGCGGCAGTTGCAGGTGGCCTTGCGGCCGCAGGTGCAGATGGTCTTCATCTCCTCGATGGTGTGGGCCAGCTCCAGAAGCCGGGTGGAGCCGGGGAAGCCCTTGAGGGAGAAGTCGGAGCGCAGGCCGTAGCAGATGACGGGGATGTTCAGCTCTACCGTCACCATGAACAGCTGCTCGGCCTGCTCGGCAGTGAGGAACTGGCTCTCGTCACAGAGCACACAGGCCAGAGGCCGACCCTCGCTGCTGGCGGCCCGGACGGCCTCCACCAGGTCCATGTCCGGCGGCACCAGCAGGTCGGCAGGGCGGCGGACGCCCAGACGGCTCACGAGGTCGCCGCTGCCCTTGGTGTCCACCTTCGGCTTGAGGATGAGCACCCGCATCCCCTGCTCCTCGTAGTTGTGGGCCACCTGCATCAGCGCGGTGCTCTTGCCGCTGTTCATTGCGCCGTAACGGAAATAAAGCTTTGCCATGTCGAAAAAGTCTCCTCATGAAAGGACTCTCTCAGCCAAAGCCTGACGGAGAGGGCCTGTATTATTGATAGTATGTGCTCAGTCCTGATTGCGCAGCCGATAGCCCAGGCTCATCAGGCTGTCGCCGAGGTGGACGTTCTCCACCACCACGTCGGGGTAGGAGACAGACAGATCGTAGTGGGAGAAGTTCCAGAAGCCCTGAATGCCCAGAGCCACCAGACGGCCGCTGATCTCCTCTGCGCCGCTGCGGGGCAGACAGAGCACAGCCACCTCGGGGTGGTGCTCGGCGCAGAAAGCTTCCAGCTCATCAATGTGTAAAATCTGGATGCCGTTGATCTCTTTGCCTACCTCGTCGGGGGCATTGTCGAAGGCGGCGATGAGCTTGTAGCCGTTGGTGTCGGTGGTGATGAAGCGGCTCACAGCCTTGCCCAGACGGCCGCAGCCAATAAGGATGGTGGGCAGGAGGTCGCCGTTGCCAAAGAGCAGATGCTCAAGGATGCTCAGCAGGTTCTCCACCGAGTAGCCGATGCCCTGACGGCCATTCACGTCGCCGATGCAGTTGAAGTCCTGCCGCACCTGAGAGGCAGTGGTACCCATCTGGGCGGCCAGCTCACGGGACGAGATGCTGGTGATGCCGTCGTTCTTCAGGGTGCGCAGGTAGCGATAGTATTTGGGCAGGCGCTTGATGACGGGCAGAGAAGCTTTGCCGGGAGTGTTCATAGGGGGGTCTCCTTTCTTTTTATCCGCAGCATTGCCGGGGAGAAGTGCGCAGCGGCAGAGTGCTCCGGCAAAAGATTTGTACTTTCTTGTACAATAATGATACATATTTGACAATCTTATCTCTAGTATAAAGTATACAGCGCGAAGACAGAATGTCAAACCATTTGGCACATTTTTTTGAGAAAGAAAAGAAATCTTTGCCGAAGTATAACCGGCAGGAATGCCGGACAAGCTGAAATGAAGCAAAAAGGAGGATACGCAGAATGTCACAAGAAGAGAAGAACATCCCCGTGGAGCAGCAGCGGCTGGAAAAAGAGCAGATCGAGGATATGGGCAGCGTTTACCGTACCCGGGGAGCTCACGCCATCCACTGCCTGACGGTCATCGGGCAGGTGGAGGGCCATGTGGAAGCGCCTCAGGGCCAGAAGACCACCAAGTATGAGCACGTCATCCCCCAGCTGGTGGCCGTGCAGGAGGACCCCGCCATCGAGGGCCTGCTGGTCCTGCTCAATACGGTGGGCGGGGATGTGGAGGCGGGGCTTGCGCTGGCGGAGCTCATCGCCAGCATCTCCAAGCCCAGTGCGGCGGTGGTGCTGGGCGGGGGCCACTCCATCGGCATCCCGCTGGCCGTCAGCGCCCAGCGGAGCTTCATCGTGCCTACTGCCACCATGACGGTCCACCCCGTCCGCCATTCCGGCATGATACTGGGCGTGCCCCAGACCATGCGCTGGTTCGAGCAGATGCAGGAGCGCATCACCGGCTTCGTGGCGTCCCACAGCGGCATCTCGGAGAAGCGGTACACCGAGCTGATGATGCGCACGGGCGAGCTGGTCATGGACGTGGGTACCGTGCTGGATGGCCGAAAAGCCGTGCGGGAAAAGCTTATCGACGAGCTGGGCGGGCTGTCGGACGCGCTGGCATGGCTCTACCGAGAAATCGAGGGGAAATAAATTGCCATTTGACTTTTCCCGTGGTACAATGAAAGAATCGAGTAGTATCGAAATTCTTCCATCGTCACCGACAGAGCCGCCCTGAGCGCGCCCTGCTTCATGATATAAAATAAGGAACGGGTTTTAGGAAACATGGCAAAGAGAAAACGCAAGACCTCCGGGCGCAGCACAGCCTCGCGCCGCAAGAACCGGACACAGGACCGGATGCCCGCGGGGCTCATCACCCTGTTTGCGGGGCTGGTGCTCATGGCGCTGGCTTTCGTGCCGGGCAGCTCGGCTTGGCGCACGATGCACGATGTCCTGTTCGGCGTGTTCGGCTGCGGAAGTTTCGTGCTGGGCGCAGCGCTGTGCTATCTGGCCATCCTCTACACCCGGGGCGAAGACCTTCTGCCCCATATCGCAAAGCTGGTGCTGGGGCTCATCTTCGCCAGCGGCACGGTTATCGTCTTTTCTGACATCCCCACCGACCAGACCGCCGCGCAGATGACTGCCGCCTGTTATCATAATGGTATGAGCGCATGGCTCTCGGGCGGTGCGCTGGGCGCTGTGCTGGGCGGGACGCTCCTGCTGCTCTGCGGCAGACCCGCCGCCAATCTGGTCATGGCGGCGCTGGCGGCCTGCGCCAGTCTGTACATTTTTGACGTTACGCCCGCCGAGTGCTGGCAGTGGCTCTGCAACGTGGGCGGCAGCGTCCACGAAAAGGGCCTTGCCGTCCACGAGCAGAATGCCGCCCGCCGGGCTGAGCGTCTGGCAGAACGCGCCGCTGAGGAGGCCGCGGCAGAGGAATATGAAGACTATGACGACGACCTGCCGGAAGACGAAGTGGGCGAAGGCGAGGACTACTACGGCGGCGAAGAGCCTGCCGCGCCCGCCTTCCATATCCAGCCTCCCGGCTGGCTGGCTGGCGTCTTCCACTGGGGCCATCAGGTGATGCAGGGCGGCGAACAGGCGGAGCCTGCCCCTGCGCCCGCACCGGAAGCGCAGACCCCGCCTCAGCCCGAGCCTGCCCCCGTACAGGTGGAAAAGTCCCGGCCTCGTGCGCCCTTTGATATTGACTTAGGCCCTGACCATACCACCGTCACCGAGGGCGGCAGTGAGCCTATCGAGCCCATCATCCTCGGCCCCGGCGGCACCTTCGGCATGGACCCGCTCCGCCGTGCGCCCATCCGCGCCACCGTGACTCCCATCGTCCCGGACGCTGTGGATACCGCCGCCGAGGACTTCTTCACGGCCCAGCCCGCGCCGACGGTGACACCTACCGTCACGCCCGCTGCCCCGGCAGAAGAGCCGGAACAGCAGCCTGCGCCTGAGCCGCCGCTCTCCTTCGGCATCCCGCTCTATGATTTGACCCAGACTCCGGAACCGGCCCCGCAGCCGGTCAGCGCCGAGAATGCTGTGGCGTTCCGCTCTGAGCCGGATGAGGACGGCTGGATCAGCATCACCAGCGACCCGGTGGAGGAAAAAGACCTCAACACGCTGGTGGCAGCCGCCATGGAAAAGCCTGCTGTCTCCGAGGAGCAGGCCGCGAACGCCCCCGCCGAAGAGGCGGAGACGGAGGAGAGCTTCCAGTATCAGTACCCGTCCATCGAGCTGTTCGAGCGCGCCCCGGAGGAAAGCGACTCCGGCGCGGAAGACGAGCTGAAAGCCAACGCCCAGAAGCTGGTGGACACGCTGGAAAGTTTCGGCGTCCGCACCCGTGTGCTGGATATTTCCCGCGGCCCGTCGGTTACCCGGTATGAAGTCCAGCCCATGGCGGGCGTCAAGATAAGCCGCATCACTTCGCTGGCGGACGACATCGCCCTGAACCTGGCGGTGGCCGATGTCCGCATGGAGGCACCCATCCCCGGCAAGCCTGCCGTGGGCATCGAGGTGCCGAACCATAAGAAAACGCCGGTCTACATCCGCAGCGTCTTCGAGAGCCAGAGCTTTTTGCGGATGACCTCACCGATGGGCATTGCGCTGGGCAAGGACATCGCCGGTGTGGCCCAGGTGGCCGACCTGTGCAAGATGCCCCATCTGCTCATCGCGGGCAGCACCGGCAGCGGTAAATCGGTCTGTGTCAACAGCATTATCATGAGCCTGCTGTTCCGCTCCAGCCCCGAGGACGTCAAGCTCCTGCTCATCGACCCCAAGGTCGTCGAGCTGGCTGAGTACAACGGCATCCCCCACCTGCTGATGCCCGTCGTCACCGAGCCCCGCAAGGCGGCCGGCGCACTGGGCGGCGCAGTGCAGGAGATGGAGCGCCGCTACCACCTCTTCGCGGAGAACAACGTCCGCGACATCAAGTCCTTCAATAAGCTGGCTGCAACGGACCCAAACCTCGAGAAGATGCCCTATATCGCCATCATCATCGACGAGCTGGCCGATTTGATGATGGTCGTCGGCAAGGATGTCGAAGACTCCATCTGCCGCATCGCCCAGAAGGCCCGCGCCGCCGGTATGCACCTCATCGTGGCGACCCAGCGCCCCAGCGTAGACGTCATTACCGGCCTCATCAAGGCCAACATCCCCAGCCGCATCGCCTTCGCCGTGTCCAGTCAGGTGGACAGCCGCACCATCCTCGACGGTGCCGGTGCCGAAAAGCTGCTGGGCATGGGCGATATGCTCTTCATGCCCGTGGGCGCACCCAAGCCCACCCGTATCCAGGGTACCTTCGTGCGGGATGAGGAGATCAGCCGTGTGCTGGACTTCATCAAGAAGAGCGCCACCGTCCAGTACGACGAAGCCATGATAGAGGCTATGGAAAAACACGCCATCCAGGACGGCAAGAAGGGCAGCAGTTCCGCCGACTCCGACGAGGAGGGCGGCAGTGACCCGATGCTCAAGCAGGCCGTGGAGGTGGTCATCGACGCCGGCCAGGCGTCCACCAGCCTGCTGCAGCGCCGCTGCAAGCTGGGTTATGCCCGCGCCGCCCGCATCATGGACGAGATGGAAGAAAAGGGCATCATCGGCCCCTACGAGGGCGCAAAGCCCCGCGCTGTCCTCATCAGCCGCCAGCAGTGGCTGGAAATGCAGATGAATCAACCGGATGAATAACCTCTCAGTCAAAGCCGGACGGCTTTGCCAGCTCCCCTACCAGGGAAGCCACTGGCGTACCGGACAGGCTCACGCTGGATGAATAGAATTTTTGATTTCGGAAGCAATAGAGCCCTGCTGTATAGGGCAGGCATAATGAAAGAAAAAGGATAACTATGGAACATTACACCGAATTTCTCCCCATCAGCCGGGCCGACATGGAGGCCCGGGGGTGGGACCAGCTGGACTTCGTGGTGGTGGGCGGCGACGCCTATGTGGACCACCCCAGCTTTGGCACCGCCATCATCAGCCGCCTGCTGGAAGCCGAGGGCTACAAGGTGGGCGTGCTGGCCCAGCCCCGCTACACCGACTGCGAGGACTTCAAGCGGTTCGGAAAGCCGAAGTACGGCTTCTTCATCGGCGGCGGCAACGTGGACAGCATGGTGAGTCACTATTCCGTCGCAAAGATCCCCCGCGCGGAGGACGAGTATTCGCCCGGCGGCAAGGGCGGCGCACGGCCCGACCGCAGCGCCACCGTCTACACCAGACTTGCCAAGCAGGCATACCCTGACCTGCCCGTCATTCTGGGCGGTCTGGAAGCATCGCTCCGCCGCTTTGCCCACTACGACTACTGGCTGGACACCGTCCTGCCCAGCATCGCCGAGGACTCTGGCGCGGACATCATCAGCTTCGGCATGGGTGAACACCAGACCGTGGAAATTGCCCGCCGTCTGGCGGCAGGGGAGCCGGTGGAGAGCATCACCGATGTGGACGGCACCTGCTACCTGACCGACTTCGACCACCTGCCCGAGCGGTATGTGGAGTGCGCGGGCTTCAAGAAGGTCGCCTCCGATAAGGTGGCTTATGCGAAAGCCTGCCGCATCCAGATGGACAATCAGGACGTCGTCAGCGGCAATATCATCGTCCAGAAGCAGAGCGAGAAGTACCTCGTGCAGAACATCCCCGCAAAGCCCCTCGTCCGCTGGGAGCTGGATAAGGTCTACGCCCTGCCTTACACCCGCCGCTACCACCCCATCTACGAGGCCATGGGCGGTGTGCCTGCCATCCGCGAGGTGCAGTTCTCCATCATCCAGAACCGCGGCTGCTTCGGCGGCTGCAACTTCTGCGCCATCCAGCTGCATCAGGGCCGCCGGGTCACCAGCCGCAGTGCCGACAGCATTGTGGCCGAGGCCGAGCGGATGACCCACGAGCCTGATTTCAAGGGCTACATCCACGATATCGGCGGCCCCACCGCCAACTTCCGGTTCCCATCCTGCCGGGAGCAGATGCTGCGGGGCATGTGCAATGGCGGCAAGCACTGCCTGGCCCCCACCACCTGCTCCCACATGATCGTGGATCACAGCGATTACCTCAAGATCCTGCGCCGTGTCCGGGAACTGCCCGGCGTGAAAAAGGTGTTCATCCGCAGCGGCATCCGGTTCGATTACCTGATGGCCGACCCGGACGACACCTTCTTCAAGGAGCTGGTGGAGTATCACGTCTCCGGCCAGCTGAAGGTGGCCCCGGAGCACTGCGCCCCCAATACACTGGCCTACATGGGCAAGCCGCCCATCCAGACCTTCAACAAGTTCAAGGATAAGTTCTACGAGCTGAGCAAGAAGGCGGGCAAAAAGCAGTACCTCGTGCCCTACCTGATGTCCAGCCACCCGGGCAGCACCCTGAGCGATGCCGTCTATCTGGCCGAGTATCTCTATAAAAACCACATGCGCCCCGAGCAGGTGCAGGATTTCTATCCCACCCCCGGCACGGTGAGCACCTGCATGTTCTACACCGGCCTTGACCCCTACACCCTCAAGCCTGTGTTCGTGGAAAAGACCGCGGAGGGAAAAGCGCTCCAGCGCGCCCTGCTCCAGTATTACGAGCCCCG
>ERZ857840.3528-NODE-3528-length-13183-cov-3.333638_pt1 | contig 13183 bp, 7 predicted proteins | sample MGYA00519760_ERZ857840 | MGnify/ENA primary metagenome ERZ857840 (study PRJEB31778, sample SAMEA3449371) | human gut metagenome | biome: human gut; feature: human-associated habitat; material: faeces | place: United Kingdom | collected 2010/2012 ... | reverse complement strand
CACCGGCGGAGGCCATGATGGTCGTGTCGGAGATGGGGGAGCAGTGGTCGCCGCACACGGCGCCCGCGCAGCAGGCGGAAATACCGATGTAGAGCAGCGCGCTGTCGCTGGGGAAGATGGCTGTGACAATGGGGATCAGGATGCCGAACGTGCCCCAGGACGTGCCGGAGGCAAAGGCCAGCACGCACGCGACAAGGAAGATGACGGCGGGCAGCATATTGTAAAGGCCCTCAGAGGCAGCGTACATCAGATCGTGCACATAGTCTGCGGCACCCAGCGCGTTGAGCGTGGTCTTGAGGGAGACGGCCAGTGTCAGGATGATGATCGGGGAGATCATGGCCTGGAAGCCCTTGGGGATGCAGCCCATAGCCTCGCGGAAGCCGACGACGCGGCGGGCGACGAGGTAGATGACCGTGAGCACCAGCGCGATGATGCCGCCCCAGGGGAGGCCGACGAACGCGTCCGTGTTGCCGAACGCACCGATGAAGTCGCCGGCGTAATCGGTGCAGCCGGACGTGTCAGCGCCGAAGAAGCCGCCGACGTAGAGCATGCCGATGGTGCAGAGGATGATGAGCATAATGACGGGAATGACAAGGTCGATGACGCGGCCCTTGGGGTTGGCGTTCTCCTCGGTGCTGCCGGGAGCGGCGGAGAGGTCACCCGTATTGCGGGCGCGCTCTTCAAAGCCGCGCATCGGGCCGTAGTCGAACTTGAGCAGCGTGAGCGTGATGATGAAGACGAATGTCAGAAGGGAATAGAAGTTATAGGGAATGGCGCGGATGAAGAGCTGGATGCCGGAAATGCCGGTGTCGAGGTCTTCAGCCGTGGAGGACACGGCGGCCGCCCAGGACGAGATCGGCGCGATCATGCACACGGGAGCGGCTGTGGCGTCGATGAGGTAGGCGAGCTTGGGACGCGAGATCTGGTGGCGGTCAGTGACCGGACGCATGACCGAGCCCACGGTCAGGCAGTTAAAGTAGTCGTCGATGAAAATGAGGATGCCGAGGATGAACGTCGCAAGCTGCGCGCCCACGCGGGTGTGGATGTTCTTTTCCGCCCAGCGGCCAAAGGCCGCGCTGCCGCCTGCTAAGTTGACAAGCGCCACGATGATGCCGAGCAGGACGAGGAAGAGAAAGATGCCCGCGTTGTCCGCGATCGCAGCGATGATGCCGTCGTTGACGATCATGTCGATCGTGGCGACGGGGGCGAAGTCGCAGGCGAAGAGCGCGCCGATCACGACGCCGATAAAGAGAGACGAGTACGCCTCCTTGGTGATCAGCGCCAGCGTGATGGCGATGATGGGGGGCACGAGCGCCCAGAAGGTTCCGACAAATTGCATGATGTTTCTCCTTTCCTGTGCTACAAAACACAGAGCAAAAAAATTAAGCCATGATTTCCATCATGACTTAACACAAAAACATCAAACAACCGATGTGAAACACATCAAAGCTCCTGATCGCGTCGATCATGACAGCACTCCGTCCTTCCGGACGACAGTCCGCCGGGTATTTCCCGACGACCCAAGTATCGACAAAACAGGGATTTTATCGACCCTTCGGCGGCGTCCCCTTCCGCACCCCACGGTCTCCTGCCGTTTTGTTGGGGGCTACTCATGTCAGCCGCGCCTCTATCAAGACTTATGAAATTGCTTGCAGTATACACCTTTTTTCGATTCTGTCAAGCAAGAAAAGCATGCTTTGCCGAAAAATGGCTAAAAATTATACGCATGAGCGTAAAACGGAAAAGTTTCGGAGCGATTTTTGTGGAAAACAGAGAGAGCTTACGCCCCGCAGTAGGCGAGCTTGAGCAGGCGGCAGAAAAGCTCGCTCCACGTGAGGTGCGGTATGCTCTCGCCCGCGAGCAGCGGGAGCGACGCGACCGGCGTGCCGTCTGCGTCGAAAATATCGAGCGTGCCGAGCGGTTCGCCCTCCTCGACGGGCGCATCAATGCTCTCGGGCAGCGAGACGGCCTGCGTCAGGCCGTTTGCGCGGCTCTTTTCGAGAAGCAGGGCGTTTTCGCTCGTCAGAACGCTCTGCACCGTCTTCTGTGTGCCGAGCGTCACGGGCACGGCGGGCAGCGGCGATTCGGGAGTGACGGTGACGAGCGAATACGCCGCAAAGCCGTAATTCAAAAGCGCCTTGGCATCGGAAAAGCGCTTGTCGCTCGTGCTGCCGCCCAGGATGACCGCGATGAGCTCCATGCCGTCCTTCTCCGCGGTCGCGCTGATGCAGTATTTGGCCGAATCGGTCGAGCCGGTCTTGAGCCCCGTCGCGCCGGGGTAAAAACGCACGAGCTTGTTGGTGTTGACGAGCATGGACGCCCCGCCGCGCAGCGAGTCCATCCAGATCGTCGTAAAGCGGCGGATGTCGGGATGGCGCCAAATGAGCTCGCGCGACATGAGCGCGATGTCGTAGGCCGAGGTGACATGCCCGTCCGCGGGCAGGCCCGTGCAGTTGACAAAGTGCGTGTCGTTCATGCCGAGCTCTTTGGCTCGCTCGTTCATGCGCGCGACAAACGCTTCCTCGCTGCCTGCCAAGTGCTCGCCGAGCGCGACGGCCGCGTCGTTGCCGGAGACGACGCACACGGCCTTGATGAGGTCTTCGACGCGCATCTGCTCGCCCTCTTTGAGCCAGATCTGGCTGCCGCCCATCGATGCGGCGTGCGCGCTGCCTGTGACGGTATCGTCATACGAGAGCGCGCCGGAGTCGATGGCCTCCATGGTTAAAAGCAGTGTCATCACCTTCGTCACCGAGGCGATCGGCAGCTCCACATCGGCATTCTTGACGACAAGTTCCTCTCCCGTATCTTGGTCCATTGCATATGCAACGGAACTGCCCAGCTGCAGCGGATCGTCCGTTTGGCGCAGCCCTGCAAGGGTCGCCTGAGAAGGTCCTGTACGGCGTACTACGCGGCGTGCCTTCTGTTTTGGTTTTGGCTTCTTTGCAGCTGCCTGACGCGTATTTTTAGCCGCTGTTTTAATAGAAACCTTTTTCACTGACGCCTGTTTGGATTTGACATTCTTTGTCTGAGCTGTGCGCGCCTTCGCAGCAGTCGATCCCGCCTTTATCGGTACTAAAACCGCTTTTTTGCCGGCTGCTTCAGCAGCACAGGCACTCTCAAGAGGGAGAGCAATAAGGGACGCCCCAAGGGCGAATACGAGAGCGACTTGGCGGAAAGGGAGAAACATGGGACCGGCTTCAAGAACGGCGGACGCACAACCGCTCAGCTTTCTCCCAACAAGAAAGCAGATCAGCCAGACGTCGGAGGGAGCGGTACAGACGGGTGCACCGCTCCGTGGTGTAAACCTTAGAGAGATCTAAATATTGTCACTCATCAATCTTCCCGCGTACAGGGTATAGCGCTTAAGTTTTACAAATTTATGGAATTTTGTCTTAAGCAAACGCCAGTCCCGTTCTTGCCGTTAAAGGCGGGTTATCGACTGCCAAATACGCTCCAAACGCTTAACCGACACCGGCATGGGTGTGCGCAGCTGCTGCGCAAATAAGGAAACGCGAAGCTCTTCGAGCATCCAGCGAAACTCTTCAAGATGAGAATCAGGCTGCCCTCGGCGCGCAGCAACCGCCCGTACCCAAGGGAGCGTAAGACGCTCGACATCTGCCTGCCGTGCAACATCCCGAGCCGGATCACTTGAATAATGCTCCAGTCGATAGAGAACGGCCTTGAGGTATCTCGGATAGTTCATCAGCTGCGACAAAGGCGCAGACAATAGAAAGTGCGGCGGAAAGAGACGCTTGAGCTGCTCAGCGACATCTGCTGAGAGTGCCTCATTTTCTATGCGTTTGAGCTTTAGTGCTGCCGGAGCAGCCTGCGCAACAATTTCAGTGAGGAGCCGCGACACTTCGCCTGCAACCAAGGAAAGTCGTCCCCGGGCATCTTCCCGCCTCGTCTGGAAGGCCTCTTCATTCATCGGAAGCGGATCGACAAGGGCAGTGGCATCCAATACACAGTCAACTACATCGTTTTCCAGATCGTCGATACTTTCGAAGTTCTTGTCGAGCCCCGGCACCACTGACGCCTGCATCTGTACGCGGCCGAGGTCACGCAGGCTGCGCTCAATAAACTTCACCTGCTCACGCAAGGTGAGACGAAAGAGCCTTCTGAGTCCTTTGCGATGTGCTTTCTGTGCTTCGAGCGGATCGTCGAATACTTCGATGCGGCAGGCCTCTCCCACATCCACCAATGCCGGATGCCCAATGAGCGTTTCACCGCGGCGTTGAATTTCCATGAGTTCGGGGAGTTCGCCGAAGGTCCAGTTTGTAACTTCGCCGCCCAAATCCTTGGCAACGGCAGCATCTTGCTGCGCAACGTTGCGGAAAGTTGCTTGAGCCTCTTCGCCGAGTTCTGCACGCAGCTGAGCAAGATTGCGGCCCAGTGCGAGCTGACGGCCATGCTCATCAATCACTTTGAAGTTGAGGATGAGATGCTGGGGCAAACCTTCGGTCTTAAAGTCTGATGGCTGGCAGGGCAGCCCCGTTTCGCTGCGGACGTCAGCCGCGAGCGCATCAACAAATCCTATGCTCTGAGGCGTCCCGTTTTGGGTGCGGGTCAGAAATCCTGCCGCATAGTCCGGAAGCGGCACACAATTGCGCCGAATCTTCTGCGAAAGCATCTTCAATAGCGCCTGAGCCTTCTCCTTCACCATTCCCGGAACAAGCCATTCAGCACGCACAGGATCGAGCTGATTGAGCGCAAAAAGCGGCACAGTCATCGTAACGCCGTCACGAGGGCTGCCCGGCTCAAATTGGTATGAGAGCGTCATATCGATCCCTGCCATTTCCATGGTTTTGGGGAACCAAGCATCTGCGGCAGCAGAGGCTTCGTGACGCATGAGCTCTTCGCGCGAAAGCCGAAGCACCTTGGGGTTCTCTTTTTCAGCCGCCTTCAGCCATACCTCAAGCGTTTTCGTGGAACAGACATCCTGCGGCAGCTCTCGATCGTAGAAAGCGAAGATCATTTCGTCGTCAACGAGCACATCCGGACGACGGGTCTTGTGCTCGAGATCTTCAATTTCCCACACCAGCCGCTGATTGTGGTGATAAAAGCTCAGTTTGCCGTCGAATTCGCCGCCAACGAGTGCCTCGCGAATAAAGAGTTCGCGGGAAAGCTTCGGATCATGTTTGGCAAAGGATACTCGACGCTGCTGATAAACCGTGAGGCCGTAAAGCGTTCCGCGCTCCAAAGCCACGACCTCGCCGCGGCTTTTTTCCCAATGCGGCTCGCTCCAGGAGCGGCGAATGAGCGGTCCCGCCGCCGCTTCGATCCACTCGGGCTCGATGTCTGCAACGCAGCGCGCAAAGAGCTTAGACGTTTCAATGATCTGGCCCGCAAGGATCCATCGGCCGCTCTTTTTGGCACGTACCGATCCCGGCCAAATCCAAAATTTGATGCCGCGAGCTCCCGCATAGGGCGGTGCCCGACGGTCGCTCTCGACCGTCTTGCTTCCGATATTGCCGAGCAATCCTGAGAGGAGTGCACGATGCACTTCCTCATATGTAGCGGGTGCCGTATTGAGACGCCAGTCCAGATCGTCGACCAGTGCCTTCAGCTGCCCCATGACCTCACGCCATTCGCGGAGTCGACGCGGCGACAAGAACCGACGCTTGAGTTCCTGGTCGTACTTGCGGTTGCTTTCTTTGGAAGCACGCGCAGCCTCAGCCCAATCCCAGAGCTTGACATAAGAAAGGAAATCAGAGCGTTCGTCAGCCAATTTTTTATGTGCTTCATCGGCGGCCTGCTGTTGCTCGGCCGGGCGTTCACGCGGATCCTGCACCGAGAGCCCCGAAGCGACAATCAAGAGTTCGCGCAGCGCACCGCGGCGAGCCCCTTCAAGGAGCATACGGCCGAGCTTGGGATCAATAGGCAGCCTGGAGAGACTGCGGCCGACTTCCGTCAGTTCATTGTCTTCACTGATGGCTCCCAATTCCTGCAGAATTGCAAAACCATCGGCAAAGGCCTTCGGAGGCGGCGCCTGCACAAACGGGAATTCACGCACGTCACCCAAGCGCAGCGCCTTGGCGCGCAAGATAACGGCAGCGAGATTCGAGCGCATGATCTCTGGATCGGTGAATGCAGGCCTACGAGCGAAATCCTCTTCACTGTAAAGCCGAATACAGATGCCTTCCGCTACGCGGCCGCAGCGGCCCGAGCGCTGGTTGGCAGAAGCCTGACTAATGGGCTCAACGAGCAGCTGCTCGACCTTGGAGCGATAAGAATAGCGTTTGATACGCGCGTAACCGGTATCCACCACATAGCGGATGCCGGGAACGGTAACGGATGTTTCAGCAACGTTTGTGGCGAGCACAATGCGTCGCATATTCCCCGAAGGCTTGAAGATTTTGTCCTGATCGGCCGCAGAAAGACGAGCGTAGAGGGGCAGAATTTCTGCCTTGCCAATGCGCGAGCGCCGCAGCTCTTCGGCCGCAGCATTTATTTCGCGTTCGCCCGGCAGAAATACCAAAATATCCCCTCGGCCGCTCATTTCACACTCGCTTACTGCATCGTCTATCGCAGCGAGCATCGTGCGGTCATCGTCTTCATCACGGTCTTCAACCGGGCGCCACCGGATTTCCACCGGATAAGTGCGCCCGGAAATGGTGAGCACCGGCGCGGGTTTGCCGTTGACCGCAAAGTGATTGGCAAAACGCTCGGCATCAATCGTGGCTGAGGTCACAATGACCTTGAGGTCGGGGCGTTTAGGCAGCAGACGCTTCAGGTAGCCAAGCAGGAAATCGATGTTGATCGAACGCTCATGAGCTTCGTCGATAATGATGGTGTCATACGCTTTAAGCAGCGGATCCCCCTGCGTCTCAGCAAGGAGAATGCCGTCCGTCATCAGCTTGATGGTAGCGCCCGAAGCCGTTTGATCTGTGAATCGAACCTTGTAGCCCACCACGTCGCCCAACGGCGTTTTGAGTTCTTCAGCGATACGCTTGGCAATGGAGCTCGCAGCGATGCGGCGCGGCTGCGTATGACCGATGCGGCCGGTTTCACCTCGTCCTGCCATCAAGCAGATCTTCGGGAGCTGCGTCGTTTTACCCGACCCCGTTTCACCGCAGACGATGACGACTTGATTCTCTTTAATCGCCTTGACAACATCGGCTGCGCGTTCAGAAACCGGCAGCCCCGGCATGAGTTCAAAAGGCGGAATGGGATTACGGCGTTCGGCCCAGGAGAGTTTCGGACGAGCTGAACGCTCCGATCGTCCTCCACTGAGAGCACGCGTGTCTTGACGTCCATTTTCAGTTCGTACCTGACCGCTCTCGGGCAGATTGGGACGACGAGGCCGCAGCTGACGATTTTGACGACTGTCAGCTTTTGCCGACCGTCCTGCCGCTGTTTGCAAGGGCCGATCTGCTCGCCCGGAACGATCCTCTCTATGTCCTGCATTCGCCTTCGCTGCAGAGGCGCTCTCAAAACGGGGATGCAGGATTTCGCGTTTGCCGTTCTGCACGGTTTTATCTGCAGATGCGGCTTTATTGGTGAGCGGCGCCTTGCTGCGTTTCCCTGCGCTTTCCCCCTGCAGCGCAGGAGACTCACGAAAAACAGCGCCGGACGCCTGAGCAGCGCCGGCAAGCACCGCTCCGAAAGCACCCTTTGGACTATAGGTACGGGGGGCTCTGACTGCCGTATTTTCTGAGACCCTCGCTGATGCTTGCTTGGCGGCTGAGGACGATGCCTGAAGGGGGGTCACCCGAGCAGCTTTAACCATTGACTGCTCGCTTTTGCTTTCCCTTGCGCTATTGGCTTCCCCCGCAGAAGCTTTACCCGACTGCTTGGCTGCAGCGCTTCCCTGCCGTTTCTCACGCCGCTCCTGAGCACGCTTGGCTTCTTCCGCCGCGCGGGCAGCTTCCTCCTTACGGCGCGTCTGTTCGAGTGCTTGATCCACATCCGCCCGAACTTTCTGAAATGCCGCCATGAGCGCGCGATTGTCCGCCATTATTTTGTCCTGTTTAACTGCAATTGAATTGAACTCAGTCGGTTCACTTTATCTGCCGCCGCTCTGCGCGGCGTCGTTAACTTTGAGAGCAAGTGAGCACGCGGCGGCATTATACGGAGGCGCCGAGATCCGTCCTGTCTCACAATCCGCGCAGATGAAGACAGATTTCTGCTTCGCAGGCTGATGATCCTTCGAGTAGACTTCTGCGCACAAGATCAGGATTGTTACGTCGGTTCGTCGTTAACCCACGGACGATCCTCCCGCTTTCAACATCTTCGCCGCACGCCTTCGCGTTCCGCGGCAGCAATCGGAGACTTCACGATATGGCTCGCATGGTCAACTGCGTCAAGCTACATAAAGAGGCCGAGGGCCTTGACTATCCGCCTTTCCCCGGCGAACTCGGCGTGCGCATCTGGAAAAACGTGAGCAAGGAGGCTTGGGCCGACTGGACGCGTCTGCAGACGATGATGGTAAACGAATACGGTCTCAATCTCGCCGATGCTTCCGCCCGCAAGCACCTCATGACGCAGTGCGAACGCTATTTCTTCGGCGATGGCGAGGCGGTCGCAGTTCCGGGCTACAAACCCCATCCGGAAGAAGATCAGAAATAAGAGCTTCTGCCCTCTTTTATTGAAGTCATGGGCTCGGCTTTTTTGAAAAAAGTCGAGCCCATGGCACATTTGTAACTGCCGCAGCTCACCCGCGCTTAAAGGTCTTAACGCCTTCGGAAGTGCCTAAGAGCAGCACATCGGCGCCGCGAGCAGCAAAGAGACCGACAGTCACGACACCAGGCCAACTGTTGATCTCCGTCTCCAATCCCTGAGGATCTCGAATCTCAAGACCTGCAGCATCGAGAATGCTGCAGCCGTTGTCGGTGACAAAGTCACGAAGCTTTACGTCAGCGCCCAAAGCTTCCAAACGGCGCTTAATCTCGCGCGCTGCCATTGGGATCACTTCAACGGGAAGCGGGAAACGTCCGAGCACATCCACTTTTTTCGACGCATCGGCAATGCAGACGAAGCGGCGAGAAATACTCGCCACGATCTTCTCCCGGGTGAGTGCTCCGCCGCCGCCCTTAATCATTGCAAAATGGCCGTCAATTTCGTCGGCGCCGTCAATATAAACACCAATCGAATCAACCTCATTCATGTCGAGCACCTTAAAGCCGAGCGCTTCAAGACGCTTGGTCGAACGCTCCGACGAAGAGACGCAAGCCGGAATACGATCGCGAATTTCAGGAAGCTGGTCAATCAGCTGATCAACGGTGGAGCCGGTGCCGACGCCGAGCACTGCGCCCGATTCGACATAGTCGAGCGCGGCACGTGCGACGAGGCGCTTGAGTTCACTTTGAGAGAGCGGACGGGATTGTGTCATGGGAATTTCAATGGAGTCTTCTTTGAATCACGAAGCAGAGCTCTCAAACTGACAGCGTCTGCGGCGCATTGAGTTGAATTCTAAAGGCGCCGCCCATGCGGCGCTTAAAATGAACTGCACACAATATCTCTTCGCAGAAGCTTCTTGCGCCATGCCTGCCGACCAGTCCGAACATCTTATTTCCGACGCATTCCGCCACCTCAACGCTGCAAACAAAGAGCTGCCCGCAAAACTGCCGGCATTTTCTGAACATGGTTTGTGGGCTGCCTGGGCCGCACTGCTGCTTGTCGCGGCGTTTCTCACAGGTGTTGCATGGCTTGTGATTGACTCGGATCGTGAAGCTGAAACCATTCGTTTGAAGCAGACCACCGACCTCGTGGCCCAGTCCATTGAGGCGCAGGTTCTCGGGGTATCCGAAATTCTGCAGAAGATGAGTCTGCGTCTTGTGCGCGGACAGCAGGGCGACTTTGCATCGGCTTCGCTCGACCTCGCCGCGCAAACACTTTTTATTGACCGCCGCGAAGTCACAGAACTTGCGCTTGTCACCGAAAAAGGCGAAGTGCGCCGCGTATGGTCATCGTCGACAGCTCGTGCACCATCGCTTTTTGAGGGCATCAATCAGATCAATGACGCGCATCTGCTTCGTGCTGTCCGCTTGGCCAAGCGCTTTGACCGCTCGCTTTCCACGCCTTTTTATGTCGGTCCCTATTCACAGCGCATTTTTGTGAACATCGTGACGCCGTCGGCCATACCGGACACCCTTCTGATGGCCCGCATCGATCTCACGCGCCTGCTCCTGCTGGCTCAGCAGCGATATGCAGACACGGGGTCATACCTACTGAGCTTCGCACTCAACGGCCGCTCCATTCCGGCTCCCGTTGGCAGCCGCGGACCTTCTAAACCCCCAGTCGACCAACCCGAACTCACCGAACCCATCATCTACGCAACGGACATCACACTGCTCGACGCTGCGCCCGAAGAAGAAATGTCATTGGTCGCCAAGAGCTACGACCACGCACTCTTTGCCAACAACCGCGTGCAGTATTTTTCTGTCGGCGGTCTGGCGCTGATGCTTCTGGCAGCTATCGGCCTCGTTTTTTACTACCAACGCCAGCAGGTTCGGTCGCACCGCACACTCATGGCCGAATATTCTCTTCGCCGCGTCATGTCTGAATCGGCCGTTGTCGGCCTGCGCGTCACCGACCTCAAGGGACGCATGCTCTATGTGAACGACACATTCCCTAAGATCGTGGGTTATCCGGCCAAGGAATTGATCGGGCAGAAGCCGCCCTACCCTTATTGGGCCAAAAACTATGTGGCGGAGCTTACCGAGCGGCTTCTTTCGGCCACTAACCATCCGGAAGCTGAAGAAACACTGCCCGTCGTTACCCGTTTTGAAGCCGTCCGCAAGAACGGTGAGGAATTTTGGGCTGAACTGCGCATTTCCCCGCTGCTTGACGATGACGGGAAACCCTTTGGCTCCATTGGCGCGCTCTTTGACGTGACGAACTCAGTGCTCGCACAGTCACGAGTGGAAGCCGCAAATGAACGCTTCACACTGGTCGTTGAGTCGATGGCGAGCGCTATCGCAGTGCTCGCGGAACCCAACCGCGACGTGCTTTTCTTTGCCAACCGCTCCTACCGCACACTCTTTAATGATCGGCCCAACGGTGCGGCAAAACTCCTTGCCCGTCTGGAAAAAGCGCCTCCCACGGTACAAAGCGACGGCATTTTCGACGAAGAAACATCACGGTGGTTTGACGTTCGTTCGCAGCGTATTGTTTGGACGCGCGGCGAAACCGCTGTCATGGTGATCGCCACCGACATCACCAAACGCCGTGAACTTGATCTTGCCCGAGAAGCGCAGCTGCGCCGCGCAGAGTCCACTCACCGACTGGTTACGATGGGTGAAATGGCGAGTTCACTCGCGCATGAACTCAATCAGCCGCTTGCAGCCATCGCAAACTACGCCAATGCCGCAGCGACGATGCTTGCCAACGGGACGCTTTCCAAAGAACGCGAAGCCCAGAGCTACGCCCGCATTGAAAATCAAGCGCAGCGCGCCGGCCGCATCATTCAGCGCATTCGCGGCTTCGCGAAGAAAACCGACGCCAAACTCGAACCCGTCGCCGTGGAAACGGTTATTCAGGAAACGCTCGAACTCGCCAACATTCAGGCGCGTAAGCTTGACAGTCGAATCAAACTCGTCATAGCGCCGGGGCTCCCTTTGATGATGGGGGACTCGGTCATGCTTGAGCAGCTGCTTTTAAATCTCCTGAAGAACGCTATGGAAGCGTGCGCCTCGAGCAACATCCCCATGGAGGAGAGAACCATCGAACTCCATGCCGATCCTTGGGAAAAGAACCCCGAGCGTCTCCAATTCCAGGTCGTTGATCACGGACCGGGCATTCCGGAAGAATCCCGCTCCAAACTCTTTGACGCCTTCTATTCCACAAAATCCGAAGGCATGGGCATGGGACTCAATATCTGCCGCTCTATTGCCGAACTTCACGGCGGAGAGCTGCGCATGGATCCGACGCCGGGCGGGGGGTCCACCTTCTCCTTCACTGTCCCGTTCGTCAAAGAAGCTGTCACACACGCGCCATCCATTGGTGAAAATAGCTCACAATAAGGACTAACCCGCGAAGGATCCCTAGGTATAACCGAGGATTCAAAAGGCTAAAATGGGGAATTCCTGAAGGAGGAGGAACTTCAAATCATGATGCCAAATTACGATTATTCAAAAGACCTGACCTCAGACAATAAGAACGGTCTGGTATATGTGATCGACGATGACGCCGATGTGCGCGAATCGATCAAGTGGCTGCTTGAATCGACCAACTACCGCGTTGAGGATTATGAAAGCGGTGAAACCTTCATCGCGCAGTTCAACGAGTCGGTACCTTCTGTTATTTTGTGCGACCTGCGCATGCCCGGCATGTCGGGTGCAGATGTGCAAGATCATCTGATGCGCCGCCGCATTGACGCCCCCTTCATCTTTATCACTGGCCACGGCGATGTTCCTCAGGCTGTTCAGGCCTTTAAGAAAGGTGCCATGGACTTCATTCAGAAGCCCTTCCAACAGCCTCAGCTGCAAAAGTTGGTCGATCGTGCCATGCGTACCGCCAAGGAGCTCTTTGCCCGCCGTCAGACACTCGCAGCCAACCGCGCTCTGATTGAAAAGCTCACTCCTCGCGAACAGCAAGTGCTCGAGCGCATCGTCAACGGCCGTCTCAATAAGCAGATTGCCGATGACCTTGGCATTTCGATTAAAACAGTGGAAGCACACCGTGCTTCGATTATGGATAAGACGGCCTCAGGCACCGTAGCCGATCTGATGCGCGTGGTCGTGAAGTCTGAGCTCTATCCGAAGATCAGCTCCACGCTTGCCGAAGCTGTTGCTGCTCTCCCAAGCCGCCTTGCGGAAACGGGACTTCCTCACACGGAGGAGCACGTTGAGCATCTGCGCCGTCTCGACCATGAACTGCGCGAATCTGAGGCCGAACGTGAGCGGCGAGAAGCTGAAGCAGCTGTCACCGGCATCAACAGCTCGATGAACGGCTCTTCGAACAGCCTGCTCTAATACCGCAGCCAGTTCGGCAAACTGCCGAACAAAGACATACCTCCTGAACGCCTGCCGCGATTCTCCCGCGGCAGGCGTTTTCCCGTTTAAAGACTACGATTACTCACAAGGTTGGAGGCGAGCGATGCGGAACGCAGGTGATAATGCTTTTGGCATCGATTCTGCTTATTTAAGAGAACCAGAAGTAAAACGATTCCGATACATTTTTAAGGAGGTTTCCCATGACGGCACGAATCATTGACGGCAAGGCGCTCGCGCGCGAGGTGGAG
>ERZ857840.3523-NODE-3523-length-13192-cov-3.579965_pt1 | contig 13192 bp, 10 predicted proteins | sample MGYA00519760_ERZ857840 | MGnify/ENA primary metagenome ERZ857840 (study PRJEB31778, sample SAMEA3449371) | human gut metagenome | biome: human gut; feature: human-associated habitat; material: faeces | place: United Kingdom | collected 2010/2012 ... | reverse complement strand
GAAAACGACAATCCTCAGGAACAGCGCGTGGCACAACCATCCACGGTACGCGAGGAAAACGGCGACCGCACCAATCCCGATACCGGAGAGATCCCCGTCGTACAAAAGGATGACGGCCGTATTTCCGCCGATCCAAACGATCCGGAAGTCGCCAAAGCCATCCACAACGAGCATATCGAGCAACGCAAGACGAAGCGATCGCGCACCCGACGCAACCGCGTGATCGCCATCATCGTCACCATCGTGATACTGCTAGGGCTGGCGGGCGGCGCTTTCGCAACCTACCGCTGGAGCCAAACCAAGTACTATATCGGCGACAATAACGGCGAAGTGTCGATTTTCCAAGGCGTGCCGACCAGTCTGTTCGGCTTCCAGCTATCGCATGCCATCACCGACACCAATATGAAGACGAGCGAACTGCCGCCAAGTTGGCAGGAGCAACTCGCGCAGGGCATTTCCTTCGATACGTACGGCGAGGCGAAAACGCATACGCGCCTGATCAAAAAGCAGCTGAAACAGCAGCAGGACGCCGAAGCGCAGAAGGTGCAAAACAAGACGAACAGCGGATCCGACAGCAAGTCGTCAAGCAAATCCTCTGATACGACTTCCGACAAATCGTCAAGCAAATCAGGTGATTCGGGCAACGCTTCGGCAGACAAGTCAGGCGGTGACCAGTCATGATGGCAACCCGTCTGAAGCAATTCGGCCTACTCTTGTTCAGCATGCTGATTTGCGGCGTCTCATTCTTCCAGATGTTCGAACGCACCGCTGGCGGTTTTCCGCATAGTTACCTGTGGATGCTTGCATTCGTCGGCGCATTGTTCCTGACTGCCTGGGGATTGCTACTGCGGTTCCAGCCGTACGCCAACCAAGCGATCATGTGCTGCGTGATGGTGCTGACGGGCACCGGCATCATGATGATCGCCCGCATTGATCAGGATTTGAACACGTCCGTCGCGTTCAAACAGTTGCTTTGGCTGTCGATCGCGCTGGTTGTGGCGAATCTGCTGGTGATTTTCATGAAGGATTACCGTGTGTTGCGGCGGTTCTCGTACGTCAGCATGGTAATCGGTTTGGTGTTACTGCTGTCGCCGATGCTTCCGGTGGTCGGTTCCGAACAGTATGGCGCCCGTATTTGGGTGAAGATTCCCGGTTTGGGATCGTTCCAGCCAAGCGAATTCGCGAAGCTGTTCCTTGCGTTCTTCTTCGCCTCCTACCTATATGACCACCGCGACCAGCTTGCGGTCGGAGGCAAGAAGGTGTTGGGCCTGCAGTTGCCGCGCATCAAGGATCTGGGGCCGATCATCGTGGTGTGGATCGTGTCGATGGGCGTGCTGGTCATGCAGCACGATTTGGGCACGTCGCTCATGTTCTTCGCCATGTTCGTGTCCATGCTGTATGTGGCCACAGGGCGTACCAGTTGGATTGTGATTGGTTTCATCGCGTTCGCCGTGGGCGCGTTTGCGGCGGCCAACATTTTCAGCCATGTCGGCGCCCGTGTTGGTGCCTGGCTGCATCCATTCGACTCGACACAATACAACAAGGAGTATGGCGGCTCATACCAGCTCGTCACAGGTATTTTCGGCCTGGCATCAGGCGGCTTGATGGGCACCGGCCTTGGGCAAGGTCACCCGTCGCTCACTCCGATCGCCAACTCCGACTACATCTACGCGGCACTTGGCGAAGAGCTGGGCCTCACCGGCCTGATGGCCATTCTGATGCTCTATTTGCTCATCATCGCCGCCGGGATGATCACTGCGATGAAAATCAAGGATGGGTTCGGCAAACTTCTCGCATCGGGCCTCGTGTTCACCATGGCCTTCCAGGTGTTCACCGTGGTGGGAGGCATCACGTTAGTCATACCGCTTACGGGTTTGACTCTTCCGTACATGGCCGCCGGCGGATCCTCACTCATAGCGAATTACATGTTGGCAACACTCTTAATGGTGATTTCCAACTCGGCAAACAAACCCGAATCCGATATCGACAGCGACACGTTCCAATACGAGGCGATGCAGGCACTGAGCGCCCGCAAGCAGAGCCGCGCCCGCAGAAGCGTTGCCTCCGAGCAATCCGCTGCACAATCGCAAGCTGTTTCACAAGCAGCCACGCAAGCCGTTCCGCAAGTCGCCATACCGGCCACCATGCAGCAATCGCAGGCAACGGAAATCATCTCCACGGAAACGCCGGTCGCAGGCACGCCAATCGTGCCCCCTGCTCCCCCATCGAATGGGTTCGGCACATCTGACATGACGAGCACGCCGAACCCATCGGGCAACACGTCAGAGGGGAGCCAAGCATGAATAAATCACTTCGCCAACTGTTCACCATCGTGGTGGCGCTGTTCGTCATTCTGGGCATGTCCACCACGATCATCACGGCGATCCGCGCGAACCAGCTCAACAGCGACCCGCGCAACACCCGCGCCCTCTACCACGAGTATGGTGCTCCGCGTGGCGCGATTCTCGCGTCGGACGGCTCCGTCATCGCCAAATCCGACCCGTCGAACGACGCGTTCTCCTATCAGCGCTCCTATGCGGCCGGCGAGCTGTATGCGCCGGTCACCGGCTTCTTCTCCATCAGCCAGCGCGGTTGGAGCGGTATCGAAGCCTCGCGCAGCTCGCTGCTGTCGGGCCAATCCGACCAACTGGTGTGGCAGCGGTTCAAATCGCTGTTCACAGGCCAAGAGAACAAGGGCGCGACCATCGAAACGTCCATCGATCCGAAGATCCAGCAGGCCGCCTACAACGGTCTCGCCAACAATGACGGCGCGGCCGTGGCCATCGAAGTGAAGACCGGCCGTATTCTCGCCATGGCGAGCACGCCAAGCTACGATCCGAACCAGCTGGCAAGCCACGACACGTCCGAAGCGAACGGCAACTATTCCACGCTCTCGCAAAACGAATCGAACCCGATGCTCAACCGCGTCACCTCGCAGCTGTATCCTCCGGGATCCACGTTCAAGACGGTGGTGGCGGCCGCCGCGTTGGAAACGGGCGAATACCAGACTGACACCGAGATTCCGGCCGGATCGAGCTATACGCTTCCAGGCACGGCCACGCAGTTGACGAACGACGTGTCGCAGGCCGACGGTTCGGATGGCAAGATCACGTTGGAAGACGCGATGGCGTATTCGTCGAACACCGCATTCGCCCAGCTGGGAGTGGCTTTGGGCGACGAAAAGGTCTCATCCATGGCCGAAAAACTTGGTTTCGACAATCCGATCGCCGTCGACGGTTCCGAATCCACGGGCACGCCGTGGGTGAGCGTGGCGTCGAATTTCCCGACCGATGCGTCCGACGACAAGCTCGCCTTGGCGTCCATCGGTCAGGGAGACACCGTGGCGACCCCGCTACAGAACGCGCTGGTGGCTGCTGCAGTGGCGAACGGCGGCAAGGTCATGCGCCCGACGTTGGTGGATTGCGTGCGTTCCTCCGATCTGTCGGTCATCTCGCAGACCAAGCCGCGGGTGATGAGCCGCGCGTTCAGTTCGGACACCGCGGGCAAGCTCACACAGATGATGGAAGCCGTGGTCACCAAGGAAAACCAGAATCTGGCCATCGACGGCGTGCGAGTAGCAGCGAAAACCGGCACCGCGCAGATCGGCGACGGCAACACGTCCATCGATGGCTGGGTGATAGGATTCGCCCCTGCGGATGATCCGAAAATCGCCGTTGCCGTGGTGGTGCACAATGTGGACTTGTATGGCTCGTTCGCCGCAGGACCGATTATGAAAGCGATGATGCAGGAGGCGCTGGCAGAGTGAAACTGATTGAAGGACAGCTCATCCACCGACGCTACAGGTTGGATGCCCGTCTAGCCCAAGGTGGCATGGGCGAAGTGTGGAAAGGCTACGACATCCAGTTGGGCCGACCAGTGGCCATCAAAGCGTTGCGTGGCGATTTAGGGGTCACGCAGGAGGCCAAACTGCTTCGCTTGCGTGCGGAAGCGCATAATTCCGCCAATCTTGCACACCCGAACATCGCCGCGTTGTTCGAATATTACGAGCATGACGGCATCGGCTTCCTCATTATGGAGTATGTGCCCAGCAAGTCGTTGGCCGACCTGTTCCACGAGCAGAATGGTCCGATGGAGCCGACCCGCTTGCTGCCGATTCTCATCCAGACCGCCCGTGGCCTGTTCGTCGCCCATTCGCATGGCGTGATCCACCGCGATGTGAAGCCGGCGAACATCATGGTGTCCGATTCCGGCGAGGTGAAGATCACCGATTTCGGCGTCTCCTACTCCACTAATCAGGAGCAGATCACGCAGGATGGCATGGTGGTGGGCACCGCGCAGTACATTTCCCCGGAGCAGGCGCAGGGCCAGCATGCCACACCTCAATCCGATATCTATTCGCTTGGCGTCGTCGCCTACGAGGGCCTGTGCGGGCATCGTCCGTTCACGGGTGCCACGCCGGTTGACATCGCCGCAGCCCATGTCAACAATCCGGTTCCGCCGCTGCCTGACTCCGTCGATGTGCAGCTGCGTGAATTCGTCATGTCAATGCTGGCCAAGGATCCCCTTGACCGTCCGAAGGACGCGTTGACGGTGTCTCGCACATTGTCCCGCATCGAACGCCGTCTGCTCGACCAGCAGACACAATTGGCTGACACGATGGTGGTGCCTACAGGTGGAAGGCTTCCGCGCCGCGTGGTCAGCAGACCTCATATCTCCTTGATCACTGATGGGAAGGAACAGGGATGAACATCAACATGCCTACCTCTTTGGCTGGTGAACGTTACCAGCTCGGCCAACTGGTCGGCCGTGGCGGCATGGCCGAAGTGCACGTGGCGCTCGATACGCGTCTTGGGCGTACCGTCGCGGTCAAGATCATGCGCGCCGACTTCGCCAACGACAAGATCTTCCTTGAGCGTTTCCGTCGCGAAGCCCATTCCGTGGCGCAAATGAACAATCCCAACATTGTGAACATCTACGATTCGGGCGAGGAAGTCGTCACCACCGAAACCGGCCAGACCGAGCATCTGCCGTATCTGGTGATGGAGTATGTCAAGGGCCAGACCTTGCGCGACATTCTCAAAGTGAACGGCGCTTTGAGCCAGCGCGACGCCGAACAGGTGATGATGGGCGTGCTCAACGCGCTCGATTATTCGCATCGCATGGGCATCATCCACCGCGACATCAAGCCCGGCAACATCATGATTTCCGAGCAGGGCGTGGTCAAGGTCATGGACTTCGGCATCGCCCGCGCGCTCGACGATTCCGCCGCCACGATGACGCAGTCGCAAGGCGTGGTCGGCACCGCGCAGTATCTGTCTCCCGAGCAGGCGCGCGGCGAAAGCGTCGACATGCGTTCCGACCTGTATTCCGCAGGTTGTGTGCTGTATGAAATGCTTACTGGAAGACCGCCGTTTACCGGCGATTCCGCAGTGGCGATCGCCTACCAGCATGTTTCAGAGGTCGCCACTCCCCCAAGTTCGGTTGTTCCAGGATTGCCGAAGATGTGGGATTCGATTTGTGCGAAAGCGATGGCGAAGGATCGTCAGAACCGTTACGCCACGGCTTCCGAATTCAAGAACGATCTGCTGACGTTCATGAACGGCGGTGTGCCGATGGCTGCCGCGTTCAATCCGTTGACCGATCTGACCAATATGAAGGCACGCAAGCAGGCCGAAATGACTGCGAATACCGTGGCCATGACCCCTGCCGGCGAAACGACCGCAACGCAGGCGTTCAATCCCGTCACAGGCCAGTTCGAAGCCGTGCCGAACCCACAGAACGGCGTTGCCACGAAAACCCGTGCGGAACAGCGTGCGGAGGCCGCGAAGGCACGCAAGAAGAAGCAGATCATTATCGGCTCCGTCGTGGGCGGTCTGGTGGCTTTGCTGGTCATTCTGGGCGTGTTCTTCATGCTGAACAAGAGCGACTCCGCAGCCGACATGGTGGAAGTGCCTGATTTCACCGCCACGGCGAATATTTCCGAGGCGCGCGTCGAAGAGCAGCTCGCAGCCAAAGGACTGAAGCTCGACGCCCGCGAGGATTCCGATTCGAGCAAGCCGAAAGGCACAATCACCAAGCAGAATCCAAAGGGCGGCAAGAAGGTTTCCAAGGGCTCCACGGTTTCCGTATGGTTCTCCACCGGCCCGCAGTCGGTCGCGGTGCCGGATGTGTCGAACAAGAGCCAGGACGATGCGAAGTCCATTCTTGAGGCCGCCGGCTTCAAAGTGGGCAACGTGCGTACGGTAGACAACGCATCCATCGAAAAAGACAAGGTGGTAAGCACCGATCCTGCCGCCAATTCGAAGCAAACCGAGGGCACGATCATCACGCTGTACATTTCGTCCGGCATGACCAAGATTCCCGACAATCTGATAGGACAGCCGAAGGATTCGGCCATTGCGCAGCTCAAGCAGGCCGGTCTGGCGCAAATCACCATCGAAAACGAGTATTCCGATTCCATCGCTTCCGGCGCTGTGACCCGTGTCGATCCAGGTGTCGGAAGCACGGTTGAGGCTGGTACCGCGGTCACAATTTGGGTGTCCACCGGCAAGCAGCAGATCAGCGTGCCCAGCGTGGTCGGCATGAGCTATGCGAATGCCAAGAGCCTGCTGGAAAGCTACGGCTTCCAGGTCACGGTTTCCGGTCCGGAGGATGGCACCGTCACGGACATGTCTCCAACCGCCGGCACCCAGTCCGACAGCGGAGCCACGATCACGTTGACCACCAAATCCTCCAGCGCCGATAATGGAGGCAACGGCGGAGGCAACAACAGCAATAGCGGCAATAACAACAACGGCAACAACGGCGGCAACAGCACCACTCCCGGCGAAGGCAACTGATCGATCGTCACAACCGCGATAGCCGCCATAATTCACAATGAAGGCCCGACTGGAAATCCCCAGCCGGGCCTTCATTCTTACGATTGCGTTTTACGAAACCCACATTTTCCCGAGATGCGTTCCCGAAATTTTCGCGCGATTCACATATTCCGCGATTCCCTACAGTCCTTACGTTTCGCGTGTTTCCGCATTTTCACGTGTTTTCGTGCCTTCAGGCCGCGACCTTCGGCTGCAATCCGGCGGAACGCTCCACCGCGTTCTCCTGCCCACACACCTTCAGCCAGTTCGCAAGCAATCGGTAGCCGTCCTGCGTCATCACGGATTCGGGGTGGAACTGCACCGCGTACATCGGCTTGCTGCGGTGCTTAATGCCCTGCACGATGTGGTCGCTCTGCGTCCACGCGGTCACCACCAGATCTTCCGGCACGGAATCAGGCTCCACGGCCAACGAATGGTAGCGAGTGGCGGTCATAGGATTGGCCACTCCTTCGAAGATCTCGTCTTCGATGTGCTCCACCAGACTGGTTTTGCCGTGCATGATGGTAGGCGCATGGCTTACGGTGGCGCCAAACACTTCGGCCAGTGCCTGCATGCCCAAGCAAACGCCGAACATGGGCTTGGACTGCTCCGCGCATAGGCGGATCATGCCTTCGCTGGCACCGGATTCCGCCGGAGCACCAGGCCCTGGGGAGATCAGCACGCCGTCATATTCGTCGATCACACCGTCCTCGCTCGGGTCGATCGCATCGTTGCGCACCACCGTCACCGTGGCACCCAACGTCTTCAAATATCCGACGATCGTGTACACGAACGAATCGTAATTATCCACGACCAGAATGCGTGCGGAATCGGTCATCATGCTCCTATCGACGTTGGAATGCCGACATCCGAATATTTCGAATCATTCGACTGCTTCAAATCCTTCGAATATTCCGAATGTTTGCGTTGTGCGAATACTTGCGCTTGAACAGCAGTCTACGTGCGCAACATGTCATAGCATGACGCGCGTCTCACGCAGCAACCGCAGCAACTGCAAAAAGCGCCTTATACGGCCGTGTAATTCGACATTTCCCGCAATGCCGGAATATTCGTCGCAGCCCACGGGAACAACCATTCAAAGCACGATGCGGCCGCCGCGAAAATCAACAACGCCATCAGCACGAGTCGAATCGGAAGTACGCCCGGCTGCAATCGCATCAATCCTCCGTACAAGCTGAATTCCGGCTTTTCGCGACGTCCCGCGCGCACGTCGGCGAGGTACGGCCAACGCCATGCCACGAGCGCGGAAAGGAAGATGATCACGTATGCGGCAAGCGCGCCGAAAATCCACGGTTCAAGCGAGCTGACGGATGCGACGATCGACGATTTTTCGTTGTTGACGAATTTGACTTTGCCGTTGGAATCGGTGGATGTGAGCTCCTGGGGGATGCCGTCGGACACCTTCGCCCAGTATGAGAATTCCGCGTAGCTGATCCAGCGGTGCGTCGGCGTGGAATATTTCGGTTCGCACGTAGTCATGGTCAGCATGCGTTTGGTCGGTGTAGCGCCGGGATTTTCGGGGTTGGCGGCGACCACTTCGATGTCGGTCGGCAGCACGATTTTGTAGCTCGTGTAGCGGTACACATACCAGTAATCCTGCGTGCGGATGATAATCGGGTCGCCTTCCTGCAGTTTGTCGACATCGCCGAGTGGCTGTCCGTAGCCGTTGCGGTGGCCTGCAAAAGCGAAGTTGCCGACTTGGCCGGGCATTTGCGAGTCTTTATAGTGGCCGAGGCCGTGTTTGTTGAGTTCGGTGAGGGAAGTTCCCTCAACGAGGTTGCGTTGCCATTGGCTGCCGAATCGCGGAATGTAGACTTGGGCGATCAGCTCACCTTCCTGCGCGCTTTGCGGTTGCGTTGGCGGGTCGCCTTCCTGCGCCTGCGCGATGGTGACGTTGTCGGATTGGCCCGGGTCGGACCATGATACGGATTGGCGCGTTTCGATTTGGTTGTGTTCGGCTTGCACGCCCGTCCACCACATTTGCCATGCGATGTAAAGCGCGCAGACGGCCGCTGCGGTCAGCATGAGTTCGGCGAGTATGCCAAGTATCGTCCATACCACGCTTTTGCGGCGTTGTTTATGTGCCACGTGCTTCATCGTTTACTTCCCCTCTTGCGATTCCTGCACATCTTGTAATTGCTGCGTTGCGTCCGTTTGCTGCGTTTCTTCTGTTCCGTCGCTCATCGCCTGCGCGTATTGCAGCGGCTGCTGCAGAGCGTCGGTCGCCTCGAAATGCAGTTTTTCTTTTTCTTCGACCTGCCAGCCTAAGCCGAACGCGCTGACGTACTGCCGGTATATGGTCACGTCCTGCGAATCGTCGAGCGCTTTTTTCATATTGTCGACTGGCCCGATCGCGGAAATGGTGAATGGCGGCGAATACTTTTTGCCCTGCAGGAGCAACACGTTGCCGGAGCAGCGCACCGCGGAGTTGAAGAGCACGCGCTGGTCCATGATCATCATGGATTCCGCACCGCCCGCCCACAGCGCGTTCACCACGGCTTCGACGTCTTGCTGATGCACCACGTAGTCGTTGATGTTGGATGTCGATCCGCTGGAGTCGACCATGTCTTCCCAAAGTGGCGAATCGTCGAGCGTCACCACGAGTCCAGGACCTTCCACCGCAGGCAGCATGGTGCCGGTGCCTGCGCTTTCGCTGTCTTGCGGGTCAGTGCCGTCCTGGCTGCTCAGTGTCTTGCTCAAATCGTTCACGCGGGAGCTGAGCGCGTCAACTTCCGTCTGCAGGGAGTTGACTTTTTTCACACGTTGTTCCACGAGTTCGGCGGTATCGTTGGTCACCACGACGGAACGGTTCACGCGCAGGTTTGTGACGAGCAGGAATCCGGAGAACATGAGCACGAGGACTGCCGCCGCTCCGGCCGCTTTCGACCGTTTCGCGGTGTGCTTTCCGGTGTGCTTAGCCATGCGGACCTTCCTGATTCCTGTTAAGCATTTGCTCTGATCGAGAACAGTTTTTACGCTGTGAGTTCGCCGCTTTCGAGTCTACCCACTATTATGACTTTTAGCCTATTAAAGGAGACTATGCTGATGGCTGACGAAGAGCTGCACGAAACCACCGCGGACGATCAGAACGATCTGCAGTCCACGAACGACACCGCTGCCGTTAAAGAGGGCAACAAAACCGTTCAGGATGACGCTGATGAGACCACCGTCGAATCCGCTTCCGCTGATTCCAACGACGCTGACGATCTCGATATTCCGATGGACCGCGTCGAAGCGGTGCTGAACGCCACTGCCGACAAGGATTCCCTGAGCCCGCAGATGCAGCGCATGATGAACCGTCAGGCGGAAAACACCCGCCGCGTGGAGGAGACCATCAAGGGCACCAAGTCCAACCCGCGCTGGTTCGTGCCGCTGTTCTGCGCGCTGATGATCATCGGTCTGGTGTGGGCCGTGGTCTACTACCTGACCACCGATTATCCGATTCCGCACATCGGCGCTTGGAACCTGGCCATCGCGTTCGCAATCATCATGGTCGGTTTCATTATGACCATGTGGTGGCGCTGAGTCGGTTTTCTCCGTTTCGCCTATCCCATCGAAGCTTATGTAAGAGACGCCGGGTCCATTGCGATCCGGCGTCTCTTTTATCCGCTTCAACCACTTTACTTACCGCGTCTGCATCGCCCCGCTTCAGCTTTAGGAAAAGCGGTTTCCTGTCGAGTGGAAAGCCGCCGCTTACCCGCCGATTATCTGCTGATTTTTGCCGTCCGAATCAGCACGTGGTCGCCGCCTTGCATGGTGGTGCCGAACAGGTAGGCGTCGCCACCGTCGGCGAGCTTGAGTTTCTTGCGCAATTGCGGCGCGGTGAGTGGGAAATTACGCACGGCGATGTTGGCACGGTCCAAGCCGGACAGCAATCGCTTCAGCTCCTTCTTACCCATACCGCCGATCGTTTCGATCGCAAAACCGCGCCCCGGAAAACCATCGACCGGCTCGTCCGATACGAACAGGTGGCTGCTCGGGCCGATTTGCACCGCCCCGAATCGCGCTTCCACCACGTCGAAGCAGCCGGCCTTCATGATCGACGCGTTCGGCTCGTACAGGTAACGCAGCTCGTGCGGCAGCGGCGCGTCCCCGATGCGCAGGCCGCGCGTATAGGCGGCCGCATCGTAGTCGAGCCGCTGATCGTCGTTCACGCAGTACACGTGCGGCGCGCTCGTGTCTGCCGCTGCGGCATCGGACGTTATCCCGGCAACCTTGCCGTCCAGCACCAGCAGCAGTTCCTTGCATTCGTTGCCGGTGGAGACGATGTGCACTTCGGCCACAGTGCCCGCGAAATCGTCGACCGCCTTGCGCCAGTCGAGCATCGGCGACAGTTTGATCATCACATATCGTGCCTTAGCCAGCAGCAGATCGTGCAGCGCCAGCACGTCGGGCGTGCAGTCCTCGATCGCGTAGGTGCGGGCGCCGTGCTCGTCGCGGCGGGCCGGGTCGATGTAGATCAGCTGCGCCGGCTCCATCGCACGTAGGTATTCGACGCCGTCGCCGCACACCACCTGTGCTTGCGTGAGGCCCAGCGCCGCCATATTGTGCGCGGCCAGCTCGCACAGGTGCGATTGGCGTTCCACGTACGTGGCGTGACCAAATTCGCGGGCGAGATATGAGAAATCGACGCCGAATCCGCCTGTCAGGTCCGTCATGGTCGCGTCGTTGGCCGTCTGTCCCGCCGATTGCGGCAGAGATCGCGACAGACGTCGGGCGATTTCGGCCTTGTATTGCGCCGTGAACTGCGATGAGCACTGTTCCATGGAAATATGCGCGGGATAGACGATATCCGCGCAGGCGGCCCATTGCGGCAGTTTGTTGCGGGCGATTTGCCAGCCCGCGATCTGGTCGAGCGCGGCCGGCAGGTCGAGGTCCGCCGTCCGTTTGGTTTTGAGCGCCAGGTCACGCACGTCTTCATTGCGATGCGTCTCGGCGAAGGCGCGCGTCACGTCGTTGAGCAGTGGTCCGTCACTCATGGTTCCTCTCCCCTTCTTCGCGAGTATCTGCCATGTCGCACGCATATCGTCGCACGCGTATCCTGCGTCCGTGGCGCATCGGTATTGCGTCCTTGTCGATTGCCTTCGTCATCTTATCTTTCCTGTGGATAACAAGTGGACAAATGTGGATGAATGTGGATAACGCCCATATTTTGTGCCTGAGTCAACGTCGCACCACGAAATATCGGCGGCGATTTTCCCCATTTTTGTGGGGTGTGGATATCGGTTATCCACAATTTTCACATAGGAAATTCCTTATGTTCCGCCATTTTGTGAATATCCTTGTGGATAATCCACCACGTTATCCCCGACTTACCCACAGGTCTGACCTCACTTATCCACAAAGTTATCCACGGATGTGGAAAACTACATGTGTGTAGTTCCCGCATTACTGGTACAGAAGTGACATATGCATCAGCGGATTGCCGGCGTTGCATCCCACGATGATCGCCACGACCACCACGAACACCGTGATGCCGTACACCGTGGTGCGCAGGCTTTTGCCGCGGAACGCATGCAGGCCGGTGACCAGCAGCCACGCAAGCACGCCGCCGACGATGAATCCGCCGACATGCGCCTGCCATGCAATGCCCGGCGTGATCACCGGCATCAGGAAGTTGATCAGCATCCAAATCAGCATCGAACGAATATCGATGCCTATTCTCCTGTACACCACCAGAATCGCGGCGAACAGGCCGAACAGCGCGCCGGACGCGCCATATGCGGCGGTCATCCATCCCGACGGCGAGCACACGGCCCACACCATCAGTCCGGCGCCGCCGCCCAATCCGGACAGCAGGTACAGCGCAAGATACGGCCAATGCCCCATCATGCGTTCCAGCACGGGCCCCACGCACCACAAAGTAAGCATGTTGAACAGGATGTGCCACAGCGAGGTCGGCTGGTGCAGGAACATCGAGGTGATGAAGGTCCACGGGTGCCGGACGGCCGTGGCGGGCAGCAGCATGCCGGCGTTCACGAACGCGTTGCCGCCTTCGGGCCAGACGAGGAAGAGAACCGCTTCGATGGCCCACACCACGATGCAGATCGCCATGATGGCGGTGGTGATGACCGGGTCGCCGTTGCGCCACCGGTATCGCAGCGATCGGGCGGAGAACAGATCCTTGAACGATGGGGAATCGGGAAACAGACTGAATCGTTGGTATGCCATAGCTCAACACTACCGGCACATGCGGTATTTTCCGGCGCGTAAATCCACCCAATCGACACATTCCACGAATTAAGATAGGGAACAGAGCTGGCTTGAACGAGCAGGTCAGCCAGTGTTTGGAAACCTTGAAAGGAGCCGTCATGGAGAACAAGTCTTCTAACGGTTGGAAGTTCTTCGCACTG
>ERZ857840.3522-NODE-3522-length-13197-cov-7.458910_pt1 | contig 13197 bp, 8 predicted proteins | sample MGYA00519760_ERZ857840 | MGnify/ENA primary metagenome ERZ857840 (study PRJEB31778, sample SAMEA3449371) | human gut metagenome | biome: human gut; feature: human-associated habitat; material: faeces | place: United Kingdom | collected 2010/2012 ... | reverse complement strand
AATCGCCATAAGACCAGTTGCCCAGCATCTCGAACATCGTATGGTGGTAGGTGTCGTGGCCGACCTCCTCCAGGTCATTGTGCTTGCCCGAAACGCGCAGACATTTCTGCGTATCGGCCGCACGCGGATACTTGCGGGGGGCGTTGCCCAGGAAGATGTCCTTGAACTGGTTCATGCCCGCGTTGGTGAACATCAGCGTGGGGTCGCCCTTGACGACCATCGGGGCCGAAGGCACGATAGCATGCCCTTTCGACTCGAAGAAGTCGAGAAAGGCCTGACGAATTTTATTTGACTCCATGATATATTGATTTATCCTATTTTCACGTTCTTGATTTCGGGTTGCAAAATTACACATTTTAAACTAAATTTGCATCCTATTAAAGGAGATTTTTCCGCGATGGGCGAAAAAGGACACAGATTCGGAACCGAAACGCTTCGGACAGGCGCAGAGGAGCTGACACACGAGGCGCAGGTTCTCACGCACGGCGTGATGACGGCCCCGTTCCGGCTCCGCACCTACCGCCTGATCCGCAAGATCCTGATCGGATTCATCCTCGTGTCGATCGCCAACGTCCTCTTCTCCTACTTCTTCTACACGCCCAAGATGTACCGCATCCTGCGCGACAACCGCGAGACGGTGATCAAATACCGCATTCTTCAGGACCGCATCCGCACCGCCCAGCAGCGCGTCGACGAAATACGCCACCGCGACAACTACGTCTACCGCTCGCTCTTCTCGACCGACACGCTCTCGATCCCGGGCGTGTGGCAACCCTACCCCGATTCGAAATACGCCCCGCTCGCCGACGACGACTACGCCCCGCTGATGGTCGGGACATGGCGGCAGCTGGACGCGCTGGCCCGGACGATCTACCTCGAATCGGTGTCGTTCGACGAATTGCAGCAGTTCTCGAAGAACAAGGAGCAGCTCTCGGCAGCCGTCCCGGCCATCTGGCCCATCGACCGCTCGGCGCTGCACAACAACCACATCGGCGCCTTCAGCGCGCGCCGCATGCACCCCGTGCTGGGCTACATCCGCCCCCACACGGGCATCGACTTCGGCTGCGACCGCGGCACTCCGGTCTACGCCACGGGCGACGCCGTGGTCGAAACAGCCTCGGCCAGCGGCTTCAACGGCGGCTACGGCAAGCAGGTGCTGCTCAACCACGAATTCGGTTACAAGACGCGCTACGCCCACCTGAACGAGGTGCTCGTGAAACCCGGCGAGCGCGTCACGCGCGGCCAGATCATCGCCCGGACGGGCAACACGGGGCGTTCGACGGGTCCCCACCTCCACTACGAGGTGATCCACAAGGGCGTGCCCGTCAACCCGATCAACTATTTCAACCGCAACATGACCCCCGAGGAGTACGAACGCCTGATGGAGAACATGCGCGAAACCAACTTCGAAAAGCTCTGACATGGCAGGTAAAAAGGATTTAGAGCGTCTGCGCAGGCGCAGGCGGCGCAAGCAGCGGATCATCCGCGCCACGGTCCACCTTTTCGTGTGGCTGGGGATGGCGGTGCTCTACTACGTGGGCTTCTCGGTCTTCTTCGACACGCCGTTCGAATACCAGATGAAGCACTCGACCGACCGCCTGCGCCGCGAATACGAGGCGCTGTCCACCCGGTACGACTCGCTCTCGACCGTTCTGGGAAACCTTTCGGAACGCGACCGCAACGTTTTCCGCATCCTCTTCGAGTCGGAGCCGTACGATTTCGACTCGGAGCACGAACAGCGGCAGAGTTCGACCTACGAAAAGATCGTGGGCCGCTCGACGCGTCAGCTCAAACGCGAACTGCGCGAGAGGGTGAGCGAGATGGAACGACAGCTCGAAACGCTCAACGCCTCGTACCTCGAACTGCAGGCGCGCATCGACACGGCAGGCCGCAGGTGCGACAACATCCCCTCGATCCAGCCCGTGATCAACAAGCAGCTGACGCTGCTCACAGCCTCCTACGGCATGCGCATCCACCCCTTCTACAAGACGCTGCAATCGCATCAGGGCGTGGATTACACCATCCCCGAGGGTTCGCGCGTCTTCGCCACGGCCGACGGCGTGGTGCGCGACGCGGCGCAGCGCAACTCGACGCAGGGCCAGACCGTGGTGATCGACCACGGCAACGGCTACGAAACCTCGTACAGCCACCTCTCGAAGATCAACGTTCGCAAGGGCCAGACCGTGCGGCGGGGCGACATCATCGCCCTCTCGGGCGACACGGGCCTTTCGCTGGCCCCGCACCTCCACTACGAAGTGCGGCTCGACGGCATGCGCGTCGACCCGATCCACTATTTCTTCATGGAGCTGACCCCCACCGAGTACCAACGCCTGATGCGCATCGCCCAGACCGGCATGCAGTCGTTCGACTGACCCGGCCAAGAGCCGGGATTCAGGCGGCAACGAGCCTTTGGAACGAGTCATAGCCGATACACGCCTTCGACCGAATAGCAAACCGAAAAATGGAAAATTCTGAAATCCGCCTTATTCTGCTCGATTTCGACGGCACGCTGGCCGACACCCGGCGGGCCAACACGCTGGCCTATGTCGCGGCCCTGGGCGAAGCCGGCTACAAGCTCACCGAAGAGGAGTACGCCGCGCACTATTTCGGCATGCGGTGCGACGAGTTCCTGACCCGGCTGGGGATCGCCGACGCCGCCGAACGCGAGCGGATACGGCTGCGCAAAATCGCCCTCTACCCCTCGTTTTTCGACACCGTGCGTCTGAACGTCCCGCTGTGGGAGTTCTGCCGGCAGTTCCGCGCCGACGGCGGCCGCGTGTGGGTCGTCTCCACGGGCAGCCGGGAGAATATCGACAATGTGATCGCCCATCTGGGCATCGGCGGCGGGCTCGACGGCATCCTCTCGGGCGCCGACGTGGAACACGCGAAGCCCGCCCCGGACTGCTTTCTGGAGGCCATGCGCCGCGAGGGCTGCACGCCGCGCGAGACGTTGATCTTCGAGGATTCGCCGATCGGCATCGAGGCGGCGCGCCGCAGCGGAGCGTCGTATTTCACGGTGAAACTTTCCTGAAACAGAAATAACCGCGCGCTTCGACCGCGGAAATTTATGTACTTTTTTCCGCAAAAAGTACCAAAAACTCCCCGACAGATACCTCCGCCTACTCCGGACTGTCTAACGCTGGCTCCGGGCGACTATTCGCGGGTTTGCAAGCAAACCGTCCCCTCCGCTCGCGCTTTTAGCCAGTCCGTCGTTCAACGGCTCCGGTATCGAGTCGGGATCAACCATTACGCTTGCATAGAATATTGAAATCGCAGAACTTGCAGGTGTCGGCGTCCTCGCATTGGCGGAACGGCACCGAGGGATCGTACAATTCGGCGAGCGTCTCGCCCACGAGCTCCTCGAAACGTTCGGCGTAAAGCGTGTAGCCGGCGCCGCGCAGACCCGTTTCGCGGTCGTCGAGCGTCGGCAGGTAGTCGGGACGGTTCATCGCCCGCACGTAATAGAGCGCCGGCACGGCGTCGGCCCCGCGCGTGCGGTAGAGCATCATGGCGTAAAGCAACGTCTGGAGAATATTCGAAAGCCGTTGCCTGCCCTCGCCGCGGAAGAGGCTCTCCACCCCCGCGAACTCCAGATGCGGCGCCCCGGTCTTGTAATCGACCACGCGCAGGGTTCCGTCCTCCAGCACGTCGATACGGTCGGCGATGCCGGCGAATTTCATGCGGAGCGGCCGCCCGGCCGACTCAAAATCGAATCCATAGGCCACCTCCTGCTCCAGCCCCGTGACCGTGAAGGCGTCGTGCGCGGCGTCGTAGGGCATCACCCCGCCCCGCAGGTAGCGCGTAACGATGTCTTTCACCAGCAGGAGGTTGCCCGTGTAATCCCCGGCCGTGGCCGCCGTGTCCCGGAGGTAATTCTCGTTGATCGCGGTCTCGACCGCCGCAGCCACCTCGCCCGTGCGGAGCATCGTCCGCAGGGTATCGCCGGGATGCAGCTCCCCCACGATCCGGGCGTAGAGTTTCTGCACCGCGGCATGGAGGATGGTTCCGAACATCGGGGCATCGACCTCTTCGGAGATCTCGTCGTCGGCTTCGAGGCGCGCCACGGAGTGAAAATAGAACCGCAGAGGGCACGCCACATAGCGGAAAAATGCCGTCGGCGAAAGCGTGGCCTTCGATTCGGGGTCGGTGAAACGCTCCAGACGCCGCATCACCCCCTCGTCCTTCGCCACCTCGATCGGGGCCGTCTCGGCGAGGTTGACATCGACGCCCACCTCGACCTTTTTCACCGGGAAACCGCTCTCGTAATCCAGCTGGTAGATGTAGCGGCTGGGCTCGCCCGTCGATTTGTCGTCGGCGTGCGAGCAATAGAGCATGTGGACGGTCTTGGCGCGCTGGATCAGGCGGTAGAAATAGTAGGCATAGACGCCCTCGTGGTGCTCGGGCGTGGGCAGCTCGTAGGCCGCACGCAGGTTGCAGGGGATGAACGACGCCTGCGCCATATGATTGCCGGGGAAATTGTCGTCGTTCATCGAAAGGATGATGACGTTTTCGAAATCGAGGTTGCGGGTCTCGAGGATCCCCATGATCTGGATGCCCTCCAGCGGCTCGCCCTCGAAGGGGATGCGCAGCGTCTGCAAGTGCCGGCGCAGCAGCGAGGTGTAGACCTCGGCCGTAAGGTCGATATCGCACTCGTCGAGCGAGTTGCGCAACTTGGTGACCTGCTCGGCGATGACCGCCAGGAATTCGACCCGCTGCCGTGCATCGTCGCCCTCGTAGGGCTGGCGCGCCACGGCGGCGACCACGTCCAGCATGTAGTCGGACAACTCGCGCCACGTCGCGGCGGGCGTAAAGATCCGTTTCAGCAGTTCGTTGCGGCCCAGCCACGCGGCATCGACCGAAATGCGGCGGTCGCGGACGATCTCCTCGTGCATCGTGCGCGTGAGTGCGGCGTCGCACTCGGCCACATAGGGGTGTGCGAGGATGCCGGCGACGTCGGCATGGTAGAACGTGCAGCCGTCGCCCTTGCGGCGGCGGTGGTTCTGCAACTCCACCAGACGCTCGACGAACGTGTAGGCCAGGCTCTGCCGCAGGGGGAAGCCCATCGTCACGTTCACCCGTCCGATGTCGGCGGGCAGGGCGTACAGCAGCGGCAGCAGCAGGTTCTCGTCGGTAAGCACCACGGCGGTCTCCTTGCCCAGCGCGGGCCTGGCGCCCGCGGCGATGCCGGGGGCTTCCTCCCTGCGGCGGCGGGCAAGGCCGGCGAGGATCGCCGCGGCATATTTGCACTGCACGGCGTTCGAGACGGCGGCGACCGACACGATCTGCTTCTCCCCCCGCATGTTGTCGTGCCGAAGTTCCGTGCGGGGCGGGAACTGCGCCACGTTCGAACGCACGAACATACCCGCCTCCTGTTCGGGGTCGTCCTTATAATAGGAGTCGTAGTCCCAGTAAAAATCGGTTTCGGCCGCCGTGGCGAGGAACCCGAAAAGGCGCTTCTCGCACTCGGAAAGGGCGTTGAACCCCGCCACGACATAACGCCGGGGCTCGGGGAAGGCGAACCCGCCCCCGCGGATGCGGTCGGCGGCGGCGCGCTGCACCATGCCGTTGTAGGCGATGCCGAGCGACGAGAGACGCTCCCGGAAGCGGCGGTAGATGGGGCCGAGGGTCTTCCAGATCGCCAGGAAACGGCGTTTCTCCTCCGAAAGGTCGGCCTGCTCGCCGAACGAGGACCAGAACGAAAGGATGCGCAGCTGCGCGGGCGTGAGGTAGGAAATATCGGCTTCGATCTCCTTGATCTCCGAGATGTTGCGGAACAGCATCTGCGCGTCGATCAGGTATTTGTCGATCGTATCGAAGTCCGTGAGGAGCATGTCGCCCCAGAAATAGAACTTGTCGAAAGGTTCGTTGTGGTAGGCCGAGTAGACTTTGTAGAGCTCGGTGATGAGCCGCACGCGGTCGCCCGTATGCAGCCCCGATATTTCGCCCGTCAGGTCGTTGATCGTCACCCATTCGGGCTGCCACATCGGCCGCCCGGCGATACGCCCCAGGGCATCGACGAAAAACAACCGCGCACGCCGCGACGGGAAGAGCACCGCCCGATCGGACAGTCCCTCGCCATAGCGCGCATACAGGTCGGCGGCCACCTCCTCCAGAAATCCCTTCATAGCAGTTCGGACAGCCCCGGCGACTTTCCCGGCGGTATCGTCCGCCCGGAATCCGGAAGCCCCCTTCGCATTATTGTTCCATGAGACTATTCTACGTGGCTGATCTCACCGCCCATGAACTTGGCGCCGCCGCGCACGACGGCAGGCTGCCCCTTATAGGTAATACGGGCGTTGGTCGTGGTCTTGCCGATGAACCGGTCGGTGATCCACAGCGACACGTCGGCCTTGCTCTGGGCATTGACCTCGGCCGACATCACCTCCAGCCCCGAGGCCGCGACCCTGCCCGTCGAGGCGAACAGCGTCAGGTAGCCCGCCTTGCCGGTGAGCGTCGCGCTGCTGCCGCCCGTGAGCTCCATCCTGAGGTCTTTGACATCGAACGCCGCCGTGAGCGACGCCTTGCGCCCCAGGGTCAGGTCGAGCAGCACCGCATCCACCGTTCCCTCGAACACGGCTGCGGCGCCCGACAGCGAAACGGACTGCAACGCATTGTAATAGACCGTCACCTGGGTGCGGTCGGGACGGCGCGAATCATACTTCTCGCTGATACGCAGGGTTTTGTCCTTCACCTCGGCGCGGAATTTCGAAGTATAGGAGCCTTTCGTGTCGTATACGATCTTGGGGGCCTCGGTGTCGGGGACTTTCACGAATTTGATATCCAGGTCGGCATCCACCGCGACGGCCTCGAACGTGGTCAGCCACTCGTTATGTTCCGTAGGACTTGCGGCACCCGCCTCCTGTGCACGGCCGGAGGCTGCGAAAACCAGCATCACGGCGCTCAGAATCATCTTCTTCATACATTGTAGGTTTAAATACGTCGCTAAAATACAAAATTATTGCGAACCCCGGTTTGCCGTTCGGGATTTGTTTTGTACTTTTACTACCTAAAACGACATTTCGGACAGTGAGGGCGAGAATTCTGAATGCAAGCGCAGGGTCGGGCAAGACCTACCAGTTGGCGTACAAATACGTGCGCGACGTGGTCGAACAGCCCGGCATTTACCGCCACATCCTCGCCGTGACCTTCACCAACAAGGCCACCGAGGAGATGAAATCGCGCATCCTCAAGGAGATCCACCTGCTGGCCTCGGGACAGCCGAGCTCCTACCTCGACAACCTCTGCCGCGAGTTGTCGCTCGATGCCGCCACGGTGCGCCGACGAGCCCGGGAGGTGCGGTCGAAGATCCTGCACGACTATTCGCGCTTCACGGTGCTGACGATCGACACCTTCTTCCAGCGCATCCTGCGCGCCTTCATCAAGGAGCTGGGCATCGACCTCAATTACAACGTCGAGATCGAAACGGCCTCGGTGCTGACCAAGAGCGCCGACACGCTCATCGAGCAGATCACCACCGACCGCGACCTGCAGCGCTGGCTCACGGACTTCGTGCAGGAGCGCATCGACGAAGGCAAGAAATGGGACATCCGCGACGGCATCCTCACGCTGGGCGGCGAGCTGTTCAAGGAGAAAAACAAGGACGCACTCTCGGCGGCCCGCCCGCGCGAGGAACTGGCGCGTATCGTGGGAGAAGCCACGGCGCACGCCGCGGCGACCAAAAAACGGATGCAGGACGCTGCGGCCGAAGCCGTGCGGATCATCGGGGACGCAGGCGCCTCGGTCGCCGACTTTCCCTACAAAGGCTCGGGCTTCGCGGCCTATTTCTACGCCGTGGCGGGCGGCAGCTTCGAACGCTACGGAAGCCGCGCGGAGGCGGCCTGCACCAGGGACGAGGCGTGGGGGAAACCCGGCAGCACGGCACAGGGGCTGCGTCCCCGGCTGCAACCCCTGCTGCGCGAAATGTGCGGCCTCTACGACGAGAACGTCCGCGCGTGGAACACCTGCGACCTGCTGCGCGAGAACTACCGCAGCTTCGCGCTGCTCTCCGACCTCTATGCCAAGGTGCAGCAGATGTGCGACCAGGAAAACATGATGCTCCTCTCGGAGACCAAATACATCCTCTCGGAATTCATCGGCCACAACGACGCGCCGTTCATCTACGAGAAGGTCGGCAACCGCTTCGAACACTTCATGATCGACGAATTCCAGGACACCTCCGTGAAGGAGTGGGAGAATTTCCTGCCCCTGCTGCAAAACGCCATGGCGCAGAGCGGGGCGACCTCGGTGCTGATCGTGGGCGACATCAAGCAGTCGATCTACCGCTGGCGGGGCGGCGACTGGAAAATCCTCCACGGCGAGGCCCAGCAGGCGCTGGGCGCGGGCGACACCCAAGTCGAGGTGCTGCGGGAGAACTGGCGGAGCCTCCCCGCGGTGGTCGCCTTCAACAACCGCATCATCGAACGGATCGTCGCCGCGGACAACCGTGCGCTGAACGAAACCCTCGCAAAGGCCTCCGAGGAGGGTTCCGTCGATCCCGCGGAGGCCGCCGCGCTGCGCGACACCCTCGCCGACGCCTACCGCGGACATGCCCAGCTCCCGCGCCGCAAGGCCGAACACCCGGGCTACGTCTCGGTCGAGACCTTCGCCGAGCGGCCGCCCGTCGTGGAGCGCATCTGCGCGCTGATCGACAAGGGATTCCGGCCGTGCGACATTATGATCCTCGTGCGCGGGGCCACCGACGGCGCGAAGGTCGCCGCCGAACTGCTCGACTTCAAACGCCGCAACGAGGACCCGCGCTACCGTTTCGACGTGATGACCCAGGAGGCTCTGATCGTGGGCAACGCCCCCGTCAGCTCGTTCATCGCCGCGGCCCTGCGGCTGGCGCTCAACCCCGACGACTCGCTCTCGCGCGCCGTCTACAACCACTACCTCGGCCGCCCGTTCGACCGGCCGCTCGACGATTCGGAACGCGATTTTTTCCGCTCGGTGCGGCTCCTGTCGCCCGAGGAGGCGTTCGAGCGGATCGTCATGCGGCACGCCCTGCAAGGCGACCGTCGGCAGACGGCCTACCTCCAGGCCATCCACGAGCAGATCATCTCGTTCTGCGCGACGAAAATCGCCGACATAGCGCTGTTCCTCCGCTGGTGGGAGGAGACGGGCAAAAACCGCTCGCTGTCGGTCGAGGAGAGCGCCACGACGGTCGAGATCACCACCATCCACAAGGCCAAGGGGCTTGAAAAGCGGGCCGTGCTCATCCCCTACTGCTCGTGGTCGCCGGACCCCAAGTCGAGCGGCACGGTGCAGAACATCGTCTGGGCCGAGGCCCGCGGCGACGGGGCCGAAGCGATCGGCCGCTTCCCTGTGAGGTACAAGAAGGCGATGGCCGAATCGGGCTTCTCGCCGGAGTACTACCGCGAGCTGGTCTACGCCCACGTCGACAACGTCAACCTGCTGTACGTGGCCCTCACGCGCGCCGCCGAGTCGCTGCACGTCTTCATCCCGCAGAAGGGCGGCCGCACGGTCGGGGGGCTGCTGCTCCAGAGCATCGCAACCGACGGCGACAAGGCCCTGCTGGGCGACTTCGAAGGCCGCTGCACCATCGACGAAGCGGGCGAACACTTCGCTTTCGGGGAGTTCGCGGGTCCCGTCGCGGGCGGTTCGAAACACTCCGAGGCCGAGCACGTCATTCTGGAGGAGTACCCCACGGCGCAGGCCGACCTGCGGCTGCGGCTCCCCTCGCAACGCTATTTCGAGGACGGCGGCGAGGTCGAGCTCTCGCCCCGGAACCTCGGCATCCTGATGCACAGGGCCTTCGAGCAGGCCGACGACGAGGCCGGAATCCACGAGGCCGTGCGCGGCATGCAGGCCGACGGCACGCTGTCCGAAGCCGATGCCGCGACCCTGCGGCAGATGATCGCCCGGGCCTTGGAACACCCCGAGGTGCGCGAATGGTTCGGCGGAGGCTGGGACCGCGTGCGCAACGAAAACGAAATCATCATCCCCGGCAGAGGGTCGACGCGGCGTCCCGACCGCGTGATGATCGACGGGCGCCGGGTCGTCGTCGTCGACTACAAGTTCGGCCTGCGCGACGCCGAACGCCACTGCCGGCAGATGCGCGAATACCTCCGCCTGCTGGGCGAAATGGGTTATGCCCCGGCCGAGGGGTATCTGTGGTATGTGAAACTGGGTAAAATCGAAAAAGTGGAGCCATGAGAAGCATCCTCCGAAGCCTTCCCGCCGCATTCCGCCGCCGGGGTCTCCGCATCGCCGCGACCCTCGTGCTGCGCGCCGTGCTGAACCTGGCGGGACTCGCGGCCCTGCTGCCGGTGCTGACGCTGGTGCTCGACCCCGCGGGATTCGAGGGCGACGGGCCGCTGGCGACGGTCTACGTCTGGTCGGGCGTCGCTTCGCCGCGCACGTTCGCACTCGCGGTCTGCGGGGCCGTCGTGGGGTTCATCGTCCTCAAATGCGGCGTCAACTTCCTGCTGGCACGCGCCGAACGCCGCTACATCTACGACCTCTACCGCACCCTTTCGCGCCGCCTCTACATCGCCTACCACGACCGGGGTCTGGCCTTCATCAACAATTCGAACTCCTCGGTGCTGGCGCGCAACGTCAACGTCGTCTGCCTGGCATTCGCCGCCGGGGTCCTGCGCCCCGCCGCCGCGATGATCGCCGAGGCGATGCTCTTCGTCCTGCTGTTCGCCTCGCTGGCTCTCTACACGCCTCTCGCGGCGCTGCTCTCCGTCGTGATCTTCCTCCCCGCGGTGTGGCTCTACTACGCGCTGGTCCGCAACCGCATCAACCGTTACGGCGAACAGGAGAACCGCGCCCAGCGCGAGAAGTCGCGCCTCGTGGCCGAGACCTTCCGGGGATACGCCGACATCGAGTTGAGCGACGCCTTCCCGGGGATGCTCCGCGCCTTCGACCGCACGATGGACGAAGTGGTGCGCACCCGCTCGCGCGAGGCCGACATCGGCCAGCTGCCCCAACTCTTCACCGAGATCGGGCTTGCCGTGGGCATGGCCCTGCTGGCGGCCGTGAGCTTCGGCGGCGGGCAGTCGCAGCTGCTGTTCGGCGTCTTCGCCGTGGCGGCCCTGCGGCTGATGCCCTCCGTGCGCGGCATCATGTCGGGCTGGGCCACGATCCGCTACAACCGCTACACCATCCCCATCCTGCGCGAAGCGGCCCTCCACGAGCCGGCCTCCGCGCACCCCGAGGTCCCGACGCGCGAAACGCTGCCTTTCGAGCGCGAAATCTCGGTCCGCAACCTCTCGTTCCGCTTCACCGAAGAGAGCCGGGAACTTTTCCACGGCCTCACGCTCACCATCCGCAAGGGCGAACGCATCGGCATCCGCGGGGCGTCGGGCGCAGGCAAGACCACCCTTTTCAACCTCCTGCTGGGCCTTTACGAACCCACGTCGGGAGAAATCGCCGTCGACGGCACGCCCCTCACCGCCGCAAACCGCCGGGCATGGCAGAACCGCATCGGCTATGTCTCGCAGCGTCTGTTCCTCACCGACGGAACATTCGCGGCCAACGTCGCACCGGGCGTCCCGGACGCCGAAATCGACCGCCGGCGGGTCACCGAAGCCCTCGAAGCGGCCCAGCTGGGCGAATTCATCGCTTCGCTGCCCCTGGGGATCGACACCCCCGTCGGCGAATGCGGCAGCCGCCTCTCGGGCGGACAGCGGCAGCGCATCGGCATCGCACGCGCCCTCTACCGCCGCGCCGACGTGCTTTTCTTCGACGAGGCGACCTCGGCGCTCGACAGCCGCACCGAAGGGGAGATCAACCGTTCGATCGCCGCGATCGCCGCGCGGAATCCGGGCCTTACGCTGCTGGTGATCGCCCACCGCGAGACCTCGCTCGAATACTGCGACCGAATCATAACGCTGGAAAAATAAGATGAAGAATCGGAAGCCGTCCCTTATTCCCATCTGCCAGCCGCGACCCACTCCCAGCGAGGGAGAGGGCCTACGATTCACCCGGCTCGTACGGCAGAGTATATCCTTGCACCGCCGGCGCGAAAAAAAATGAACGCTAACAACCGCTTTATGAATTATACGATCGCCAATATCCGCGTCTCCCTGCCCGACGCCTGCACGGGAGAGCATTTCACCCGGGCCCTGCGCCCGTTCCTGACACTCGGCGCCGGCCCTGCGGACCTCGCGCTGGAAATCGTCCCCCGGATTCCGGCCGAAGCCGATTACCGCGCACTCGACATCTTCGAGTTTCCCGACGCCGACGCCGACTGCCGTTTCGGGACCGACGCGGCGGGCTACCTGCTCGAAATGATGCCCCGCGACGGCAGCGCCCCGGCCCGCTACCGCATGGCCTACGGCGCGGCGGCTGCCCGGAGCGACATCACCCCCGGACACAATCCCGCGCTGTTCCGGTTCGGGGTCTGGATCCTTTTCAACATCGCGGCGCTGCCCCTCGGAGCCGTGGCCTTCCACTCCTCGGTGATCCGCTACCGCGGCCGGGGAGTGCTGTTCCTCGGCGAATCGGGAACAGGCAAAAGCACCCACACGCGGCTGTGGCGGGAGCATATCCCGGGTGCGGAACTGCTCAACGACGACAGTCCGATCATCCGGGCCACGGACAGCGAAGCCCTCGTCCACGGATCGCCGTGGAGCGGCAAAACGCCCTGCTACCGCAACGAGAGCTGCCCGATAGCCGCCGTCGTACGGCTCTCGCAAGCCCCGCACAACCGCATCCGCCGCCTGCGGCCGATCGAGTCCATCGGAGCGTTGCTCCCCTCCGCACCCCCGGCCTTCGCCCGCGACGAACGGCTTTCGGACGACACCTGCGGCCTGCTCTCCCGGCTGATCGCACAGGTTCCCGTCTACCACCTGGAGTGCCTGCCCGACGCGGCGGCGGCGCAACTCGCCTGCCGAACGGTTTTCAACGACGCGACGCTATGATCCTGCTCCCCAATCAACTCTTCTTCGCCGAGGTCGAGGCAATGCTCGCCGAAGGCCGCGAGGTTCAGATCCGCATGAAGGGCCACAGCATGCGGCCCCTGCTGCGCAGCGAGCGCGACCAGGTCGTGCTGACGCCCTGCGCCGACCCCACGCACCTGCGACCGGGCGACGTGGTGCTGTTCCGCTGCTGCGGCCGCCACATCCTCCACCGCATCGTCCGCCGCGACGGCGACCGCCTCACACTCGCGGGCGACGGGAATTACCGCATCACGGAACAGTGCACGACACGCGACGTCGCCGGCATCGCCGT
>ERZ857840.3519-NODE-3519-length-13206-cov-4.200897_pt1 | contig 13206 bp, 14 predicted proteins | sample MGYA00519760_ERZ857840 | MGnify/ENA primary metagenome ERZ857840 (study PRJEB31778, sample SAMEA3449371) | human gut metagenome | biome: human gut; feature: human-associated habitat; material: faeces | place: United Kingdom | collected 2010/2012 ... | reverse complement strand
CCTAAATTCTTGTCAAAAGGGACGGGGGTTTTTGACAACTTTTATTTTTATATTTTTAGTTGTCAAAATTTCCCGTCCCTTTTGACACCTTTTGACAACTTTTTTAAATTAATAACTAATTAATTAGCTACAACTACCATAGAATGTCTAATAACTCTATGTCCTATCCTGTAACCTTTTCTATACTCTTGAACAATTTCTTTTTCTCCTTTAGAATCATCTTGAACGCTACTAACAGCTTCATGTAATTCTGGATCAAAAGTCTCACCAAGAGCCTTTATTTCTTCTACACCTTTAGCTTTAAGTACATCTTGAAATTGTTTTAAAACAAGTTCAACACCTTTTTTATAATTTTCATCTTGAGTTTCAACTTTTGCCGCATTTTCTAGATTATCTAATATTGGAAGCATAACTTCTACAACATCACCTAAAATTGAATTATACATTCCTTCTCTTTCTTTTTGGCTTCTTTTTTTATGATTTTCAAATTCAGCTAAAATTCTTTTATATCTATCTGTCAAATCATCTAATTCTTGCTGTTTTTTTTGTAATTCACTTTTTTCTTCATTTATTTTTTTTATTTCTTCTGTTACTTCTTGTTCAACATTTTCATTTTTTTCTGACATCTTATCGCCTCTTTCTTTTATTTTTTATCTTCAAGAAATTTTTATTCAAAGTATTTTATATTCCTTTGTCTTTTAATTTTTTATTTATATACTTCATAACTGAAATAACTTTTGAATAATCCATCCTTTTAGGTCCTATAATTCCTATTGTTCCCATATCTTTGTCTCCAACTTTATGCTTAAAAGTTATAACACTAAAATCTTTAAGTTCTTCTTTTTCATTTTCGTCACCTATATAAACATTTATATCTTTTGCAAATCCTGAATTTAATATATCTGTCATTAAGTCCTTTTCATCAATTATATTTACAAAGTTTTTAGCAACAGCTAAGCTATTAAATTCCGGTAAATCAAATGATTTATTTGCTCCTTCTAGATATACTTGCCTATCTTCTGAAATAACTTTTTTTATTTGTTCTATTATTGGTTTTATAACTTTTACACTATACTTCATTTCATTTATTAGATATTCTTCTAATGGAACATCTATTATTTGAAGTGGTTGGCCTTTTAATTTTTGATTGAACATATAATTTATTGTTTCTACCTGTTTATCTGTTATGTCTTCATCAAATTTTATTATTGTTTCTTTTACCATTCCTGTATTTGTCAATATAATTGCCATTAACATTCTTGGCCCTAGTAAAACAAATTTTATTTCTTCAATTAGCAAATCTTGTGAACTTGGGCCAATTGCTAGTGTTGTATAATGTGTTATTTCTGAAATTGTTGTTGTTGCAATTTTGGTTAAGTCTTCTATTTCATTTACTTTTGTTTCTAATTTGTCACTTATATATTTAATTTCTTCCATACTTATGTTGTCGTCTTTTAAAAGTTCGTCTACATAGTATCTATATCCTTTTTCTGATGGTATTCTTCCACTTGATGTATGTGTTTTTTCTAGATATCCTGCTTTTTCAAGGTCCGCCATTTCGTTTCTTATTGTTGCACTGCTGTATTGTAATTCTTCGTTGTTGGTTAGTGCATTTGAGCTTACTGGCTCTGCTGTGTTTATATATTCTTCTACTATGGCTTGTAATACTTTCTTTTTTCTATCATCTAGCATTTTCTCACCTCTTTTAGCACTCTTTTTATTTGTTTGCTAATCTTTCTATATATTATATCCTTTTTTAGCACTTGTCAATACATTTTGCTAAAAAAATTGTGAATTTTTTGTGAACTATAATAATAACAAAAAAGTAGCTATAAAATTTTAACTTACAACTACTTTTTACGCTATCATTACTCACATTTTAAACTTTCAATATAATTGAAGAAATCAAAATTCCAACTGTTTGAATTGCAAACAAATTCAAAATATTAGAAGTTAATAAATTATTTGTAGCCTCAACAACTCCAAGCATATCATCATCAACCTTTTTATAATGTCTTTGTGCCTCAAAAAAAGTTATCAATTCAGGCAAACTTGTAACAAATCCTAATAAAATTCCAACAATAACTTCTGAAACTCCAAATAAATTACACAAATTCTCAAGAGTATTACCCAATAATTCACCAATAACAAATAATAAAATTCCTGTTACAATTAAAACAACAGCATATATCAACACTTTTTTAGGATTTTTCTTTTGTTCTTCTCTTTCCTCTTCTATTTCTTCTGCTAATTTTTCTTGAGTATATCCGTAGCTTTTTCTGATTGTTTGAATATTTTTTCCGATTTTTATTACACTTGTTTTTTTCATTTATACCACCTAACTTTTTTGTTTATATTATCAAAATTTTTGAATTGTATAAATGAATTATATTCGTATGCTATTGTATTTTATTTCTATTTAAAATTTTCTATATATTCTTTTAATAATTTATCTAACTCTTTTCTTTTATTGTCAATTTTTTGATATTCTCCATTTTCAAGTAATTTTTCTATTTCTTTTAAAAGGTCAGAAATTTGTTTTTCTAAATATTTCACTTATACCACCTCATCATTAGTCTATTATACCTTTCCTAAATGTATTTTATACATTGTTTACTAATCTGTCAACATTTATTAGTAAAATAAATTAAATAATTATTATACAACTAAATTAAGTTCATGTAAAACATGAACTAACATAGATGTGCACAAATGAAATATTAGGAAGTTTATATACTACAATAGTTATAGTAACAAGAATGAAATCAACACCATATGAATTGGAAATAAAATACCTTTATTTTTCCTTATTCATATAGTCATTATTTATAAGTAAAAAAAGAAGACTATTTCTAGTCTTCTCCTATACGAATTCATATATTTATATATTCACAAATTATTTATTATTATTTACTAAATCTTTTAATGCTTTACCAGCTTTGAATACTGGAGCTTTTGATGCAGGTATTTTGATTTCTTCTTTAGTTTGTGGGTTTCTACCTTTTCTAGCAGCTCTTTTTCTAACTTCAAAAGAACCAAATCCAACTAATTGAACTTTATCTCCTTCTACTAGTGCATTTGTAACTGTTTCAATAAAAGCGTTTACTGATGCTTCAGCTGCTTTTTTTGTGTCACCTGTTTTTGCAGCTATTGCTGCGATTAATTCAGCTTTGTTCATTTAAATTACCTCCTATAAGATTTAAATATTTATGTACTTTTATCGCCTGAACTAAGCAATAACTGTACTTAATATTTCTATTCGCCAACTTTCGATAAAATCCTTCTTTTTTTCTAATAAATTTTAAATTTTTCTAAAACTTTTACTATTTTATCACCAGCTGGAAGCATTTTTATCTCTTCTTTTGAAAAAACTTTTAAAACTACTATTGCTAGTACATATAGAATAACTGCAAAGATTATTGCTATTATTGTAGCCAATCTTTCTATTATTATTCCTTTTAATGTTAAATATATAAAATATGAACACACTCCCATAATCGCTGTTGCAATAGTTGGTTTTATAACAAATTTCGTAAATGTTAAATTTAATTTTATATTTTTTCGTAAAGCTGTAATTGCTATACAAAATGCTACTAAGTGGCAGGCCAAAGAACCTATTGCAGCCCCATATACTCCAAATTCTGGATTTGGAACTAGTGTTATATTTAATATAAATTTAACTACTACACCTGTTGCTAATGAAATTGTTGGTATCATTAGTTTTCCATATCCTTGTAATACACCATTTATTGTTTGATCTAATATTGTAAAAATTATTGTTAATGCACTTATTTGTAATATTAATGCCCCATCACTTGCATTTGGAAATAATAAATTCAATATTGGCTGTGCAAATACACACATTCCAACAGTACATGGCAATCCTATTAGCATTGATACTAATAGTGAAAATGATGTTTTCTCTGTTATTGTTTTGGTATCGTTTTTAGCCTTTGCTGCTGATATTGCAGGAACTAGTGCTGTCGCAAATGCTACATTTATTGCTAATGGTAAGCTTGTTAATGTATCAACTTTTCCTCCTAAAATTCCATATAATGCTGTTGCTTGGTCTTCTGGCATAAAGTTTTTTAAATTTCTTACAACTGTAAATGAATCTATGTTTTTATTTATAGAAGACATTATAGCTGTTAATGTTATAGGAATTGATACAAATAAAATTCTTTTTATTATTGTTGATACTCTTTCGTATTTGTAATTTACTGTATTTTTTATTTCTGCTGCGACTTCTTTTCTTTCTATTTTGTAGTATAAAACTAAATAACTAAATCCTAAAAATGTTGCAAGTGTAGTTGCCAAGTTTGCTCCTGCTGCCATCCACTCTGTTGATACATTTGATAGTATTGCAACTATTTCTACTACTATAATTGTAAGTAATGTTTTAAAGACTTGTTCAAGTGTTTGTGATTTTGCTCCAACACTAATTTTTTGTCTTCCGTTAAAATATCCTCTCATAACTGATGCTACTGTAACAAAGAATATTGCAGGTGATAATGCAACTAATGTCATTTCTGCATCTGGTATTTGAAGCCATTGATTTGCAATTATATTTGCTCCAAAGAATAATAATAAACTTCCTACTAATCCTATTATTGCAAATGTTGCAAATGCTATTTTAAATATTCTATGTGCTCCTTTGTTATCTCCAACTGCAACTCTTTCTGATACTAACTTTGAAATTGCACTTGGTACTCCTATTGATGATATTGTAAGTAATAATGCATATATTTGATATCCACTTGCACATATTCCGTTACCTTTGTCTCCAAATCCTGGCCTGTTTGTTAAATATAATGTATATACTAATCCTAAAATTTTTATTAATATTTGTGAAAACATCAATGTTATAACGCCTTGCATAAAGCCTTCTTTTTTAGGCTTTTTATCTTTAATATGTTTTACATTTTTTTCCTTGTTTATTTTTATCATATATTTTTGTATGGTTTTTGCCCTTATCCATACTCTCCTTTCTGCATTTATTTCTTTATTATAATTTTTATTTTTATAAACTTTTTAATATGCTTGATTGACTGTATTTTTCTAAATTATAATTATAATTTGAATTTTTATCAATAGTTTTCTAAAAAATCTTTGGTAAAATAAAAATTTTTATCTTATTTAATGTATTATTTTGTCTTGATTTTTTGAATATTGAAATTTGATTTTTGAATTAATTTTTTTGAATTAAAAGTAAATGAAAAACTAAATCTATAATACTATAAAATATTATATTTTGCAAGAACTTTTCATCGCAAAATTCGACATTTAAATTTTATTGGCTGTGAACTGTAACTTGATTATTGCAATTTTTGTTAAATTTTCCAAAAATCATTGACAAAATAGCTTTTTTGTAATAAAATATTTAAGCATTATGTAGAATATGATTTAAATATAAACTTCTCCCCGGTGGTTTTTATTTAAATGTCATATATAAAATAAAAAATTAAATTATAGGGAGGGTAATTATTACCATGAATAATACAACATATAGCCCAAAAAAGGCTGAAATAGAAAGCAAATGGTACATAATTGATGCAGCAAACAAACCATTAGGTAGAGTTGCAACAGAAGCTGCTAAATTATTAAGAGGAAAACACAAACCAACATTTACACCTAACATTGATACAGGTGATCACGTTATAGTATTAAACGTAAAAGATGTAATTTTAACAGGAAACAAAATGGATCAAAAAATTTATAGACATCACTCAGGATACATTGGTGGAATGAAAGAAACTCCAGCAAGAGTAATGTTAGAAAAAAATCCAGAAAAAGCTATGACATTAGCTATTAAAGGAATGTTACCACACAACTCTTTAGGAAGAGCTCAACTTAAAAAATTAAGAGTTTATGCAGGAGCAGAACATGAAAATCAAGCACAAAAACCAGAAGTATGGGAGGTAAAATAATATGGCTAAATCAGAAAAAATAGTTTACACTGGAACAGGAAGAAGAAAATCTTCAATTGCCAGAGTTAGATTAGTTGAAGGATCTGGAAAAATTACTATTAATGGTAAAGATATTGATGAATTTTTCGGATTAGAAACTTTAAAAGTTATAGTAAGACAACCACTTACAGTTACAAACACAACTGATAAATATGATGTTATTTGTTCAGTTCAAGGTGGAGGATTCACAGGTCAAGCTGGAGCTATCAGACATGGTATTGCTAGAGCTTTAAATGCTGCAAATATAGAATTTAGACCTGCTTTAAAATCAAACGGATTCTTAACAAGAGATCCTCGTATGAAAGAAAGAAAAAAATACGGTCTTAAAAAAGCTAGAAAAGCTCCACAATTTAGTAAAAGATAATATTTTAAAAAGAAAAAACATTATATGTTTTTTCTTTTTTATTTTATAACTTTTCTGATTATATAAAAAAACTCTGCCTGATAAAACCAAGCAGAGTAACCACCTTAATAAATATTCCTCTTTTCCCCAATACATTATAAGTCACGTGTTTAACTAACAGAGAAATATCTATTTTCTTCTCTCCCTATGTAAGTGGTGTATATACGTTAGTTAAACCTCTTTTATTATAGCATTATTTTGATATTATGTCAAATCTTTTTGCATTTTTTTCCATTATAATTGTTACTGGTCCCTCATTTATTAAACTAACTTGCATATCAGCTCCAAAAATTCCAGTTTCTACATTATCAATTTGTTTTCTACATTCTTCTATAATATATTCATATAATTTATTTGCCAAATCTGGTTTTGCAGCATCTGTAAAAGATGGTCTATTTCCACTTGAGCAGTTTGCATACAATGTAAATTGAGACACTAAAAGTAATGAACCATTAACATCTTTTAAGGATTTATTCATTTTTCCATTTTCATCTTCAAAAACTCGTAAATTAATTAATTTTTTTACTAAATAATCTGCTACTTCTTTTGTATCTGTATGTGTTATTCCTATTAATACCATGAAGCCTTTACCTATTTTTCCAACTATTTTTCCTTCTATATCAACTTGTGCATTTTTTACCCTTTGAACTACAAATTTCATTTTTTATACCTCTTCCCTAGTACTTTTTGAAGTTTGTTTTACTTCTATATTTAAGACAGTTATATCATAAAAGTAGATTAATTTCAAATTTTTTTGGTTCAGTACAGTCTCGTCCCCTAATATCGGTTTTTTACTAAATTTGTGTGGTGACCACATATTCTTGTTTTATTCAATAATCTCCAAAGCACTATTAGAATCAAAGCCTTCAAGATTATAATAAGTACTTGGAATTTTACCTACAATAACATTTTCAATAAGCAAAACTTGGTTGCTAACCTTTTCTGTAATGCTATTATATGGAGTTAATATGCTTACTTCGCAATCTACTTGCAAATACACTCTATGCAATGTTTGATTTATTCCTTTTTCTGAAAATTCACTGCGTAAATCTGTTTCTACATTACCTATTGATGATATTTTTATTGGCACTCCTGGTCCTTTTCCAGAAAGCAATTTAAAACCTGTGAAACTTCCAAGTGCTATTTCTATGTTTTCTCTTCCCCTTTGATTTATTGTATTCTGGATTTTTACTGCTACATCTGATATTATTTCGTTTATAGCAATTATATTTGATTTTATCATTGTTATATTTCCATCTTTATCTTTTTCTAATGTAAATAGTTCATCATATGTATGTTCTTTCATTACATTTGTTGCTTCTTCGTTTGATATTATTGTTGCTATTGATTTTGCTTTGTCTTTACACAAGGTATCAAATATTGGCAAAATTGCATCTAATACTATTTTTACTGTACTAAATGCAATTACCATTATTATAAAAATTTTTACTATCTTTTGTTTTCTTTTTAAATTTTTATCACCTATATTATTGGAAAATATAGGTGGTATCTTGATTCGTGGTCTTGAATATATTTTACTATTCATAAGCTTTTTCCGAAATTTTTTCAAATTTTGGTATATATAGTTTTTGTCCTGGATAAATTTTGTTTCTATCTTCTATTCCATTTGTTCTTGCTATTCCATCAACTGTACTTCCAAATTCTTTTGCTATGTTCCATAAAGTATCTCCTTTTTTTACAATATAAATTACTAAGCTATAATCTTGTTCTTCTCTTTCACCATCTTCTTGTATGCTATCTATCATATTTAAATTTGCTGTTCTATACATGCTTGTATCTGCTTGAACATCAATATTACAATTAATATCTCCTCCGTCTTGAATTATAAAGTCTTGTGATTTTATTCCCATTTCACAATTTGTATTTAACATCTCTCCATTTTGTAAATTTTCTATTGTGTATTCAAATGGTATTTTTGCATCTTTTATATTGATTTGCTTTTGAGAGTTTTCAAAAATAAATTTCATATTTAATTCGGATTCATACATGATTTTTGTGTTTATTTTATTTTCGTTTAATATTGTTGGAACTGTTTCAACATCAAGCAGGTTTAATCCTTGTATATCATTTAAATTTACTTTTTCTCTTATTTGTTTAATATTTGTTACATTTTGTTTGTTTGTCATTGTTGTTATTTGCTTTTTTTCAAAAGTTAAATTTTGTGTTGGACTGTACATGTCTTGAATTAAATTAATTTGTTTTTCTTCATAAGCACAGCATGTTACTTCTATTTCTATTTCTACATATATTGAGTGCTCATCTTGTGAATTTGGCTTTATAATTATATTTTTTATTTCATAATTTACATCACAAATATTTTCTTCAGATACATCTGCTATATCTATAAATCCAACTACTGGTATTTTATATGTAACAACATTTATTCTATTGTCTTCTGTTAAATACATTATTTTTATTTCTGCCTCTGCTTTTGTTAAAACTTTGTTATAACTAATTTTTATGTCTTTATCAACTAGACATACTTGTGCCTGTAAAATCTCTGCTAAATTATCCATACTATCAATTTGAATGTTGTCTTTTGCATAAATTTTTGTAGTTCCTGTGCCTACTAAAGAATTTAATTTTAAATCTTCTTTTAATATTTGAACATCTTCTTCGTTTTGTATTTCATTTATTATTTCTACTTCTTCATTTGAATATATTTTTAAGTTCACTTCCAATGTTGCCTTAATTCCTATTTTTCTTCCATTTATTACTTTTGCTTCTATTGATTTTATTTTAATATTTGAAATTGCTTCCATGCCTTCTTGGCAATTTGGTATATTTAAGTTTTCTGAAAAATCAACACTTGTGTTTAGCCCTCTTACTGTGTCATCTGCACCGTCTGGCATATACATTATGTAGGCATTTACAGTTCCGTCTAGTCTTACTTTTTCACTTTGTACCTCTTTTTTGTAAATTGATACAACACCACTTGTACTAATTGTGTTTAAAATATCAGGTTTCGAATCTGGTACTATCATATCTCCTTCTGCAAATATGATTTCTTTTTTTTCTGCTATTAATTTATTTATACTTAAGTTTTCTCTTTGTGCTTCTATCATTTTTTACCTCCTTACAGTTTTTCTTTATAAATGTATATGAGGTTGTTTTTTATTTATGATTGTTTTTATAAATTTTTGTTTTAGCTATTATCATTACTAAAATGTAACAAATTTTTTATGGTGTTATTATAATATTTAATTTGTTATCATATTTGTATTTATTTATTATATCTTGTGAAAAACTTGCTAATTCATTTGGTATTACAATTGTTGTGTATTTCTCCTTTTTTAAATTTTTTATTGTTTCATCTATTTCTTCTGGTTCTTGAATTTCTTCTACTTTCATTCCCAATAGTTTTGGAATTTTATAATTGCTTTCTTTTTCATATTTTACAAATGATATTTTCATTTTTTTCACTTTCTTTCTTTTTTTGTCTTTATTTTATTTTGCTTTTTTATAGATTTTTTATACTTTTTTATATTTGTTTTATGACAATTTGACTTTTTATGTAAATTGAAGTATAATATTAGTATATGCAACATTTAAACTATAGCACAAAAAGCCCCTCCAAATAACTATAGGAGGGCAGAAAGAGGTAATTATGGGTTCTGTAGACACAACAAATTTTTGTAACATTTGCAAAGGTACATGCTGGGATTCTTCCAGTAATGCCAAGACTCAGGCAGTAGCACATAAGAAGTTTGGTATCATACCAAACAACTGCGTAAATGACGAAAATGGCACTGTACGTTGCCCATACGCAACAAAATAAGTAACTTTTGGAGAGTTTAGCTTAATAAAGCTTTTCTCTCCTCTTTCTTTTTAGAACCAATGGTGACTTTGTTAATTTGGTTCAAAAACGTCTCCATGGTTTATATCTTAACAACTAATTTATTAAATTTTGAATTTATATAATTTTCAAGTTTAGTCATAAACACCTGTGGTTCAATTTCTTTTTTAGCAACCATATCTAGACCTTTCTCCCAACTTGCAGTAAGTTTAGGATTTAGCATATCTGGCATAGAAAAATTGACAATATCATATATAATTTCTCCTTTATTTGTAGGAGTAATAATTTGAGTTTTTTTATTTATTTCTATGTATTTTATTCTTTCTAATTTTTCTATAATTCCACCACGAGTAGCACTTGTTCCAATTCCTGCACCTTTTATTTGTTCACGAAGTTCTTCGTCCTCTATAAGTTTTCCTGCGTTTTCCATTGCAAGAATTATAGAACCTGAATTGTATCTTGTTGGCGGTGATGTTTCCGCTTCTTTTATTTCATAATTTTTTACTAATGTTTCTTGGCCTTTTTTCAATTTTTTTAAAATTTCTAGGTTTGCATCCTCTGATTTATCCACATTTTGTGCATCTTCTGTGGATTCTTTGCTTACATTTTTATTTGATGATTTTGCTATTTCTAAATAACCTTTGTTTACGCAAACCTTTCCACTTGCATAAAAAGTTTCACCTTCTACATCAACTGTTACTTGTACTTTGCTGTATTCTGCTGGTGGATAAAAAATTGCTAAAAATCTTTTTACTATAAGTTTATATATTTGTTTTTGTAATTCTGGTAGTTTTTCGTAGTTTTCATATCCTTGTCCTGTTGGAATTATTGCATAATGGTCTGTAATTTTGCTGTCATTTACATATTTTGTTTTTGCTAAATTATTTGCAGGATATTTTTCTTCTACCATTTTCTTTATATATCCTCGAATTTCTTCATCTTTAAATCCTTTGGCTATTCCATTTAAGTTTTTTGATATTTCTTTTGCAACTGCTGTTGATAATACCCTTGCATCTGTTCTTGGATATGTAACTAATTTTTTTTCATATAAATTTTGAATAACATCTAGCGTTTCTTCTGGTTTAATTTTGAATCTTTTTGTACACTCATTTTGAATTTCTGCTAAGTTAAATAATAGTGGTGCATTTTCTTTTTGTTTTGATTTTTTAAGTTCTGTTATTATTGCCTTTTTTCCTTGTAATGAAACAATAAAATCTTTTGCTTTTTGTTCATTTTTGAATCCTGATTCATTATATAGTAGTGGTGATTCGAATAATTTTGATTTTTCATTTACTTTCCATTCTGCTTTGAATGCTGAATTTTCGTCTCCAAATTCTCCTACTATTTTGTAATATTTTGTTTTGGCAAAGTTTCTAATTTCTCTTTCTCTTGAAACTATCATTCCTAAAACACATGTCATAACACGTCCAACTGAAATTGATGCCTTTTCTTCATTTATTTTATTTGCCAGTGTTCTTCCTTGTGTTATTGATAATAGCCTTGAAAAATTTATTCCTATTAAGTAATCTTCTTTTGCTCTTAAATATGCACTGTCTGATAAACTATCATATTCTGATGAGTCTTTTGCTTCTCTTATTCCTCTTAATATTTCTTCTTCTGTTTGTGAATCTATCCAGACTCTTTTTACTTTTGCTTTTGGATTTGGATGTGCCATCATTAATACAAGTCTTTGGATATATTCTCCTTCTCTTCCAGAGTCTCCTGCATTGTATATTTCCTCTATGTCTTCTCTTTGCATTAAACTTTGGACTATATTAAATTGATTTTGAACATTTGATATTACTTCATATTTCCATTCCTTTGGTATAAATGGCAATGTATCTAATCTCCAAAACTTTAATTTTTCATCATATTTATCTGGATAACTCATTGTTACTAAATGTCCTACACACCATGTTATTATCCATTCCTCTGATTCTATATATCCATTTTTTCTGGGAGCCGTTATTTTCAATGCCTTTGCAAATTCCATTGCTACTGATGGCTTTTCTGTTATCAATAATTTTTTGCTCATTTTATCATCCTTTTTCTTCTATATATTGTTTTGCTTTTTCATGTATAACTTTAAATTTTTCGGCTGTATCTTTGTTTGTGAAATTAAATCTGTTATATAATTGGTCTATATATCTTTTATCTTTAAATATTCTTAGTGTTGGTTTAAAGTATAAGTCATATATATACGCAAAATGTGCTACTAGTATGTCTCCACTTGTTTCTATATTTTTATAATTTATATGTTTATTTTCTATAAATTCTCTGTATATTTCATTTGTTACTATTTCATTATTCATGTTGTCTGTTTCCCATATTGTTTTTTCTTCTCCTATTATTAATAAATAGAATATATCTGTTTTATCTGCATCTCTTATTAATTTTGCAAATAATAATTCCTCTTGTGTTAATCCTGCTTCTATAGAAAATTTATTGTGGTTTTTTATTGATTTTTTTATTATTTCATCATATTTATTTGTTTCTATAAATTTTCTTATTAGTCCTTCTTTAAATAGTAATTTTGTTCCATAATCTCCATGGTCAAATCCTTCTAAATTGTTGCCTAATCCTATATCTGTATATTGTTTAAATCTTCCAATATCGTGCAATAGTCCTATTAGTGTTGCTAGTTGAATTTGTTCTTCGCTTAGTTTTAAATTTGTTGCTATTTGTTCAGCTATTTTCATTACTCTTATTGAGTGTTGTTGTTTTCTTTTTACGTTTTTGTCTTTTGTGTTGAAGTTTTCTGTGTATTTTATAAATTCTTCTTTTGCTTCTTCTATATTTATCTTCATTGTTATCACCTGTTTGGTATTTTATCACATTCTATTTTATTTGTAAATTTGATTTTGATTTTTATAAAAATTCATGTTACAATTCACAGTCCGTAAAATTATTGTTTGTGTGGCACCCCCTTCCCCTTGGGTAATTATATATATTTGAGATTTCGTCCGTTTGATTGGAGTGAAAAATAGAAAATCTTAAATAAAAAACTGAGGAATGCTCAC
>ERZ857840.3517-NODE-3517-length-13210-cov-5.355758_pt1 | contig 13210 bp, 6 predicted proteins | sample MGYA00519760_ERZ857840 | MGnify/ENA primary metagenome ERZ857840 (study PRJEB31778, sample SAMEA3449371) | human gut metagenome | biome: human gut; feature: human-associated habitat; material: faeces | place: United Kingdom | collected 2010/2012 ... | reverse complement strand
CCTACACTGCGGAAAAACACCGCTCACAAAGCGGACGCCAACTTGCTAAAACACATATGAGATCAGGGCGCAGAAGAGGGACTCGAATACCAGTAGCGGGTTGCCGTTGCCGGCTAGGCGCTTGCGGGCGTGGGCCACTTCGTCCAGACGGGTCACGGCACCGGCCCGGTTCAATCGCACCGACAATTCGGTGATCGACGAGCGGTTCTCCAGGTTGATGAGGCCCACCGAATCCTCCGCATTGTTCTGCAGCACCGCCACATCTCGGTAGATGGAAGCGATGGAGTTCAGCGCACGATCCAATACGTCGCGCGTACGGCGGGTGACCAAACGCTTCACATCGTCTTTCTTGGCAATCTGGTTGAATGCGCCACGCAGTTTCGGCGGGATGCGGTCGCTCGGTGCCAGTCCGTTGATGCGGCGGAATTCCGCTTCCTGGCCGGCGGTGATGCGGTTCGCGTCCGCCTCGGCCTGGGCCTTGGCATTGTCGATAAGATTGCCGGCCAACAACACTGCATCCGAGGCACGGGCCAGATTCAGCACACCGACCACAAGTTCATCGCGGTCGGACATAACCCGTTCGTCGGTGGCGTACAACTTGGCGATGCCGATATGGCCTTCGGCGAGTCGGGCCGCACGCTGCGCCACTTTTGGCTCGACATTGGTGGTGGAGGTCAGGAATCCGGCCACCGCCTGGGTGGAGGGCACGGCGAGGTTCACGATGCGTGTGCGCGAGCGGATGGTGGGCAGCACGTCCTGGGCGCTGGGCGCGCACAGTAGCCAGATGCAATGCTCGGCCGGCTCCTCAATCTCTTTCAAGAGCACGTTGGTGGTGCGCTCAAGCATGCGATCCACGTCTTCGATGATGATGATGCGCCACGGTGCGGTGGCGGGCATCTGCTCGGAGGTAGTGATGATCTCACGCACCTGATCGATACCAATAGTCACCTTGTTCGTGGTCAGCACCGTGACATCCGGATGCGTGCCGGCAAGCACCTGCTGGGTGACGCGCGTGGGCTCAGCGCTCATGCCGTGATCCGGGCTTTCCAGCGCCGCCGCGAATGCTCGGGCCATGTTGGAACGGCCCGATCCGGGAGGTCCACAGATCAGCCACGACTGGGTGATCTGGCTCGGGTCGCCCTGCGCGATACGACTGAGCATGTCGATTACCGGCTTTTGGCCGACTAGTGAATCCCATACGCTCATGCGAGCTCCTTGATGTCGGATTCGATGGCAGCCCATACCGCTTCAATGCTCTGGCTCGCATCGATAACGCGGAAACGATTCGGCTCGGCGGCGGCCAAGTCCAAGAAGGCCTGGCGGGTGCGGGACTGGAAGTCATCACCGGCCGATTCCATACGGTCTTCCGCGTGTTCGAGGCGATGGTGGGACAGGGCTGGGTCCATATCCAGCAAATACGTGCGGTCGGGCAGCAGGTTGTTGGTGGCCCACATGCTTAAGGATCGAATCTCTTCTGGCGTGAGTTCGCGGCCACCGGCCTGATAGGCCAAGGAAGAGTCTAAATAGCGGTCGGTGATCACCACTTCACCGCGCTCCAATGCCGGGCGGATGGTTTCGGCAACGTGCTGGGCTCGGTCTGCAGCGAATAGCAGCGCCTCGGCGCGCGGTGCGATGTCGACTGCGCCCCCATCCACACCGTGCAACAGCAGTTGGCGAATGGCCTTGCCTAACGCAGTGCCTCCCGGCTCACGGGTAACGACCACGGTACGCCCCTGAGCCTCAAGATACGCACGCAGCCGCTCGACTTGCGTGGTCTTGCCCACGCCATCGACACCTTCAAACGAAACAAACAGACCGTTCATGCTATTGACCTTAGCGTTAGGCGCAGAGTTGCGCCCAACAGGCAGTTAAACCAGCTCTACCTCCGTTTCAAGGGGCTGATTTGGTCTTTTCTGAAGGTCTACTTCCGTTTCGAGGGGCTGTTGCCCAAGTAGACAACGTTCCAAAACGGCGGAATGACGTTGGCGCGGAGCCGTTCATACTCGTGGTTCAGCAGATGACCAGCCCCTTGAAACGCAAGTAGATATTCTCAAAACGAGAAATCAGCCCCTTGAAACGCAAGTAGAGCAATAATTCCGCTCAGCCACGCTTGGGAATTACGGCGGGGCGCTCGTAGCCCTCGTTGGCGGTCAGCCAGTCGACGTCCTTTTTCACAGTGGCGGGGGTGGAACCGAGTTTTTCGGCGATGCGCTGGTTGGACCAGCCCTTGTTCGCCAACTTCTTGACTTCGGCACGGCGTTCGGCGCGCTTGGCCTCCTGCGCCGAAACCGCAGCCGAGGTACCGCCCTTCTTGCCCTTGCCGGCAACGGCCTTGGCGCCACCAGCACGCCCAGCACCGCGACGGCCACGGGTGGAGGGACCAGCCGCACGCTTTTCGGCGAGCAGTCGGAAGGCGTCATCAGGGGTGATGGATTCAGGCGTGTACTGACGCGGCACCGTGCGGTTGGTCTCGCCATCGGTGATGTACGCGCCGAAACGGCCGTCCTTGATGGTCACGTTCTTGCCGGTGTTCGGGTCCTTGCCCAAATCACGCAGCGGCGGCTTGGCGGCACCACGGCCACGCCCGCGGCCGTACTTGGGCTGCGAGAACAGTTCTTTGGCCTTGTCGATATCGACCGTGAAGATCTCGTCTTCCGAGGCCAGCGAGCGGGTCTCCGACTTGCCGTCGGCACCCGTCTTGGTCAGGTAGGGGCCGTAGCGACCGTTGTTGGCGGCCACCGTGCATTCGGATACCTCGCCGGTTTCGGCGTTGGTTTCCTCGTATGTGCCCACTTCGCGCGGCAGGCTCAGCAGCTTTAGCGCGTCTTCCAGCGACAGCGATTCAGGGCTCATCGTCTTGAACAACGAGGCCATCTTCGGGCGCGACGCGGCGGCGGCCGCGGCCTTCTTCGAACCCTTCTTGGCCGCAGAAGCACCAGCAGTATCGCCAGCAGCGCCAGCCGAAGCCTCAGCCGGCGGCACCAACGCCACATACGGGCCGAAACGCCCATTGCGCACCTCGACGGTACCGCCGGATACCGGATCAACGCCCAGCTCGCGCGGTCCACCGGAGTGGTTGTCGATCAAATCGCGGGCCACGGCCACCGTCAGCTCATCCGGCGCGATGGTGTCCGGCAGAGACGCGCGCTTCGGGTTGCCTTCGGCGTCCAGATGCTCCATGTCTTCCAGATACGGGCCGTAACGGCCGACGCGCACGTGCAGGCCGTCGCCGATGTCGATGGTGTTGATGGCGCGCGCGTCGATCTCGCCGAGCTGCGCGACCTGCTGTTGCAGGCCTTCGTGCGCCTCGTCGGCGTTGCGGGCGGCGCCCTCGCCGGAACCGAAGTAGAAGTGGGTGAGCCAGTCGCGGCCGGATTCCTCGCCGTGGGCGATGCGGTCAAGGCCGTTTTCCATCTCGGCGGTGAACTGGTAGTCGACCAGCTTGGGGAAGTTCGTCTCGAGCAACTTGGTCACGGAGAAGGCGAGCCAGCTGGGGATCAGCGCACGGCCACGCTCGTATACGTAACCGCGATCCATGATTGTGGAAATAATGCTCGCGTAAGTGGACGGGCGACCGATCTCCTTGGCTTCCAGCGTCTTGACCAGCGTGGCCTCGGTGTAGCGGGCCGGCGGCTGGGTTTCATGGCCGTCCGGTTCGATGTCGCTTGCCTCGACCTGCTGGCCGACGCTCATCGGCGGCAGGGAGGTGTTGGATTCGGAGGCGTCACCCCTGACGGCCTTGGCGTCCGTCTTGCCGGCGGCAGCAGCCTGGTCCGAGCCAGCCCCAGCGCCGGGAGCGGCGGCCTTGGGCTTGCGCCCCTCCCCCGTGGCCTTCATAAAGCCGGGGAATTCGATGACGGTGCCGGACGCCTGGAACACGGCCTCGCCCTCGGTGGGGCCGGCCGGCGCAGACAGGCGCACGGTGGCGGTGGAACCGGTGGCGTCAGCCATCTGGCAGGCAAGCGTGCGCTGCCAGATCAGCGTGTATAGGCGCAGCTGGTCGCCGGGAAGTTTGGAAGCCAGCTCGTCCGGGTCGTGGAAGCGCGAGCCCGCCGGGCGAATACACTCGTGGGCTTCCTGCGCGCCAGCGGTTTTGGTGGCGTACTGCTTGGGCTCGGCGGAGAGGAACTTGTCGCCGAAATGGTAGGAGACGGCGTTGCGGGCGGCGGTGATGCCCTCCTGCGACAGCGTCACCGAATCGGTTCGCATATAGGTGATGTAGCCGTTCTCGTACAGGCTTTGGGCCGCGCGCATCACGGCGCGAGCACCCATGCCGAGGCGATTGCCGGCGGTCTGCTGCAGGGTCGAGGTGGTGAACGGCGGCTGCGGGCGGCGGCGGTACGGCTTGGTTTCCATCGACATCACAGTGAAATCGGCGGTCTTCAGCGCCGAAGCCACGGCGGTGGCACCAGCCTCATCAAGCTGGCGAACGTTCGCCGCGAACCCGTCCGGGGTCAGCTGGCCGTCGGCACCGAAATCCTTGGAGCCGGCGAGTCGCTTGCCGCCGAGCGCGATCATGCGGGCGGAGAATTCGGCACGCTCCCCCAGCGCGTCAGGCGCGGACAGCGTGGCGACGATATCCCAGTACGGTGCGCGCTTGAACGCCATGCGTTCGCGCTCGCGTTCCACGATCAGGCGGGTGGCCACGGACTGCACGCGGCCGGCGGACAGGCCTGGGCCCACCTTGCGCCACAGCACCGGCGACAGCTCATAGCCGTACAGACGGTCGAGGATGCGGCGGGTCTCCTGTGCGTCGACCATATTGCCATCCACATCGCGCGTGTTGTTCAGGGAGGCGTTGATGGCGTTCTTGGTGATCTCGTGGAACACCATGCGCTTGACCGGCACCTCGGGTTTCAAGGTCTGCACCAAGTGCCACGCGATGGCCTCGCCCTCGCGATCCTCATCAGTCGCCAGATAGAGTTCATCGGCGTTCTTCAGGGCCGATTTGAGTTCGCTGACCGTACGCTTCTTGTCGCCGTCGACAATGTAATACGGCTTGAACCCGTCGTTGACGTCCACGCCGAACTTGCCGAACTTGGCCTTGTCTGCCGCGGGCACCTGGCTGGGCTGCGCGAGGTCTCGGATATGGCCGACCGACGCCATGACGGTGTACCCCTTGCCCAGGTAGTCACCGATCTTGTGGGCCTTGGTCGGAGACTCCACAATCACCAGTTTGGTAGCCATACCCACTCCTTATGTATTGCGCGAAACACACGACGTTTCTGGCGTCATAATACTCATGAATCATGTCCAACTGCCAAATTCCGCCGTTGTGCCGGGCAAATTCGGCCGTTCGCACCCCATGTTTTACCGTTTGGGCGGTGCCGGCGGAGCGCCGATCAGACCCAGCCGGCTTAAGGGCGCTGCAGTAATCTGACGCAGGGCCAGCAACAGTCCGAATGCGAGCATGGCCACACCCGCAATGCCCACAACAGCGCTGACATTCGCCCCCTGAACCGCCCAGCTGGCGCTGACATTGAGCCCCGGCACCACCTGCCAGATCACATAACCGCTGTAGGCGAGCAACAGCAGCCCCCCGGTAATCAGCACGCTGCCGACGATTTGCACGCTCACTGAGGAGACGCGGCGACCCGGCTCGTCCATGCCGGACTTGCGCGTAACTGCCAGAGCGAGCAGGGCCAATCCCGCCACCAGCAGGATGGACATCGCCACATCCGAAGGGCGATGCCATTGTCCGTATATCACGGAGACACCGACGGTCACCGCCCAAACCACGCCGATGACGCCCGCCAAAGCTCGAACCGCACGAGGCACGGTAAGCAGCAGAATCACCGCACAGGCTGCGGCCAGCATCGTGTGACCGGAAGGCGCGGAATTAGCGGCAGGAGATTCAGTGTTGATGATGAACGGACGCGGCAACAGACCCTTGATACGGGTGACGGCCAAGCAGACCACGGCGAACACGGCGATTTGCCCGGCCAACCACCAGCGGCGTCGAATCAGCGCCGTAATAATGCCGATTGCGGCAATTGTGCAGCTGACAGCGATAACCAGCCAGGATTGTGCGACGGCGTTCATCACGCCGGTGGCCCAGGACGGTACATCGTTGTGCAGGTTTTTCCAGACCAGTTCGTCGTACGATTGTCCGTTTTCGGTAAACACGCACCCCCACCACACGCCGAAGCCGATAGCGATCAGGAGCAGACCGAATACCACGCACAGTACGCGGCTGGAGATTCGCGGGCGCACGGTAAGCGGGTCAAGCCGGGCCAAGCCACGGTCGATATCAGATGCCCCATCCGCATCGTCCATGTCCAGCGGCCTGAAATCCCGTAAGGAGCCTGATGTGGATGCCGATGCATCTGAACCGGAGACCGGGCCGAGCGCAGCCAATGGGTCAACAACGTTCGACGACGAGTCAGGCTGCGCTGCGCCTGAGCCGACCAGATTGACCGCCGCATGCGGGTCGCGAATTCTAGGGGTCTGTGCGTCATTCATACGTTCGACTGTACGGCCGCGCCCCGGACAGGGGACCACGCTAGTGCCAGCTCACAGCCAAATCCGCACATAAAGAAAACCTCCACACACCCGTCAGAGGCCACTTACCCTTGCTGCATTCCTGCCCTGGGGGAGTTGGGTGACATAGCGCCGCGTGGAGGCTGGGGATAAGTCTATGGAGACGTATGGACCAGCGCAGCGACACGAAACGTGCGCGCCGGGTCGCACGGCAGACCAACCAGCGCATTCAGGCAATATTCATGCAACATCAAGAAGCGTGCCCAATTGTAAGAATTCCGGAAAAAATACCGGCATAAATGCGTGTGGTTACGCTCACGTCAAACGATTGTTCAAGGCCAACAGTTACGGTGGACACCATGGCTTCTTATACTCGTCGTGCACATTCGGGAGGCAATGGCCCCGCTCTGAGGCAACCGCGCACCGCGCAAAGCAGAGCCGGCCACTCCGCACAGGAGGGCCCCTATACGCCCCAGGAGAGCCGTTCCCGCCACGCAAGCCACAAGGCTTCCAATAGCCATCGAGCCCCGAACAGGAAGAAAAAGAACACAGGAAAAGGCAAGCACCGTGTACTGAAATGGGTGCTGGGCATCTTCTTCTCCCTGATTGGACTGGGCTTGCTGGCCGGTATCGCAGTATTCGCATACCTGTACACCACCACCGAGGTCCCGCAACCCGAAAAGTTCGCGTTGGCCGAGAAAACCACCGTGTATTACGCGGACGGCACCACCGCGATCGGCTCCTACGCGGAACAGAATCGTGAAATCATCTCTTGCGAGGGGCTGCCGGACTACATCGGCAACGCGATTGTGGCGTCCGAAAACCGTACGTTCTACACGGATAAAGGCCTTGATCTGAAGGGCATCGCCCGCGCATTCATTAATAATGTGACCAAGGGCACGCGCCAAGGTGGTTCCACCATCACTCAGCAGTATGCCGAGCGGTATTACATGGGCGAAACCACATCCTATGTGGGCAAGGCGCGCGAGGCCATCATGGCCATCAAAATCGCGCAGACCGAATCCAAGGACGAGGTGCTGTGCAATTACATGAACACCATCTATCTGGGCCGCAACTCCTACGGTATCCAGGCAGCGGCCAAGGCATACTTCAATAAGGACGCCAAGGATCTGACGCTGTCTGAGGCGGCGATGATCGCCGGCATTATTCCGTCACCGTCCACGTGGGATCCGGCCGATAACGCCGATATGGCCAAATCGCGCTTCAAGCGTGTGCTGAACATCATGCAGGAGGATGGTTACATCACTGCCAAGCAGCACACTGATGCCAAGTTCCCGCAGACCGCCGCGGTGGCGCAGCAGAACGAATACGCGGGGCCGAACGGTTATCTGCTGGATATGGTGCGCCGCGAGCTGGTGCAGTCCAAGGCCTTTACCAAAGAGGATTTGGATACTGGCGGATACAAGATCATCACCACCATCGACAAGAGCAAGCAGGATCTTATGCAGTCCATCGGCGACACCCGTCTGGACGACATGCCTGAATCCCTGCAAATCGGCGGCATAGCGCTGGACCCGAAGACCGGTGAAGTATTGTCCGTATACGCCGGTTCAGATTATCTGTCCAAGCAGCTCAACAATGCCGATCAGGCCGTATTCGAACCGGGTTCGACTATGAAGCCGTTCGCTTTGCTGGGGGCCGCGCAATCCGGCGTCAGCTTCGATACGTTGTTCAACGGCAATTCCCACCAGCACTTCACCGGCTTGGATCAAGAGGTGAACAACGCTCTGGAGAACAACTGGGGCAACATCAATCTGTATCAGGCCACCGCCAACTCGGTGAACACGGTGTTCATGAACGTCAATGAGCATCTGACGCCGAAGCGCACGGCCGCAATCGCCCATGAAGCGGGCATTCAGGGCGATATCGATGAAAACTCCATGTACAACGTGCTGGGCATCAACGCCCTGACCGTGTGGGATTTGGCGCAAGGCCATTCGACCATCGCCAACAATGGCGTGAAGAACACCTTGCATATGGTGTCCAAAGTGCTTGATTCCAACAATAAGGACATGTACAACGCGCCCAGCAACGGCACCAAGGTGTTCGATGCCAACGACTGCGCTTTGGTACAGAAGGCCATGCAGGGCACCACCACGTACGGTACGGCGGCCGGCACATCCAGCATGTTGGGCCGGCCCGTCGCCGGCAAGTCCGGTACCGCCAACGACGAAATGGCTTCGTCGTTCGTGGGATACACCCCCAGCATGATGAATGTGTGGGCTATCTGGAATCCGGACGATAAGGGCAATCCGCAAGTGGTGCCAGCCTTCTCCGGATACGGCGTCTCTTCCACTGGATACCCCGCCCACCTGTTCCAGGAGTTCATGGCTCAGGCCTTGCAAGGCACCGAGGCGGAGCAGTTCCCGACCGCTAAAGACAACGGCAAGATCGGCGGCTCCGACGGCACTTGGGGCTTGGGCAAGGGACAGAGCAGCGGCCTGTCCAACAACACCAACAAGCAGTCCACCGAAGACGCGCAGAAGCAGGCTGAGCAGGACGCACAGCAGAAGGCGGCCGAAGAGGAAGCCAAGAAGCAACAGCAGGCTCAGGAGTTCGCCCAGCAGTGCCTCGCCAATCCGAGCTATTCCACCGAGTGCCCGAATTATCCCGGCACCACTACCGGCGGAGATGGCAACGCCGGCAACAATACCGGCGGTGACAACGGGAACAATACCGGCAACGATAATGGTAATTCCGGAGGCACCGGCGGGAACACCGGCACCAACGGCGTCACCCAGTAGTAAGTAAAACACAGACAACAAGGCTCCCTCTGATGCAATCAGAGGGAGCCTTGTTTTTGCTCTGCTAGCGCTCAGCGCTTGCGCTGGAAACGGTTGATGGCGGAGATAATCGACTTCAGGGCGCTAGTGGTAATCGACGAATCGATGCCGACGCCCCACACGATCTGCGCGTCATCGGCCTCGCCGACCTGGCATTCCACGTACGAGGCGGCCATGGCGTCGGTGCCGACGGACATGGTGTGCTCCACGTAATCCATAATCGAGGCGTCAACGCCAAAGTTGGAAATGGCGTTGAGGAAAGCGGCGATCGGACCGTTGCCGATGCCGGAGACCTCGCGCTCCACGGGCGCATCGACCCCGACGTTCACGCCGCGGTCGAGCAGACGAGCCTTGAGCACGGTGTCGGAGCCATCCTCACCGGAGCTGACGGCCACCTTGAGCAGCTTCAAGCGGCCCCACGGCACGAGCGAGGCGTCATGAGTATCGCCCACAACCACACCGGCGGCGGTCATGCCGGACTGTTCGACCGGCAGGTACTCGTCCTTGAACAGACGCCAGATATCCTCGTCCTTGACTTCCTTCTTGGTCGTGTCAGCGTAGTTCTGCACGATCTTGTCGAATTCGATCTGCAGACGCTTGGGCAGGTCAAGATTGTGGTTGGTCTTGAGCAGGTAGGCCATGCCGCCCTTGCCGGACTGCGAGTTGACGCGAATGATGGCTTCGTACGTGCGGCCGATGTCCTTCGGGTCAATCGGCAGGTACGGCACAAGCCACACGAAGCTGTCGAGATCGGCGCCAGCACGCTCGGCGGCCACCTGACGAGCCTCGAGACCCTTCTTGATGGCGTCCTGATGCGAGCCGGAGAACGCAGTGAACACGAAGTTGCCGGCGTACGGGTGACGCTCGGAAATCTTGATCTGGTTGCAGTACTCAACCGTCTTGCGAATCTCGGGCACGTTGGACAGGTCAAGCTGCGGGTCGATGCCTTGGGTGAGCCAGTTGAGGCCCAGCGTGACCAAGTCGACGTTGCCGGTACGCTCGCCGTTGCCCAGCAGGCAGCCTTCCACGCGGTCGGCGCCGGCCAGCACGGCCAGCTCGGTGGCGGCCACGCCCATGCCTTCGTCGTTGTGCGGGTGGAGGGAGAGCACCACGGAGTCACGGTCGTCGAGGTGGGTGGAGACGTACTCCACTTCGTCGGCGAACACGTTCGGCGTGGTCATTTCCACGGTGGCGGGCAGGTTGATGATCATCGGGTGCTCGGGAGTCGGCTTGATAACACCGATCACGGCGTTGCACACCTCGACGGCGTACTCCGGCTCGGTGCCGGTGAAGGATTCCGGCGAGTACTCGTAGTACAGGTCGATGCCCTTGGCCTCGTTCTCGAGGTCCTTGCACAGTTCGGCGGCGTCGGTGGCGAGCTTCTTGATCTCCTCCTTGTTCTTGCGGAACACGACCTCGCGCTGCAACACAGACACGGAGTTGTAGAAGTGCACGATGGCGCGCTTGGCACCCTTGAGCGCCTCGTAAGTGCGGCGGATGAGGTGCTCGCGGCACTGGGTGAGTACCACGATGGTCACGTCGTCCGGAATCAGCTCACGCTCGATGAGCATACGGATGAAGTCGAAATCGGTCTCGGAAGCGGACGGGAAGCCCACCTCGATCTCCTTGAATCCCATGGAGACGAGCAGGTTCCAGAAACGCAGCTTGCGCTCGGAATCCATCGGGTTGACGAGGGCCTGATTGCCGTCGCGAAGATCGACGGAGCACCAGCGCGGCGCGCGCTGCAGTCGCTTGCCCGGCCACGTACGCTCCGGGTAATCAAACGGGATCTGCTTGTCGTAGGCGGCGTACTTGTTGTACGGCATACGACTCGGCTTCTGCGGATCGCCGATGAATCGCGCCGGAGGCAGCAGCGGGTCGTTGTTCCCCCCATTGGACGCCGCAGCCACTGCCGCGAGATCAAAAACGGATGATTGACCCTGACCCATTGTTCCTCCTTTACTGGTTATTGCGCGGGCCCTCTTGCGGACGCGACTGCGGCGTTGTGCCAGGGCGGCGCCGGGCCACGCGGATTTGTCAATACGCACGTAACATCCTACAGGCCGGTTCGGGCAAACCCGCGGGAAATGCCGTATCGTGGCATTTGCTTATGCACCTGGCTGACATGAGGGCACTCAGCGTCGGCGCCGGGCCACGCTTTGACTCCGGCACAACACCCCGCCTGCGATACCCCACCAGATGGCCCTCCATACGTCGGCGGCGGGCCAAATATTGGTACTGCACCGACAGCCAAACGGCTCAGCGTCGTCAGCGGACCAACTTATGGCGAAATACCGACTCTGGGAAAGCTTATCGTCGGCAAATTGCCAGGCTATGGCACACTACCGACGCTACGAGGCCCACAACCATCGGCAACGCGACAAATATTGGCCCACCGCCGACGCTAGCCTCTTTGAGCGTCGGCGCCGGGCCATTCTATGAATCAGTAACGACGCCAATGGTCTCAGAACGTCAGCATAGGGACGCTGTCTGGATCTCCACCGACGCTGCATGACAAAATCGCGGCACCATCAAGCAACAACACGGCTGCGGCACCCCGCCCTGCCCCGTCCCTTGCTGTGCCAGTCCTGTGAACGCGCGGGCGATCCGCCGCCCGGCAACATAGACTGAAGAGCTATGACGAGCTTGCGATTCCGCGAAGACGGCAGCTTCCGCGTGCTGCAAATGGCCGACGTACAGGACGGCCCCGATGTGTTGCCCGACACCATCCGCCTCATCCGCGAGGCCATCCGCGAAGCCGATCCGGATCTTGTGGTGTTCACCGGCGACCAGATCCGCGGCTATGATCCCGCCTACATCGACACGTTCCTGCGCCGCCGCGGCGAAGAGCCGGGCGCTCGCGTGCGCGCGGTCACCGAGATCGAGGCCAAAATCCGCGGGATCAAGCGTCACCCCGTAATTCGCAAAACATCCGATCGCGTGGCCGATCGTCTCACCGAAGCCGGCAAGCCTGTACCAGCCGCGCTGCTTGACCCCGATACCGTGACGAACGCCGTCGCCGCTGCCGGCGCCGATTCGACCGACGTGATCACGACTTCCGAAGTAGGCGATTCCGTTGAGACCAGCCCCACGCCCGAGACGGTTTCCACCCTCGTATATTCAACGCAATCCGGCAAGGCCAGCCCCGCACACGAGACGCCGGCGACCCTCGACGAACTCATGATTGAGACCCGCGAAAAGGTCCGCCGCACGTTCTCCGGTTTCCTTGGTCCGGTCGTCGAGGCCGGCGTGCCCTTTGCCGCCACCTACGGCAACCACGACTTCCAATGCGGCATTCTGGCCGACGAACAGGATGACATCTACCGCGAATACCCCGGCTGCCTGAACCCCGACGACAGTCTCGAGCCCGGCACGTTCGCGCTGCCCGTCGAGTCCTCCGATGGTTCCGGCCGCGTGGCCATGTCCGTTATGATGGTCAATTCAGGCGATTATGCCGGCAAACCCGAAGAAAACGACGCCCAATACCCGGCGTATGTGGTCAATCCGCGAGGACTCGACCTGGCCGACGCCGACGGGTACGGCACCCCCACCCCCAAGGCCATCGAATGGCTGGGGTCCGTCCAAACCGAGTTGGGCGAGCGCAATGGCGACGGCAAGCCCGTGCCGGCCATCGCCTTCCAGCACATTCCGCCGCAGGAATTCTACGATTGTCTGAAGGAAGTGCCCGCATGGACGCCGAACGCCGTGGAAGGCGCGCGCACGCACGCCGGGCGTTGCTATGTGCTCAACCATGAGGTCTGCCGCCCCGGCTCGCGGCTCGGCGAGGCGATCGGCTGCGCGGACGAGAATGTGGGCGAGGTGGATGCCTTGCGCGAGGCTGGCGGCTATTTCGCGCTGTTCTGCGGGCATGACCATAAGAACTCTTTCGTTGGTCATGTGCATGATATCGATCTGGGCTATGCACC
>ERZ857840.3513-NODE-3513-length-13216-cov-4.376263_pt1 | contig 13216 bp, 9 predicted proteins | sample MGYA00519760_ERZ857840 | MGnify/ENA primary metagenome ERZ857840 (study PRJEB31778, sample SAMEA3449371) | human gut metagenome | biome: human gut; feature: human-associated habitat; material: faeces | place: United Kingdom | collected 2010/2012 ... | reverse complement strand
TTACACAGCCCGTTCCGAACTCCGGATTTGCATGCTCATCACCGATAACAGGAATTTCACGCCCTGCAAGAGGAAGTATAAGAGTCTTGCCGATAAACCGTTTGAAACGCTCATCCTCCGGATTTACTGCAACCGCAGCATCTCCGAACATCGTTTCGGGACGTGTCGTCGCTACAATAAGATAATCGTCGCTGTCCTTGAACTTATATTTGATATGCCAGAATGCTCCTTCAATTTCCTTATGCTCTACCTCTGCGTCGGAAATCGCTGTCTCACAGCTCGGACACCAGTTTATAATGCGAAGTCCGCGGTATATTAGCCCTTTATTATAAAGATTAACAAAAGTTTTGCGCACCGCTGCGGAAAGATTGTCGTCCATTGTAAAGCATTCCCGGCTCCAGTCACAGGAAGACCCCAGCGTTTTGAGCTGCTTTATAATACGGTCTCGGGTCTTCTTTGAATCCATGAAAGACTGCGATGCCGTCTTCTACTAACTTCTCTACTTCACCCTTATATTCGTCTTCGAAGAATCCGACAATGTCAAGAACGACTTTCTTGCCATATTCCTCGTGTAACTTGCGAATGGCGTAGAAGAGCTCGTCCATGCCCTTTTCCTTCATGATTCGGCCCAGATACAGGAAGTGAAATGCTTCATTTTCCGGATAGGCTTCGTACTGATAGAAGTCGAGAGTGATGCCGGCTCCGGAAAGGATCGTCTGCTGCTTTTCCGGAGTGATCTTCTTTTCCCGGAAGAGTGCTGCATTTCGCTCATTTTCAAAGAATACGGTCTTTGCGCCCTTTAAAGCAGTGCGGTACATCATGGTTACGACCTGGGAAAGTCCCGGCTTTTCAAATGCGGTGCCAAGTCCCTGTACATTTACGCAATATGGAATGTGCAGGCGTCTGCACGCATAACCGGCATAAACATTTGGCTTAATCGAATAAGTGATGACCATGTCCGGCTTTTCTTTCTTTAACATGGCACGGTACTGCTTATATAAACGCAGATCTGTCATCGGATTGATGCCGCGGCGGTCAACCGGAGTCTCGATCATATGGCATCCCATATCGGCAAAGTCTTTCTCGTGGCCGACAAATGGAGTGCTGATATAGACCTCTGCATCTTCCATCAGCATCTGTATGAGTTCTCTTCGGAACTGCCACAGCATATAAGAATGATTCGTGATAATCATTACTTTTTTATTTTTCTTTTCTCGCTCCATTGTTCCTGTTCCACCTTCTACAATGCCGCTTCCACGGAGTACAGAAAAAATGGTGCCAAAGACGCACCGGATGTCCATCGCAAGTCCTGCTTTGCTTACGTACTCTCCGTCAAGCTTTGCTTTTACGTCTATCTCGAGTTCGTCACGTCCATTGATCTGCGCCCAGCCGGTAAGGCCCGGCTTCACATCATTTGCACCATATTTGTCTCTCTCTGCAATTAAGTCTGTCTGATTCCACAGTGCCGGTCTTGGTCCGACGACTGCCATATCGCCTCTTGCAATGTTGTAGAGCTGAGGCAGTTCATCTAAAGAAGATTTACGCAAGAAACGACCCACCTTTGTGATATACTGCTCCGGGTTATCCAAAAGATGCGTCGGTATGTCATGCGGAGTGTCAAGCCGCATGGAACGAAACTTATATAACTTGAAATATGACTTATGAACACCGACTCTCTTTTGTGAAAAGAATACCGGTGCCCGTAAGCCATCTTCTAACTTAATAGCTACCGCTATCGCCAGAAATACCGGCGACAGCACAACCATTCCCACTGAGCCCAGGATCATATCTACCATGCTCTTAGTTTTTAAATAATTTTTCTGCCTTGCGGACAGTTTTGTAACATTTTTCATAAGTAACCCCCTCATACTCAGGTTGTTTCTTTTCCTCAAATTCTATAGTTTCTCACTCTAGTTTTATATCGTACCACTATTCACATGATTTGGCAATCAGTTCTCTTTCGTCTCTGTAAATACCTCTTTTTGATTTACCGCACCTGTCTCTTCTTCCGGTTCATCAAACTGTTTTTCATAGCGGCTGTAATGTCTATATCCGCCATAACGACCATATCTTCCATAACGATAGCGTCCATAGTATCCATAACCATATCCATATCCACCACCCGTAGAGCGGTCGCGGTTTAATACATAACCCAGCATATGGATTCCACTCATCGAAATGTTCTCCACACCCATACGAATCTGGCGCATCTTTGCATAATCATAGCGGATCACATAGACTGCAGCATCCAGATATCTTGCAAGTACCGGCGCATCTGCAAGCATCTCAGAAGGAGCCGTATCAAATATTACAAGGTCTGCTTTCTTCTTTAAAATGGAAATGAGTCTCTCCATCTGCTTACTCTCAAGCAGGTCGGAAGAACTTCCTTCTGTCGTTTTGCCATACAGAATCTGCAAAGATCCCGGGCACTTCTCAAGTTCTACCGTTGTCATTGCTTCACTGATCTTCACCTTACCTTGAAGCACCGCCTGAAGTCCGGGAAATTCTCCTTCCTGATTCATGGCTTTTGCAACAGATGGTCTTCTCATATCACAATCTACAAGTATGACATTTTTCCCTAGTTTTGCCTCTATGATTGCCAGATTCACAGAAAATGCCGTCTTTCCTTCTTCCGGCACAGAGCTGGTGACCAAAAGCGTCTTAAACTCCTCTTCCTCCATCTGTTTCATTACCTTAATTCCGACCTTTCTGAACGCTTCCAGATATCCCTGCGGAATTCTTTTATTTAATACATTGACTGAATTATAAAAACTTTCTTTATTTCTCTTCTTTACATGTACTTCCGGCAATGTTCCAAGATCAACCAGATTCAAATGGGTCTTAATCTCCTTACCTGTCTTCACGGTACGTCTGGTAAGTACATAAAGAGACAGAATCACAAGACCAATAATGGCACCCTTAAGTGCCCCTCTCTTCCAGGAAGAAGAAATGACTCCCTGCTTTGTCGTATCATCCGGAACACCTGTTTCATCCAGGATCTTCAGAGTCGTATTTCCAAGTACGAACTGTGCCACTTCCGGATAATTTTTAATGACTGACTTTAATGTCTTATAGGAAAGTTCTGCATTCGTACCGGAAACAGATATCGTAAGCATATTCGTTCCCTCTTCCGCCTGAACAGAAATGGATCCTGGAACAGAGTCCAGCTTCATATCCTTTGCTACCACATCTTTTAGCACACCACTTGTCAGTATGTATGGGAAAACATCCGCCATCTGCTGTGCAGACGCATTGTTCTGGTAAGCCGGACTTCCATCAATTGTCGTTACTGCCACCGTCGCTGATGCCGTATAGACAGGGGTATAATTCTTTCTTGCTTTGATATAACTATTCAGTCCAAAAATCAATGCGAGAACCAAAACCAGCCACCACATTTTCTTGATTCCATATTGGAAACCACGAAGGAATTCAATCAGATCAATCTTCTCGATTTCACCCTGTTGTTCATTCCCAGATTTTTCTCTCATCTCATCCATGTCTGCTATACCTCTTTATTATTCGTATATTTCCCATAACGTCCATATCGCCCATATCTGCTGTAATGATCTCCCACCGGGCTGTCCGCGATACTCTGAAACGTCATGACACCATTTAAAACAACTCCAAGTACCTTGGTATGATTGTCACGGAAATCATCCATCATCTCGTTGATATCTTCTGCAAGTGTAACGTTCTGTCTGGCAACGACCATGACGGCATCTGCATGCTGTGCCAAAATCTGTGCATCTCCGATCATTCCAGATGGTGGGGTATCGATAATGACGTAATCCACAATCTTACTGCAGGCTTCTATAAGAACCGGAAGCTGTCTGTTTCCAAGCATCTCTGTAGAAGCAGAATAGGACACCTTTCCACCTATAAATCCAAGCCGCTTACGCTCCGTATTTAACAAAATGTTATTGGCACCTGTTCTGCCATTTAAGAACTCTCCAAGCTCATTTTCTTTTTTCGGACTCATTCCCAATAACAGATACTGTGCAGGGCATCTGATATCGCCATCAAACAAAATGACTCTCTTGCCTTTTTTCGCAAGTGTGATTGCAAGATTCCCTGCCACGGATGACTTTCCTTCATTCTCACAGACACTCGTAACTACCAGGACCTTACCGTTGATCTTTGACATATGGTATTCCACCCTGGCCGCAAGCATCTTAAAGCTTTCCACGAACCGGAAGCTTGCCAGAGGATTATCCACCAAAACTGCCTTCTTCCGGTGCTTGATCCATTCCTTTATCGTCTTATACTTCCATTCATAACTAATCGCTCCAAGACTTCTGGCATCGAGCTTTTTCTCTACTTCTCTTTCCTGCTTCACCGTATTATGCATATAAGACCAGATAGCAAATAACAGTATGCAGACAGCCATTCCCAGGAAGAATCCCTTCTTTGCCATCTCACCGTTCTGTGGTGGATTGACCGGTGCATACGGAATCTTCGGATCTTCCAAAACATCAAGCACTGTCGTTCCAACTGTATAATAAGAAATGCTGGTGTAGTTGTCCATCACCGTTTTGATAATATCAATCGAATCCTTTGGCGAATGTGCAGTAACAGAAAGGGTCAGCATATTCGTTCCCTTTACAACATTGGCACTGATATCCGCATCAAGCTTATCCATATCCAATTTTTCACAGATTGTCTTCTTCATAATCGTACTTTCCAGAATCTTCTGGAATGTTTCTGCCATCGAATTGGCAGAAGAAAGATTATTGTATGCATTGGCATTCTCTCTGGATGTGATAACAAATGTTGCCTGTGTACGATAATTCGGAACATATATCATGCTGCTTGCCACATAAAAAAGCATTGCACCGGCCAGCGCTCCAAACAGGATGACCCACCAGTTTTTTAAAATATCACAAACCAATGAAATCGGTTCAAATTCTGTCTCCGTCTGTGCGGATGCATTCTCCCGATTATTTTCCATCTTCATTTCCCTCCACAACTACAAACATCTTTGTCACAGCCGTCGGAATTCCATCTCCAGTATACGAAAATTCTACCGGATATACTCCAGGCTCATTGTAATCCACCTTCGAATTTACACTAATCGACTCCATAACACTGGGATCTTCATTATACTGTGTAATCAGCCCATTCTGTTCCAGTCCGACCACATAACACATCGGATCTATCATATTTCCAACAGTTGTATAAACAATATACTCCGATAACGCCGGATATTGCTTTATACTTTCATTCTCATTATCCGTAATCGTAATCTCAAACGATACCGAACAGACATCTCCCGCACTGTTGCTTACCTGTGCCGTAACCGGATAATCTCCCGGCTGCGGATTATACAGGCTGTCATTCATTGAAAGCTTCACCTGGCTGGTCAGGTCTCCATCGAGACAGTCTGTTGCACTCAGATAAGATACAAAGTCTGTATTCGCCGCTTCTGCCGCGCTACATCTTGGTGCATGAAGCATCTTAATCCGTGGTGGCGTATAATCATTATATTTCACCGTTCTTTTTAACGTTCCCATCTGGTTCGATTTATCAAAAACGACATAAGTGACCGTGCGTTCATTACCCGAAATAAAATGAGAGATAGAAGAAATACGAACTTCCTTCGTCAAATCCCCATCCCTGTTATCCGTAGCCTTAATTCCCTTCATCAGTGCCTCTTCCTGATTCTCATTGACACTGAGTACAAGCTCATCATCACTACAGGTAATCACCGGAGGCACATGGTCTTCCACCATCTTTTCCTTTATTAAAAATCCAACGAATACCGCACATGCCAACACAAATATCAGACATATGGCTCTTCTCAATCTAATCATGTTTTCTCCTTTAATCATAATAGTATGGTAAAAATGGAAGCGGCTCCAATTCAAGTACCGGCTTATCCTGACAGATTCTGCCGGGATTGTCTCGAAACAGCACATCCAGATGCCGCTTTGAACAACATTCACTAAGTGCTTCATACGCATCCATCAAAAAAGGCGTCCGCTCCACCGCGCTGTGTGCATCACTTGCCACAACCGATACCAGATGGTGACGAAGCAGGCGGTATGACGTCTCCCTTGCCGACTCACCAAACCGTCCAAGAAAACTCCCCTTATTGACCTGAATGGCATATCCCTTCTTCCTCCACTGATATACAATCTGCGGATCATCCTGCACAAAATAATAACGCTCCGCATGCGCAATCACAGGCTTTGCACCAACTTCCCTTACCTTACCAAGAAGCCTCGTTGCAAAGTCCGGATCCTCATCAAATGCAAACTCCATCAGAATATAATGGCTCTGATTGATCGTCATCACCTTTCCATCTGCCATCTGCCGTGGCAGATCCTCTGTAGAAAATGCCTCCATCCCCGGAAAAAGCCTGATTGGAATCTTTTCTTCCTTAATCGCCCTTGCGGCCTGATTAAACGTATTCACATAATGCTCTCCAAATGCATTATCATACAGTCCCGGAATATTAAAATGCGGTGTTGCCACAATTTCTGTTACTCCGCTCATAGCAGCCAGCCTTGCCATCTCTATCGTATCTAAAATATCTACTGCTCCATCATCCATCCCCGGCAGGATATGCGTATGTATATCAATCATTTTACCACTCTCTACCTTAAAAATCCATTGCCATTTTTGCAGCTTCCTCTTCCGAAAGCTCTGTCACCCTGGTATCCATCACACGGTATACCCGTCTGCACATATTTAACACACTTGGTCTGTGCGTTGTAACAATACATGTTTTGTTTGGTTTCTGTGTCATAATATTGCGAAGCACCCTGCGCTCCGTCTCCACATCCAGTGCGGAAGTAGCCTCATCCAACAGCAGCACCGGCGCATCTCTTAAGAGTGCCCTTGCAATCGACAGCCTCTGTGCCTGCCCTTCCGACAGTCCACGGCCACGCTCGCCCACATTGCTATTTATCGTGTCCGGACGCTTCTTCACAAAGTCCCACGCACACGCAATCTCCAATGCTTCTATCATCTCTTCCTCTGTCGCATCTTCCTTTACCATCCGCAGATTCTCTGCGATGGTTCCCGACAGAATCGTATTGCCCTGCGGAACATATGCAAACAGGTGTCTCGTCTCTGCATTTAGTACCACTTCCATGCCGCCTGCCGCAGACATCACTGCCTGCCCGCTCTGCGGATGAATCAGCCCCAGAAACAGACGGATTAATGTTGTCTTACCCTCTCCGGAAGGGCCCACCAGTGCAACAATCTCACCCGGTTTTGCCTCAAACGAAGAATCTTTGATCACACGCTCTTCCTTCACATAAGAAAAATCCACATCCCGCAAAGAAATGGAAAATCCATCCGCCGCATACGCATCAAGCACCGAACTCTCTGTAATATGTACTTCCTTCGGAAGCTCCACAAGCTCACGAATACGGTGCGCCGATACTGAACTATTTAAAAATGTCGGAACGATCGTCACCAGATTATTAAATGCCGCCGACAGATTGCTTCTCTGCTGCAGAAACAATGTCATCGTACCATATGTAATATCATGCGTCCACAACCGGAACAGACAATATCCAAATGCAATAAACTGCACGACCATTCCAATTCCCTGCAGAACTACATTCGTCTTAATCGTAAAATAATTATACTTCAGGCTGTCATCCCGAAACCGCTTCTGCCACCATCTCATCTTCTTACTATAATGCGGCGCAATACCAAAAGATTTGATCGTATCAAAGTTATAAAACGTCTCGACCTCAAATCCCATCAGCTTACTGCTCGTCTCGAGCACCTTCTGGCTAAAGTCCCTCTGCTTCTTCAGCACCGTCCGTGACAGCAGCAGAAGAAACGGCGCACTGCCAAGCGCAATCAGAGCCATCACCCAGTCATAATGCAGGATGACCATAAATGTCGCCACCAGCTTATAAAGTGCAATGATAATCGTCGGAAGCCAGCTGATGGCATTGCTGCTGATCGTACGAATATCGCCATTAAAACGATTCAGAATGTCTCCATTGCTATACTTACTGATCTCCATCCAGTCCGCATCAATAATCTTATCAAAAATATCCGCCTGAATATCATTGTTAATATCAATACTAAGCTTCGTGGAAACCCGGTTGATCAGGCTCTCAAACAACAGACTGAACACCTGTCCGCCAACCATCACAAGAAACAGCACTGCAAGCTTACTCGTCTGATAACCCGTAATGATATCGATCAGATACTTACTCGCCACACTGCTCGCAAGTCCAAACGACGTACTTAAGATTCCCAGCACAACATAAAACAGAATCGCTCCCTTATACCTTGCGCTATACCCAAGAATCCATCTCCAGTCCTCTAAAATCTCCGAAAATGTACCATCTTTCCATCGTTTCTTTAATATTCTGACCGATTCAAAATGTGTCTTCTTCTCTCTCATGATCTGCCTCCTCTAAAAAGAAGCTTCGTATAAAGAGCCATCACCGGTCTTCGAAGTGGAATCATATGCAGCCACACATGACGAAAGAACTCCCACCAGAAGTCCCCCGGCTGTATCGTCTTTCCCTTTCTTATGACTTTCGTCACAACCGCAAATATCTGTTCCCCTGCGACCGGTCCCTCAATCATACACTGCGCATCACCCACGATATAATACCCATCCGGCTTCACATGGTGAATCCTGTGCATGATATACTGTCCGTTTCTTCTTTTAAAGAACACCATATCGCCCTTCTTCAGTTTTGCCTCCGGCTTCCGAAAGAAGATCGTATCACGCTCATGAATCAGAAATGGCGCCATACTATTTCCCGCAATCCGCATGCTGACTTCCCGTCCATCGTCCGTCAATTGCTTCAGAACCGACACATATTCTCTTGTATCTATCACCTTCATATATCTGTCCCCTAATCTATCACATGATACTTCCGAAGAAGTTCCACACGTTTATTTCCAATCTCTAAACTACTCTGATCCTCTGTATGCTTCCTGTCTGCCGCATATCCAAACAGCCGCATCACCCATGCTGCCGGAAGCAGCCACGGATACTTACAGAGCCACACATAATGCCCCTTCATATAAGAAACACCCGGAAACAACGATGACCAAACCGACGACGCCGTCGCCTTTTTGCCTCTCCTAGCAGCTTCCAGCGTCATATTCGCGCTGTGCCTTCTCGCCATCGTGCTCCCGCCATACACACCGCCTTCCAGCAGATCCACAAGAAGCGGCATACAGTCCACACTCTCCTGCGTATAATCCACATATCCGGTTTTCTCCCAGGAGCATCCCAGATACTCTCTGCCAATCTTTGCCAGAGCACTGAAAAATGTATCCATCCGAAGCTGTGCAAGCTTATCCTGAATCTCTCTCCAGTCAATCCGCGTCGTGTAATGCTTTGCCATCATCACCATGTCGCAGACCTGTCTGATCCCAAATCCACTATGTAAAAAATGCTTAAAACTATGACAGATCAGATAAAACATATGGTCCGTCGGCGAGAGTGTCTTAATATCCACTCCCTCAATCTGCTCACAAATGCATCGGTCAAACACCCCTGCAAACTCCTGATTCAGATGACCATATGCACCCTCGCCTTCTGCAAACAACGAAAAGTGAAGCTCTATATATACCTGATTTCTCGGATTCAGATATGGAATCTCATACGGCAGATTCTTAAGATCCAGCTCCTGCCTCTTATATCCTTCCTCTAACAAAATGCGGTCAAAGGTCTCAAACTCTTCCTTCCTAAGCAGCAGATCTTCATCCGCTGATATCCGAAAGTCCGGCTTTTCATAAAAAGACCGGCAAATCAGCCCCTTCACAACAAGCGGATATACCCCTTCCTTCTGAAGCTTCTGATACAGCTCCAGAAAACCAGCCGTCCTTTGCACCTGCAGCATCACTTCCGCAATCGCACTCTTCTTCCACCTCGCAGCAAGTGGCGCATTCTCCTCTAAAAGGAGCACCGAATCCCTCCGGATCATCTCATATATAATTGCTAAAATCTTATGCATCGCAGCAAGGTCACACAGCTCCTTTAGCTGTGAAAACCTTTCCGGAAGATGGTATTCCTCATCCCCCTGCATAAAGCACCGAAGTGCCTGTAACAGCTCTTTTTGTGTATTCGTCATCATACCCCTGTTTCCCGTTTCTGGTATTCTTTCTCCATCTCTTCTAGGAACACCTCTGTCTGCCGGCACAAATACTCCGGCTTCTTATAACTGCATCCGCCACCTTCCGCAATCGTAAGCGCCCCGCACATCATACACGCAAAACGCTTCTTGCAGTTCTTGCATTCAGATGGCAGCAAAATCTCATCCGTCGCCTGATAGATTGACTTCCATGCATCCGAAAAGCCAATCTCAAATGGTCTGGCTACCGGCTCATTCATCATGCCGCAAGGCGTCATTCGTCCGTCCCATGTCATCCAGAACGACGACCGTCCCGCCATACATCCCATCTTCTCATCCGGAGTACGCTCACACTCTTCCTCACCGCCCATAAAGTCATCTCTTCCCTCATGGAGTGCCTTTAACCGAATCGCAAGCTCCTCCTTAGACAGGCGGTACATATCCGCCTTCGCCCTCGCCTTTCCAGCCTCTTCTGCTGTAAAACGCACCTCATCATCCGTCACGCCGTTCTTCGCACTACGTACCGGCGGGAACATATAAGTAGCCGCATTCACCTGAATCTCCCTGCTCTTACCAAATGCAAAGATATCCTCCATATCATCCAGATTGTACTTCGTAAAGCTCGCATTGATATTCACAAAAATGCCCGCATCATGCATCAGATCAATCGCCTTCGTAGCTGCATCATATCCGGTCGGATGTCCACACAGCTTTTTATAAGTCTCATTTCCACCACCATAAAGTGTCACATTCACCTTCATCGGCGGATCCTTCTTTAACCACTCCACGGTCTCCTCATCAATCAATGTCGCATTCGTATTAATCGAGATGAGTAACCCCAGCTTCTTTAACTCTGTATAAATCTGTCTAAAATCTTTTCTAAGAAATGGTTCCCCGCCAGTCAGCAGCAAGAAGAGCATTCCCTCTTTTGCACAGGCTTTTCCCATCTCAATCCATTCTTCTGCTGTATACTCTCTTCCCCTCGCCCTCATCTCTGCTTCACTCATTCGAATGTAACACATCCTGCAATTCATATTGCATCTCGGTGTCAATTCAAATGTACCGGAAAGCGGCACTTTATTGTGTGCCGCCTTCTGATACAGATATTTTCTAAGCTGCGCCTGCACTGGTGCTTGTTGTTTCTTCATGAACTTATTCCCCAATCTCTTTTAATTATCAAGTATCTGTACTCCCATAATCTGACTGCTGTCCGGATTAAAATGTGCCGCAACTGCCTCTGCTTCCTTGCCTGCGCCCACATTTTCAAATGGTGTACGGTAAGTAATTCCGCCAAAATAAGCGCCGCCAATCTGTACGTACTTATAATAAACATAAACTCTCTTAAGCTCTTTATCCGTCTTATTCTTCAGCGTAATCTTTCCATTCTCAGTCTTTAACTCTACCTTATCCTCTTCGAGTGTCGGCTGATCCATATATCCCGTAGCCGCATTGCCATATGTATAAGTATCTTTATCTGAAAACTCTCGCTTATTGCTCTCAAGTACCAGCGTAGAAGTTCCCGCCGGAAGATTCGTCACCTTAAAACTCGCCGTCTCATTGCTATTTACCGGAAGATTCGTCACCTTAAAACTCGCCGTCTCATTGCTATTTACCTGAAAATCAATCAGCGCCACCTGAAGCATCTGGTCAGAGTTGTTCGTAATCAGCATCGCTGTTACGTTTTTCACCGCTTCATCGCTTCCATCTTCTATAAATGAACCGGAATACGCACCGATGGACTCAACCGTGAGGTTCGAATCGGAAAGAACGATTTGCTCTGCTTTTTCCGTCTTGTCTTCTACACCTACTTTGGCTGAATATCCCTGAATCTTACTAACATCCAGTGTATCCTTTCCAGGTTTAACAATTTCATATGCATCTGCCTCTGTGGCAGACTTTTCTTTCGAATCATTCTTTGTAAGCTTGATGGCCAGTAATATTCCAATAATCACAATTATAATAACACCTACCAGCAAAACAACTTTCTTTGTTTTTTTCTTATTTTCTGAATTCTGTAATTTCACCATTGTATTCTCCTAACTCTATATTGTGAAATTTGTATATATGCAGTCCTAGTATAACGTATCTTCGCTTAATTTACAAACTTTTATCTAATTATCACAGAAAATTTCCTTTTTGAGTACCTCTACTGCATCCTGATCCGGCCGACATTCCAAATGATAAACAGGTATTCTTTTTACAAATTGGTTCAATAACTCTGTCATTTTCATTACAAATTCTGAATCCCATGCATTTATCGTTGTTTCTCTATATATCTTTGTAAATGCCTTCAATACACCGAGTCTACAAACTTTATTATGCGGTGCTTGTGATAATACCACAACCGCTTTTACCGGTGCAGACATCGTTGTCATGATTTGTGAAGAACCTGCAAACGGCGATCCATAAACCTGAAATGTACCATCCTCTTGCTTACGAATCATTCCACGATCTCCATTTATAATCTCTGCATTTTCATATTTTTTCCACAAGTCCGCTTGTGTTGATTTTCCTGTACCCGATGGAGCAGAAAATAAGATTCCATGCCCATTCACACGAATCACTGACGCATGTAATTGAAAGCAATCATAATCAAGCATTACCCTTTCAAACGCCAGATACGTTCCAAAATGCAATTTATTTTTGAACATTTCCATCTGTGGTGCAGTTAACAAAAACTCATATTTATCTGGATGATTGATATCATGCTTTAATGTCATTGGATAATTTGCCTCGCCATTCCACCACGGAAATTGCCGATATTCAACGGAACCAATGCGATATACGGTCATGCGTTCATTTTGATAAACCGGTTCATTTTCCAAAAAAATTGATTGTTCTATTTTTTTTACCTTATAATGTACATTACATGCATTTTTTTCTTTATTTGTATTTTGGAATATTTTAAAGTAATCCACAATTTCAAATTCATCTTTACATTCTATGCAAAAATTTATATTTGCGATTTGAATGGTTATTTCATTCATATTTTTCCTTTATAGCGATAAAGACCGCAATACTGTATGCGGTCTTATCGATTCTATTTAATTTTTATCTTACAGTTAATGTTGGAGTTCCATTTCTAACCGTTGGATTGCAATCGAGTAGGAGGGAAAATTAAATAAATTTTCCCGACCTCTCACACCACCGTG
>ERZ857840.3511-NODE-3511-length-13218-cov-4.233154_pt1 | contig 13218 bp, 10 predicted proteins | sample MGYA00519760_ERZ857840 | MGnify/ENA primary metagenome ERZ857840 (study PRJEB31778, sample SAMEA3449371) | human gut metagenome | biome: human gut; feature: human-associated habitat; material: faeces | place: United Kingdom | collected 2010/2012 ... | reverse complement strand
ATTTTGAAGATTTTAGATGACCGTTTTTTGGTAAAATAACAGGACAAAAGCAACGTATGCCGCACCCAAAAAAGATAAGGTTGTAATACCTTATCTACACGACATAGTCGCATGACTCACATGGGATAACTGCACTCGTTGGCAACTCTCTCTGCTACTGGCTTATGCGTTGTGCCACTATCTGAATCAGGTGGAGTTAGTGGATGTATCGACTCACGAAATTGCGAACTAATTCGGAATATTCTTTGCGATGATCTTGATAGCTCTCTGCATGCTTTGACCCTTTCCCTATCCATAGCTGTTTGGGGGCTGGCTTTGCCTTGTAAAGCGGATAGACCATCTTCGTTTGAACATAAGAATCCTTGTCGCCGTGAATAAAAAGCATCGGTTTGTGACACTTTGCAACTTGCCGAAGTGGTGAAGCCTCTTGGAACGACCATCCGTCTCTAAGTTTGTTCAGGACACTGGCAGTGTACAATAAGGGGAAAGCAGGTAGCCCAAATTGTACTTTCAGTTCATTCTCGAACTCGTCCCACACGCTGGTATAACCACAATCTTCTACGAAACACTTGACATAGTCGGGTGTACGCTCCCCCGAGACACACATGGTAAGAGCCGCTCCCATAGAGATACCATGCACTACTTGTTCGCTATGCCCGAGCGAATCGCTGAACAAAGAGTCGGCAATCGCCATCCACCGCAGCACGTCCTTTCGTTCCTTCCAACCCATTTGGATGCGTTTTCCTTCGCTTTGTCCGTGGGCATGATGATCAGGAAGCAACACGTTGTAGCCCATCTTTGCATAGATGTGGGCTATCATCATCATATTGGCATGCGTATCTGTATAGCCATGCAACAAAATTGCCGTCTTGCGACTGAGTTGAGGGGCATAGGCAAACACGCCAAAATGCTGTTCTCCGTTTTGCATAGTCACCACTGTGTCATGAAGCAGATGATGTGTTAACAGACTATCCAACCATGGTTTGATTTCTGGATGAGTGTTCATCACATGCGCATACCGTGTTTTTTCATCCATTTGAAAGTGAGTTGGGCGTCCCAACGAATACTCCAACATGTAAAAACTGCCGCCAACAAGTGCCAAAGGCAGTACGATAGCGACAATGAGGAGACTAATTTTCAACCATTTCTTCATTTCTTTCCGTCTTGAATTGTTCGTTTGAGGTGTTAATAGTGGAAATTCAAAGATAAAAAAAATAAACAAGATGAGCGACAATCCTCACCGTACAGAGTATCAATTTTGCATTTATTAGCACATGATAAGATGTCAAATTAAGGGTTTTCGTTTTGCCATACACCTGATTTACTGTAACTTTGCAAAAATTATGAGTACTAAACCAACAAGAAATTTAGAGTACAATCCAGCTGGATTGACTGATGTACAAATTGCAGAGAGCAGACAACGACATGGCGAGAACGTATTAACGCCACCTCCAAGTACATCTCTTTGGAAATTGTACTTGGATAAATATCGCGACCCTATCATTCAAATTCTTTTGGTAGCAGCAGCCATTTCCTTAGTGTTATCTCTTATTGAAAAAGATTTTATTGAGACCATCGGTATTTTCGTTGCTATCTTTTTTGCCACGACCGTAGGCTTTTATTTTGAGCGAGATGCAGCTAAAAAGTTCAATATCCTTAATGCATTAAATGAAGAGTCACCAGTGAAGGTGCGCCGCCATGGGCATGTGATAGAGATTCCACGACGAGAAGTTGTGGTGGGAGATATTATGATTATCGAAGTAGGTGATGAGATTCCTGCCGACGGACTGCTTCTGAAAGCTGTCGATCTTCACATCGATGAGTCTTCACTCACAGGTGAGCCTATTTGCTCAAAGGTAGTTTTGCCAGAGGGAACGCACGATGAGGGCAACAATACCTATCCACGAAACATGATTCTGCGTAGTTCCATGGTCATGAATGGGCGCGGAACAGCCGTTGTAACAGCTGTAGGAGATGAGACAGAGATAGGAAAAGTGGCTCGCAACTCGACAGAAACCACTGATACCAAGACGCCACTCAACAAGCAATTGGATAAGTTGGCTAAACTAATATCAAAAGTGGGTTCGACTGTAGCGATAATGGCATTCATCATTTTCCTTGTTCACGATATCATGGTGAATGATGTCGTTTGGCAAGGACACGATTATTTCAGAATGGCAGAAGTGGTATTGAAATACTTCATGATGGCAGTAACGCTTATTGTGATGGCTGTTCCCGAAGGTTTACCAATGGCAGTAACTTTGAGTTTAGCGCTCAATATGCGTAGAATGCTCAAGAGTAACAATCTTGTAAGAAAGCTTCATGCTTGTGAAACCATGGGGGCTGTAACGGTGATATGTACGGATAAGACAGGAACTCTGACTCAGGACAAGGTTGTCCTGGAATATCACATGGATATCGCCGGAAAGGAAGATATCCGCGTTCTGCGGCACGCTTACCTGAACAGCTATTTCCAGACCGGCTATAAGAACCTGATGGATGTGGCCATTATTGACCGGACGGAAGAGGAAGAGGCTGCGAATCCACAGCTGGCGGATCTTTCGGAGATTTACCATAAGGTAGATGAGATTCCCTTTGATTTCTCACGCCGCCGTCTGTCCACAGTCGTTGAGGATAAAAACGGAAAACGGCAGATGATCACAAAGGGGGCCGTGGATGAAATGCTTTCTGTCTGCTCTTTTGCAGAGTATAAAGAGCAGATACAGCCGCTTACGGATGATATCCGCAAGGAAATCATGGCCACCGTCGATTCTTTGAATGAAAACGGCATGCGTGTCATTGCAATTGCCCAAAAAGAAGCCCTTCCCACCGTGGATACATACAGTGTCCGGGACGAAGGCGAGATGGTATTGATGGGATACCTGGCCTTCCTGGATCCTCCGAAAAAATCTACCGCTGATGCGCTCCGCGCCCTGAAGGAGCACGGCGTAACCACAAAGATTCTTACCGGAGACAACGACCGCGTGACCCGCTGTATCTGCAAACAGGTGGGCATGAAAGTGAGCAATCTGCTCCTCGGTTCCGACGTGGAGCGCATGAGTGATGATGAACTGATACAGGCTGCGGAAACCACCGATGTATTCGCCAAGCTTTCCCCTGATCAGAAGGCCCGCGTCGTATCCGCGCTGCGCAGCAACGGACATACGGTCGGCTTTATGGGAGACGGCATCAATGACGCCGCCGCCATGAAATCGGCAGATATCGGCATCTCTGTGGATACCGCCGTGGATATCGCCAAAGAGTCCGCGGACATCATCCTTCTGGAAAAGGATCTGATGGTTCTGGAGCAGGGGATCATTGAAGGGCGCAAGACCTATGCCAACATGATCAAATATATCAAGATGACTGCTTCCTCCAACTTCGGAAACATGTTCTCTGTGCTGGCTGCGTCCGCACTGCTGCCGTTTCTGCCGATGGAAAGCATCCATCTGATTCTGCTGAACCTGATTTATGATTTAAGCTGTACCGCGATTCCATGGGATAATGTGGATGAGGAGTTCCTCACTATTCCCCGGAAATGGGATGCTTCCAGCATAGGCAACTTCATGATATGGATCGGGCCCACCAGCTCTGTCTTTGACTGGACGACCTACGCTTTCCTGTACTTTGTACTTTGCCCGTTCTTTGTATCAAACGGTGTCCGTTACAACGATCTGGCAGCACACTACAGCGGTGCGGAGCTGGCAAAGATGCAGCAGACCTATGCCGCCATGTTCCATGCGGGATGGTTTGTAGAGTCCATGTGGAGCCAGACCCTTGTTATCCACATGATCCGTACACCGAAGCTGCCTTTCATTCAGAGCCGCGCTTCAGCCCCGCTCACACTGCTTACCTTTACCAGTATCGCTGTGCTGACGATTATCCCCTTTACCGCCCTGGGTACCATGCTCGGCTTCGTAGCCCTGCCTGCAGCATATTTTGCTTATCTGATTCCCTGCATCCTGCTGTATATGGCGCTGGCTACTATTATGAAAAAAGCATATGTGCATCACTTCGGAGAACTGCTGTAACCGGTATTTTCTGCTGTGACTTGGCATAAATGCAAAAGAGACAGGCGCGCAGTATGTGATAGGTTCACATTACCGCCTTCCTGTCTCTCTTTTTAAGCTTCTTATTGAATAACCGGCCTTCCCGCTTTTCTACAGTTCCGGCTCTTCACTGTTCATCCACATGCCGTTCGTAAAATCGGGAACAGCCACCGGCTGCCCTCCAAGGGCGATGGATTCCTCCGACAAAGCGGTGATGCACATCCAGGATGCCGCATCATATACATCCACAGGACACGGCCTTTTCTCTATAACACTGTCAAAGAAAGCTCTCAGCACAAGCCAGTCCATGCCCCCGTGTCCGCCCAGCACTCCGTCATTCAGGAAATCCTTCCAGATAGGATGATCATACTCCTCCTCGTATTCTTTTGCATTTCCCCAATATTTACGGAAATCAAACTCTTCTTCTTCCGTATATTTTCCATCCAGGAATACCGTATCATTTTCTTCCTCATACATACCCTTTGTCCCGCAGACCGTAAAATCCCTGCTGTAAAAACGGGGCAGCGTGGTGTTCAGCGTCAGAAGGATCGTCTCTCCTCCCGCGCATTTGATAATTGTGTTTACCACATCTCCCTGGGCAAATCTGGTCTGTACCAGGCTCTCATTTTCCGGATGCCTTTCCTTCGCAAAGGCGTGCATCCCTTCCGCTCTGGAGGCCATGGATGTCAGCGTCAGCATCCGGTTTCCGTGATTGATATGAAGGATCTTGGCAATAGGCCCCAGCTCATGGGTGGGATAGTTTTCCGCGTTCCTGAATTTATAATTGCGCAGGCGGTAATGACGCTTTTCCAGACCGGTTCCCACTTCCTCACGAAGGTCATGCATATAGCCTCCCCTGCAGTGAACCACCTCTCCAAAAAGCCCCTGCCTTACCATGTTCAGCGCCATAAGCTCTCTTCTGCCGTAACAGCAGTTCTCCAGGAACATAAAGGGGGTTCCGGTCCGCTCATAGGCCTCCACCAGATCCCAGCACTGCCTGATGCTGTAAGCGCCTCCCACTTCCATTCCGACCGCAATCCCGGCCTGCATTGCCTCCACCGCTACGGGAATATGGCTCTCCCATGCGCAGGAAACCACCACAGCCTCCACATCCTTCCTGGCCAGCAGTTCCCTGTAATCCGTCGTCCATGCCGGGGTGTGCCCGCACAGCTCCTCTGTCAGCCGGGCCGCCTCTTCACAGCGGTCCTCATAAACATCACACACCGCCGTCACCTTAACCGAAGGCATTCTGAGTATCGCATCCTTAAGAAGCCCATATCCCCGGTTTCCAAGTCCTATGATTCCTACTGAAAGTTTTTTCATATGGTTTATCCCCCATTTATTCCCTGTCCCATCCGCTTAAGCGATGTCATAAGATTTTCTATATCTTTACTTTTACCATATCCAAAAATACATTTCTATAGGATTTGGGGGACAAAATCTTTGAATTCAGGTATGTTCCCTGCGCGCCATATAAATGCGGGGCGCCGCCCCCGTTGTCCTCTTGAAAACCGTGCTGAAATAGTTCTGATCCGAAAATCCCACCGCAGCAGCGGCCTGCCTTACGCTCATTCCCTCTTCCATCAGCCTGGCAGCCCTGCGCATTTTCATCTGGTTAAAATAGGCCATCATGCCGATTCCCGCATATCTGGTAAAGGTTTTCTTTATGGCGGATTCACTCATGCTGCACAAACGGGCCACCTCAGCGACGGTCAGCCTCTCCTCCACATGTTCCTCCAGCACCCGGACCACCCTGCGGTAATTCTCCGCTCCTGCCGACTGAATCCTGGTAAAATCCTCTTCTCCTCTTATACACGCCGAAAGAAGGATATTTTCAAGTCTGCTGACAAACAGATGGGCTTCCGCTTCCTTTCCCGCTATAATCTTCTGTGTATATATCTTTCGATCTATCTGAAAAATACGCGGCACACAGGAAAGCAGTTCGCACAGCTCTTCCACCTCCTTTTTCCCCGGCCGGAATCTCCACTCCTTCATTGCAGGCATGATATCTCCGGTAAATGTCACCACAATAATATCCGGACAGCTGTCCTTCTCCGACCAGAAGCTATGGAATTCCATGGGCCGGTGCAGAACCGCCTGGCCTGCCTCCAGAAGGAAAACATCTTCACCAGCCGTAACCCCTATCGCTCCCTCCACCACACAGACGAGTTCCCAGAAATCGTGGGTTTCTCCTCCGAAATAATAGTCCTTTCCGAAAACCTGCCTGAAAGCGCTGAACAGGGCGGATATACGTATGCACTTTTCCACTACGCAGCCTTTTAATGTTACATTATTTTTCATATTGGATTCCAGTATCCTTTCCTGTTTTCAGGATACCATATGTTTTTTGAAAAGTCATTGGTGAAGTTATTGGGGGGGGTGGCCCTGAGCTTCGTGTCTTCGTCCTGCCTGCCTTCCCGCTGCGGATTCCCTGTCCGGCAGATGTGTATCCCCTGCGCAGGCACGCTTTCGCTCTGCCAAAAACGCAGCGGTACTAAGATTGCAGAGAACGCAATCTAAGGACCGGCGTTTTTAGAAGGCCTTTGCAGGGGATACACATCTGCCGGGCAGGGAATCCGCAGCGGGAAGGCAGGCAGGACGAAGACACGAAGCTCAGGGCAGAGTTATGTAACGTAAAGGGGGAGGAAGGGAAAAACAGGGAAAAGGGAGTTACTGGTCACGGAGTGAACAGTAACAAGGGAACGGAGATTTGGGGGCTTGACTTGTGTGCTCTATAGTGATAGAGTAGGAATGTACTCTATAGTGATAGAGTGAATGGGAGATTATATGAATAGTAAAAATAAGATCAGTGAAGCGGAACTGGAGATTATGAAGATTGTATGGGAGAGGCAGGAGGCTGTGGCAAGCAGTGATATTGTGGGGATTTTGAAGAAGCGGTGCGGGTGGGAGGATACGACGATTTATACGATGCTCAGCAAGCTGGTGAAAAAGGGAGCGCTTCTGCGGGAGAAGAAGGCTGTTTCTTATTATTCTGCGGCTCTTTCTGAGGAGGAGTATACGCTGGAGCAGACGGAGCGTCTTATTGACAGATTGTTTTCGGGGGATTCGCGGCAGCTGGTGTCTATGTTGGTGGAAAATAATAAAATAAGCCGGGAGGATATCCATTCGCTCCGGCAGTTCTGGGAGGATGAGACGGATGGCTGATTTTCTGATACTGCTTCTTTCCATGTCTGTATCCGGAAGTATTCTGGTGCTTTTGCTCTGGGGGCTCCGTCCTGTCCTGGGCAGGAAGCTTTCCGGAGCGTGGATGTATTATATCTGGATTATTGTGGCTCTTCGGATGCTCCTGCCTTTCACGCCGGAGCAGGGGCTTCTTAACCGTTTTCCGGGCAGTCTGGGAACGGTGCGGCAGGAATCGGTGGCGTCCGGGGACATCGGTTCGCAGAGTACTTTGATGTCTGATAATTCCGACATGGAGGACGGCGGGATCGAAAACGCTAACCTGCAGGATAACTCTTCCCGGGAGATGAATGATATACAAGAGCAGGAGGGGGTTCATGTAGGCAGCCCGGAAGATGTCCGGCCGGGAAATGGAGTTTTCTCTTTTCTTTCCGGGCATCTCGCGGGTGCCGTGCCGGCAATTCTGTTTTTTGTATGGCTTATCGGGGCGATCTTTCTTTTTCTTCGGGCAGCCCTGGCCTCCCGTATTTTTCCGGAGCGTATCCGCAGGGGAGCCTTTCCTGTTGATTCGGCGGAAATAAATGCCTGTTATGAAAAGGCCTGCGGCAGGCTGTCCATTCGGCGGCCTCCGCAGCTGCTGGGCAGCACGGAAGCTATATCTCCTATGCTTACGGGCCTTCTGAAGCCTGCTATTGTACTTCCTGTCAGTGTCCTGCAGCATCCGGAAAATCTTTCTTTTATTTTCCGGCATGAGCTGATTCATTATAAAAGGAAGGATATATGGTTTAAATGGCTGTTTCAGCTGGTGGAATGTGTTCACTTTTTTAATCCTTTTGCCTATCTTCTGCGCCATCAGGTGGATCGCTGCTGTGAACTCTCCTGTGACGAAGCTGTGGTTAAGGATATGACATTTCAGGAACGGAAGGCTTATGGCACCACTCTGCTGGATGCCCTGGAACCGGGTATTTTTCCCCGCACTCCCGCCGCTTCCGCCTCCCTGTGTGAAAATGCTGCATTTATCAAAGAAAGGTTGGTCATGATTAAAATGAATAAGAAAAAAAGCACTTTTATTAAAGTTATCACGCCTCTGCTTACCACAGGAATCTGCTTCGGCGCCTTTTATCTGGGGGCCTGTGCCGCTCCTGCCGATTCCTCTCCGGCAGGGAATGCTGTTCCTGCCTCTCTTTCCAAACAGTCACAAACCTCAGGGCCTGGTTCTCTCACAGAACTATCCGCTGCCGTTAATACGCCGTCTTCTTCGAAAAATACTGCTTCCTATACCGATGCAGAGGCCCCTGACGGCTTTACTCTTCTGAAGACAGAGACTGCTTCCCTGGATTCTGTCCGGAATCTGAAGCTTCTTCTTTCCTTTGAAGACGTGACCCTTTATCCAACTGCGGATAATACTGTTACAATGCTGTTTTACGGAAATAATCACATTACCTATGCGAAGGACGAAATCGCATCCCTCAGGCAGACATCAGGAAGTGTTTCCCTTGAGTCCGGCAAGATGAACAAAGCCTGGAGCAGGCTGTCCTCGGATAAATGGCAGCCTAAAGTTTATATATACCTGCCCGCCGACTTTGCAGGAAATCTGCAGGTGCAAATCGGCAGCGGCAGTCTGCAGAGCACCACAAACCTGCAGGCAGCTTCCGCTTCCTTCGAAACCGCCTCAGGGAAAATGGTTCTCGGGGATGTCGGTGCGGACGGTCAGCTGGCCCTTACCAATCATTCCGGATCCACAAGCGCCGGCAGCCTTTCCGGGGAACAATGTGTGCTGGACAACGCCAGCGGCAAGCTTACCACCGGAATCATCACATCTCTGAGGGCCGGCTCTCTTACTAACGCATCCGGTAAACTGACTGTCGGGAATATTACCGCCGGTCAATGCAGTATTGAAAACATGAGCGGGAATCTCAATCTGGGTCTGCTGGATATATCCGGCTCTCTGAAGCTGACCAACGTATCCGGTCCCGTATCAGGCGGACAGATTACCGCAAAAGTATATACCGTTTCCACGGGCAGCGGCAGAATGGAGATACAGTCCCTTACCGGTAACGGCAGCCTCACCAGCGGAAGCGGCAGTATCCGGGCCGGTTCTCTGGCACTTACCGGAGCACTGACCATGGAAACCGGGAGCGGAAGCATCCATGCCGCTATTCCGGAAAATACGGGAATAGACTTAACCATTGCTTCTGTCGGAAGCGGAAGCATTAATACTTTCTTTTCCATTCCTGATTATAAAAAGGCTGACTCCGGGACTTCCGCCCGTTATGGAAACGGCCCTTATCACCCTGTTACAGTAAGCGCCGGCAGCGGCTCCATAAATCTGGAAAAACAGTAAACAAAAAGCATCACGGCAGACCGCCGTGATGCTTTTGTTTTATCTGTATTAAATTTATCCGTTTCTTTACTCTTCCTCAAAAGCGCGGTTCAGCTCTTCACAGCCCTCCAGCACAAATCTTCCGTTCCGGATTATTTGATATTCCCTTCCGCCGCCATCCACGGCAGTCAGTTCTCCCAGTTCATCATAAGGTATCGTAATATCCGTATGGCAGTTAAAATATGCAGCCGCCATATTCTCACAACGTCCGGCGGATACTTCATTATCCTTGGCTATCAGCCGTTTTCCGTCAGGATTGCAGGTAACCAGATCCTCTTCATGGGAATAGCAGGTATCTCCCACCGCAAAATGAGGCCCCATTTTTTCCGCAATCAATATGGGCAGCTTATCTCCGATATCGTACTTTTGTGCAAATACATAAGCGGTGGTATTCGTGCCCACGGCAAATTCTCCGATGGGCAGCGTATCATGGTGGTGAAGCACATTTTCACGGATAAATTTCTTATTTTCTTCCGACGTTTCAAAATTGGTGCAGCTGTAATCCGCAATCATACCGTCTTTGAATTCTATTTCCAGGTTCAGGTATTTCAGCCCGTTCAGATAAACCCTGGTCACATGCAGTATTCCGTCTGTCCCCTTCAGTACCGGAGAAGTGAACACCTCTCCCACGGGGATATTCACATCGGCCACACAGTTTTCAAAATTGGTTTCCTCCGCCGGGTTTTCCAGCTTATGAAGCGCCACCCGCAGATCTGTTTTGTTGGCGCCGCAGCCTTTGATATGCACATATTCCGCCTTGTCGAGAGTATCGATTATCTTCTGCTGGATTCCCTGATAAAGCTTATAATCCAGCGTATTGATACGGAGTACTCCGTCAAAAATGGTTTCAAAGTTCTCCCCTATCTCCGGCACGGGAAAAGCGATAATGGTAAAGCTTCTCTCATCCCCTTTTACATATTCATTCATCAATGCGCCTGCCGCCGACTGGAATTCCACCGCCAGCTTCTGCTGTTCCTCATTCAGACGCAGGTTTTCTTCCTTGCTCACCGGCTCAAAGGGAATTTCCCCGAATTCCTCAATCACCGCAGGGCCGCCGTGCACAGCCGCCAGCTCCTTCACACTTTCCAGAGCATTCCTGTAATTTTCCAGACGGTGATGCACATATTTCTTATCATAGAACAATGCCTGATCGTATTCATGATCATAGTCAAACTGCTTGTTGGCAGCTGAACCGTAGAAACCGTTCTTATTCAGCTTGCGGCCCTCAAGAAAGCTGGCCGGCGCCCTGTAAATGACAGACTCCAGGCCCATTTTACGGAAGTTTTCCACCGCTTTTTTAACCACCCGTTCAAATCCCAGGAAATAGCGGATATTCACGGATTCCTTCTTATGGATATCCTTACCGGTCACTTCAAACCCGATGCGGTAGCCTTCCGTATAGGTATCTGCCATCAAGGCGATTTTTTCTTCGGGAAGAGCGTTCAGATAGCCCGCCATGCGCAGTTCATTTTCTGTTATATATTCGCCGAACCAGTACAGATAGCGCAGGTCCGTCAAATCACTTTCCATGATTATTTTAAGAGCAAAATCTTCTTTCCAGTCAAAGGTGGAGCGCATGCTTTTTTCCAGCATGGTTTCGGAATAGTCACTGGCAAACCAGTAGATCATGTCCCTGATTTCCTCATATTCCGGTAAAGCCTTCCTCTCTTCTTCCGCAAAAACGAAGGCATGATATACCTCAAGGAAAAGCTCCATACGTATTACCATGGATTCCATATCCTGTTCATAGGCAAAGGCGATAAGGCTTCTTTGCTCTGCCGCCAGAAAAGACAGAACCTGCCCGAATTCCTTTCCCAGGGCCGCCGCTGCAAAAGCAGGGTTCGCATAGCTTTTTCCATAATTTTCAGGAAGGACATCCGAATAAAGCCTGCGGTTATTCTCCTGCAGTTCCCCGATACCGGCTTCCTTAAGTCGTCCTTCGGCCACGTTAAAATACTCCTGTACGAACAGTTCTATCTGCTTTGCCGTATTTACAAAATAATCCCTGAAGGCCTCCTCCGCAAGCTCCTCCTCCCCAATCTGGGAAATCCGTTCCCTGCACAGGGAAAAACGTTCCGCAAGAATCTGTTCCTGCAGACCTTCTTCCTTTGTTTCCATGCTGATATCTTTCTTTTCATTCATAATCCATACACTCCTGCATATAAAATAAAACCAACCCCGGCAATCGCCAGTACATTTAACAGAATTCCCAGATAAGAGAATAAATAAAATTTATCTTCTTCCATTTTGGACATGATACCCAAAACAATTCCTGTCAGGGCAAAAAGGAGGGCGAACAAAACGCCCATGCCGTACTTCACCAGAGCCTCTCCCTGATTCTGAAAGGTCCCGTATACGGCCAGAAACAGGGAAAACAGGGAAACTGCCCCTAATACTGTGGACATAATTCCTTTCCTGGATTCCTTTTTATTGGTAAAAATATATTTACGGCCCATTTCATTCCTCCGCCTGCATCCGATTTCCCACACTGTCTTACTATCAAAAAGTGCCTCCGCGGGCACGCTGCCAGCCGATTGTATCCGGCTGTAAGCACCGTACCCCGGAAGGCACCCTTGAAAATCAGAACATAATCCTGGACTTTCCGGCCAGCAGCTTTGCTCCGCTTATAATTAACAGAACACCGCCGACAATTCCCGTTACCATAGTCACAATCCCCAGAACAATATTCGTAACACCGGTTCCTCTCATTGTCCTGTAAATTTTTTCATCCATAGATATCCTCCTATTTCACTCCATACTGCGCATAATATGCATCAATTGACGCTTTCATGGCATCGTCAATAATAATCTTTCCATCATGAGTTCTGTTATACAGATATTCCACCACTTCTTCCATGCTTACGATGGCATTGGCGGGGAAACCGTACAGCTCCTGAATCTCCTGGAGGGCGCTTTTCTCTCCTTTTCCTCTTTCGCAGCGGTTTAAGGAAACCATCAGCCCTTTTATCTCAACGTCAGCCTGAGCCTTGATAATAGGGAATGTCTCTTCAATGGACTTGCCTGAGGTGGTAACATCCTCAATAATGACCACCCGATCTCCGTCCTTTATTTTGCTTCCCAGAAGGATTCCCGTATCACCGTGATCCTTCACTTCCTTACGGTTGGAACAATATTTAATATCCTTCCCATACAGCTCGCTGATAGCCATCGTTGTAGCCACAGACAGGGGAATTCCTTTATAGGCAGGCCCGAAAAGAATATCAAAATCAAGGCCATAATTATCATGGATGGCCTTTGCGTAATATTCTCCCAGCTTACGCAGTTGCGTACCGGTCACATAAGCGCCGGCATTCATGAAAAAAGGAGATTTTCTTCCGCTCTTCAGAGTAAAATCACCGAATTTCAGAACATCACTTTCAATCATAAAATCGATAAATTCTGATTTATATGCTTCCATCATCCACATTCTCCTTTTGTTGGGGGCTTATTTCCCTAATTCTACCACATCTTTTCCCCATTATCAATCAATGGGTTTAGGGTGCAGATAAAATTCTGAGTGGGCGGCTCCGTCTGCCCGGGATCCCCTTCCGTTTCCTCCAGACGGCCTGCGGCTTGGTAAGGTTCCTTACAGGGCGCGCTTTCGCTCGGACAAACACGCAGCGGTACTAAGGTTGCAAAGTACGC
>ERZ857840.3497-NODE-3497-length-13253-cov-12.904758_pt1 | contig 13253 bp, 19 predicted proteins | sample MGYA00519760_ERZ857840 | MGnify/ENA primary metagenome ERZ857840 (study PRJEB31778, sample SAMEA3449371) | human gut metagenome | biome: human gut; feature: human-associated habitat; material: faeces | place: United Kingdom | collected 2010/2012 ... | reverse complement strand
GTGCCGTTGGTCACGCCGTTCTCCACTGCCCATGCCACAGCGCCAGCGCAGAAGGAATCAGCCGCCACATCGGTAAAGCCGTTGACCGTGCTGGGAGCCGTGCCCAGCGCACGGTACAGGAACGTCACACTCTGCCCACGGGTGCAGGTATTGTTGACGCCGAAGGTGCCATCTGCCATGCCGTTGGTAACTCCGAGTTGACCGCCAAGCGGTTGGTAGAATACGCGTTGGAGCATCACAAAATCGGCGTTGAGGGTCAGACCATGGTCATCATTGACGAGTGTCAGATCATCTTCAACTGCCGGGACTTCGGGCGGAAGGATCGCGGCGCTTGGGTGACGCTGTTCTCCCAGCACCGGAAGCTGAACAACTACGGTTTCGGCGGTCTGCTGATCTCCCTGACCGGCATGACGTGGTTCGTTGCGATCGAATACTGGTACGGCGGCAACAAGCTCATGCTCAGTAAGCAGATTTTCGCGTATCACAAGAAGTACAGCAAGGTCTACGACAGCTATAAGCTCTTCAGCAATATGGTCAGCGCAGGCGGGGACGTCTGTGCCGGGGGGAACCGCGCGAGCGGTGGGGCCCCGGGGAACGGCGGCCCCGACGTGCATGACCAGCAAGTGAAAAAGCGCTTGATGCGTCGGCTCGTCGCTGTACTCACTGTCATACAAAATTCGCAGCCTGGCACGTCGCAGCCTGGCACGGCTGCGGCTGCGGAACTGTAAGACGCCGGAAAAGTGCAGGAAACCGCACTTGACCCCCGGCTGGTAGCACGGGGGTGCTATTAGTCATGGTGGTTTGTACCAAAGCCTTTCATATCAATGGTTTGATGGTGATTTTATAGAGATACTGATTGACTGTCTCCGATTTACCTCAAAAATACATAATTGGGTTGATTTGGCGGAAATGCTGGGACTGCAAAAAGTAGATTGGGAGCAAAAGGCTCGTGACGGCTGGCTCTGTCATGAGTTCTTCGGTGGTATCCATCTCTATCACGGTGGCCGTGATGATGCCGGTGTGGAGCTGTCCGGCGCTGGCTGCCGGATGCTAGAAACCTGCAACGGAAATTCCTTCGATTGGATCGCCCTGTTTAGCTACATCCGGGAGCAGGGCGATGAAATGAATCCTCGCCCCGCTCCACTCTCCGCCGTGCCACACGGCACAGCAGCGCCACAGCCGTACTCATACGCCCTCACCTCCGAACAGCAGCGCCGCCACCAGCGTCTCCAGCTCCTCCAGCCGGGTCTCCTGTGTGGGATGCGCCGCGCGGTAGTCGGCCCGCAGGGTCTCCGAGCAGTCCGCCTTGCCGGACAACTCATAGTCCTCCGCCAAGGGCCTATATACCGCCCCATCCTCGTCCGTCACGCTGTCTGCCGTGTAACTCCGCGCGTTTTTGATGGTCAGCGCGGGCGTATTTGTCCCAAGCTTGTATAAATACAAGATCATGCCGTTTCTCCTTATATAAATTTACCGCCCTGTATAATCACGCCGCCGTTTCTCGTTACATTTCCGCCGCTGCCCAGCGTGGCTGGGACCTTGTCCGAAAGCATGGCCACCCCACCGAGATCGGTAAATACGCCGTACTTGCTGCCGCCGTATTCTCCCCCTAGTTCTGTTTCAATTATGTCGATATGCCCGGCACCAAAACAGTTGATAACCATTTCAAAATTATGAAATTTACAATCCCAAAGATCACAACAACCGCGGTTGACTGTTGTTGCGGCACGCCCGACCTGTCCTCCGTTAGGTGACACATAGCCGGTAAAGGAACACTCCCGCGCCATAACCTCGCTGGTCGAGCAGTAGACGCAGCTTTCACCATACGGTATGTTTGATCCAAGTTCCCATTTCAGCTTCTCCATTATCACCGGCGCACTGCAGTTTTTCAGTGTAAAGCCCCGCGTAAATACGCAGTCACCCAAATTGTTCGCGTGGAACGAGAGGCTGCCATAGCCGTGAAAGTCCTTCACGTAAACAATGTCGGAATTCGTTCCGCTGAGAGTGATGTCATGATGCTCAGTCAGCAAGCGGGGAAGGGAGTTGAGATAGGCTTGCAGCTCCGACGCAGGTATGGTGACGGCTCGGGATGGCACGCCGGTAGCCAGCACCTTTCTTCGCACCGGGCCGCAGTCGCTTTCGGTGATGAGACCGGCAGGGGAGCAGAGCACCGCTGCGCCGCCGTCCGCGCTGACGGTCTGGCGCAGATAAAACCGCAGCACCGTGTCGCTTCCGGCCTGAATACGCGGCTGTTCTTTGACCTGATCGACCGTCGCTACAACAAGGAAGGCAATTTTAACATGGTTTTCACCAGCAACAAGAATCCGGCTCTCTGGCGTGAGGACTTTGATGAGGACTCTACACTTCTGTGTGCGCTGGACCGCATCTTTGATGAAGCTACGGTATTCAAGCTGCGGGGCGAGAGCTTCCGCGGGAAGAAACTGGATACAGTTTCTGTACAGACTGGCAAAGTAAAGGCCGTTGAGCCGATGGCTGACCAGCAAGAATAATATTTATTTGCCAATCTGGGTTGTTGGTACTATGAAATTCTATCGATTGGCTTCCGGTTTTCCGACAAAAAGCGGTTCGTTGCTCCCGACAAAACGGGGTCGTGAACTCCCGACACTAACACAGTTAAATAGCTCTCCAAATCATAACCAGCAAGCAACTTTGGGGCGATCAAAAATGACAAGTTACACTTTTCCAAATATGCAATTCCTTGGCCGACTCCCGTCAAAATCCCCCTTTTTGTTTCTGTCTCCGGCTTAAACTCAAAATACGCCAGTTCCTTGTTAACACTATCGTAAAAAGCCGCATCAGGAGAAGGAAAATCTGCGGGAGTACCTGTGCGCAAAAAATTGGTCCCGTGCCCCGAAGCACCGTACGTCCAAGAGCCAGTTTTGAAATTATTCAGTATTTCATCCGTTGTCGTTTTTGCCAACAAATGATGTGCCATTGTTGCCATGATATCACCTCACAAGCATAGATTTCTTTGCCAGTGTTGTTGCTCGGTCTGTGTCCCACTGCTTATTCACAATTGTCCGCAACCTATCGCCTAGCATTTGGCCGACAATGCACGGGAACGCATTTCCTACTTGTAGACACTGGTTGATGATAGGTCCAACAAACTCGAATTCATCTGGGAAAGTCTGAATCCGCGCAGCTTCCCTGATTGTCAGCGTGCGGTTTAGCGTTGGATGTACCGGAAGCGCGTTGTGCCCTGGAACAATGGTAGGGGCAGGCTTCTTTCTGTCTAATCTAAAGAATACGTGACTGAAATTGGATACTGGCTTTCCTGTTTTTGACCCTAGCTTCAGATGCTCAGGAAGAGTATCGATATCCATTTTCTTTCCTTCTTGAATATATGAGAACCGTTCAGTCACAACCTTGTTATGCTTCGGCGGCTGATGATTTTTATACTTACCATATGTACTTTCATCTGCCAAATCGGCAATTACTTCGTCTACGGTACGATATGGTAGTTGCCAAGACTCAGGATTCTCATAATACTTTGGTTTTGGCCAAGGAAAAGCAAGATCTGTCTTTGTCCCAATCAGAATAAACCTATGCCTTAACTGTGGTGCGCCATAGTCAGCCGCATTTAAGACACGATGCTCTGTACGGTAACCGTTCTCGTTAAAGAAATCCTCGACGGCTTTTACGTATTCGCCATTCCTGGCAGACAAAATAGCCGGTACGTTTTCCATGATGAACCATGGAGCGTCTGATTTGACTACAATATTGGCAAAGGCAAACACAAGGTTATTCCTTTGATCCTGAGAAACATCCCAACTTTTAGTATTAACAAAACGCCTATTGCCAAAAATCGAGAAACCCTGACAAGGAGGCCCGCCAACAACAAGGTCAACGTGTGCATCCTTTAATCGCTTTGCAACTAACTCCTGATTCTCTTCTGTGGAAAGGTCTATTTGCAAGCATTCATGCCCGAAATTCTTCCGATATGCTTCTACGGCATAATCGTTCCATTCAGCGCCCAAGACACATTCCAGTCCTGCTTGTTCTAACCCTCTAGTGAAACCGCCTGCACCGCTAAACAGATCTCCAAACTTTAAAGTTGCTCTCTTGGCTTTACTTTGAATCCCGGAAAAGTCATTATCAGTATTAACATAGAAAGACTGGTCTGGCTGAATTCCGTCGTATTCAATCCCATCGATATACATATCAACACAATGGGCTAGTTTAGCGGCCATCAGCGGAGGTACTGCATTTCCGACTTGGATACACTGAGACCGTCTATCTCCCATAAAGATATAATCATCTGGGAAAGTCTGTATACGTGCAGCTTCTCTTGGGGTAAGGCTTCTGTTCAATGTCGGATGAACAGGCAGGGCATTGTTCCCAGGCACAATGGTTGAAGATACTTCGTTTCTGCTCAGTCTTGTATAGGTGTTGCCAAAGTTTTTACGTCGAATGTCTTCGGGTAGAAACTCAGGCTTGGGCAGTTTCCCACCTTCTGGAATCAACTCATATCTTCTAACCACAATGTCGGAGTGATTAAGTGCGATATGATTAGGGACTTCTTCACCCTTATCAGTAAGGTCATTGATGGCTTCCCCAACATTTTTATACGCTGTAATCCTTCCGAAAGAGTCTGCATTAAAAACCGGGAAAAGGAACTGTTTGTCGAGCATAGTCCCAAAAATGATGATTCTTTCACGCTTCTGCGGAACCCCATAGTTAGAGGTGTCTACTAAAGCGTAATGCAGATTATATCCAATAGCCAAAAAGCCTTCGATAACCTTCTTGAAATATCTTCCTTCAAACATGGTTCTAAGCCCCTTGACGTTCTCAAATAAGAAGCATGTCGGTCTGATTGCGTCAACGATTTTCACATAGCTCTCAAAAAGCATATTTCTAGGATCAGCGGAATTCTTATTCCCCATATTTGAGAAGCCTTGGCAAGGAGGTCCACCGATAATTACAGACACCTTCTTATCTCCAACATATTTTTTTATCTCGGAAATCGACAGTGTCCTGATATCTTCAAGAAGATATGGCTCATCAGGATAATTCAATATGAATGTCTCTTTAGCTTGCGGCATTATGTCAGATGCCAGCAAACCATGAAATCCAGCCTCATTAAAACCAATATCTAACCCGCCGGCACCAGTGAATAAAGAGATATAGTGTTTTGCGGTGCCGCTCATAATTGCCCCTCCAATTCGTGCCTGATATCGAAATCTATACTACGGCTCTTGCAAAAATCATCGATAAGCTTCATTGTCTTATATGTGGGTTTCGTTTTGCCGGATTCCCATCTGTTGACTGTGGCAAACGACACCCCCAGTTCTTTTGCAAAAGCCTCCTGGGAGAGAAAGCACTTCTGACGAATTTCTCTTATATCATCACAGAAACCCATATGGCACCTCCATCTGCTTGCAAAGCTATAACAGTATTATAACATAGATCTATGAATTTTTCTACCCCTTTCGGAAATTTTCCGAGAAGGGCTTTTTCATTCTTCGATTCTGTCAAGATGTTTTGCGATGAGCGTTTGGAAATCCTCTTCATCCATGCTCTGGGATTTCAGCAACTGATGGACCCCTACGAATTTATCCAAATACGCATTGAGAGACCAGAATGGTGTCTGATTTCCACGCACTTCAGCAGCTATCACCTTGTCTCTTGTTTCTTCGTCACCGACCACATCCTCATGAGGATTCCAGAACGAAGGAAAATATGCTGCCCAGTCTTATGAGCTTCCCCGGGTGATGCGTCTCATCGGCACACTAGTTACCTTCCTCGACGGAATACGGTGTCAGTTTCGCCGCCCCGCATAATACGGCTCTCGTGATGAATTCTGCAGCAGACTTTGCCGCAATCGCACTGCCGCCCTGATTTCCCATGAGCCAGTCAATGGAAACGCCGAAGTAATGGGCAATATCAAAGATCTGCTCAATGGCGAACCTTTTACCGCCCGTATTGTGAATGACATGGTTGAAGTTTGGCTGCGACATACCGAGCGCCTGTGCCCTTTTTCCCGCGTCATGGAGTTATTCACCATAAGCGCCGAGATTTTCGAGATCAAATAATCATTATTGAACTTTTTCGACATCTTTAAGGCCCTTCTTGCAGATTTTCTATGGGATGGCTTATTTTTTGCTTTTTTTGGCCAATGTGTTCATTCCTGTCCAGATGGGTCTATGAAAAGAGGATTTCAAAAATCATGGGACCAAATGCACTTCCCGTGTCCGGTGGTACCCCAGGATAAGTGCGCCCTTTTCGTAATCAGGCCTTATTCTGCGGCGATGCGTTCCGACTCTTTTCATTCTCGGGCGGAAAGGAACATGCCGTGAAGATACGCTACAACGATCCGTATGGATCACCCTTTGAACTCATCATACCGTATGGAGAGCCGGAGGCGTTAAAGGAGATCATTGAGTATTGCCGCGCCTAATGCTGGGAAAATCGGAGAGGATGTGATCGTGGGATCTGGAAAGACAGCGGAAAGAGAAAATGTTTTGAAGCCGGAGTATGGAAAGATCGTCGGCGGCATTGAGGAAATCGATCCTTCTGCTGCCACCGCGATCATCAATAACCCAGACCATCGAACCAGAAACTTTGCTCGTAATATGAAGGTGCAGTTTCTTGATTCCGATTTCCCCGGACTTACAATGAACTGTCTCTCGTATGCTGGCCCTTACGTTGTGTTTGCCGTTACGAATAACGGCCCACGCACGGTCTATTCCGAGGTTCGGCGTTTTGTGACGATTTCTTCCGGTCAACATGAGGACTTTACAAGTGTTGCCATTCCAGCCGGCGAGACCCTGACCAGAGTGTTCCGCATCTTGGACAACGCGAATCCGCTGCAAACTACGTTGGAATTTGATATCGATGCTCCCGTTGACCTCAGTCCGGCAGAGAATGACATTGTGATTTCTTTGCTTCAGTATGATGAGCAGGACTGATGTGGGCGAGACCCTGACCAGAGCCTTCACCATCGCGGACGGTGCGGGGGAACTGGAAAGCACGCTGGCCTTCGGCGTCTACGCCAAAGGCGTTTCCGGCCTCAGCGACATTACCGTTTCTCTGAAGCAGTATAAGTAAAGAGTTGGGGAAACCACCGCGCAGAGCGCATGATCTCTGCGCGGTGGGCCTTTCAGACATTTCCCATTAGAAGGAGATGCAAAATGAAAACAATGAAAAAACTACCGTTTTTTGTGCTGGCGCTGCTGTTTCTGATGGGCTGTCAGGCGAAGCCTGCCACGGATGATGCGGATAGTGACGTTTCCATCGTTGAATGGGAACATTCTGACATCTACACGGACGCCGACATCCAAGCCGCCATGGATACCGTGATGACCTATTTTGAAACGGAGTTTAAGGGCTGCACTTTGACTCAGCTCTGCTATCCCGGAGATGCGTCAGCCGACCTGTTCACCGAATGGGCAGAAGAATGTGAAGCGGATGAGGCGATCGTTCTGTACTCGTCTTTTGACACGGATGCATCGGGTGGTGATGGCTCGTTAGAGCCAAATACAACGTATGATGACTTTCAGTGGATCTTGGTGAGGGACAACGGCGGAACGTGGGAAGTGAGAACGTATGGTTACGGATAAAGTAAAAATAAAACCGATACAGAGTAATAACCGCAATAGATAGAATGTCAGATCATTCCCAAAGCAGAAAGAACCGGACGTTTGTCACAGAGCCGTGATTACAAAGTGGGGCGATATCATATTAAAAATGCGGATTTCAATAAACGCTTTGCAGAATTATGAACAAAAAGCAGGCTGAAGGTTTATCTCCAGCCTGCTTTTTATAGCGGACGCGTAGCACGGAATGGTCGATGGCATAGAGAACCATGAAACCCTTAGAAATACAGACACTGTCGAAATAGGTCTCGATTTGAGACTCATTTCGGCTGAGCTCGTCATCCAGTTTTGACTCCAGACCATTTTTATAAATTTTGAATACTTTTCTTAAACAGGTCCTGAATGTCATCCGTGTTAGCGATGTTTGTGCAGCATGTTTATTGCGTTACACTTTTCCTGAATATTTGTTCTATATTACGAGAAAGCAATATTATCCATAAAAAGATTCGCAACTATTTGGAGGAAAAAAGATGTCCAATCACAAAATGCAGTTTCCGTTTCATATTTCTAAAAGCTGGCTCTCTGTGTGCATATTCATTTTTCTCTTGGCTGTTTGTGTGGGTTTAGTAATTCATATCACTAACAAAAAAGAAAATGCGACATGTTCAAATTCTGAGGCACCCATTGTTTCGAATGGAAATGTTTCAGAGGAATCGGGCTCAGACATAGCGCATGCAGAAAATTATGTGCCAACAGAAGAGGACGTTCTTGTAGCACGCCAACAAGCAACCGAAGGGATGTCTCAGCAGCAAGTAGAAAGATTGACCGAAGTAATTAAGGCTGCAAATTTGTGGTTGGAACAAAGGTATATGGATGAAAATCTTTTCGAGAAGCTGTCAGATCCCAACAGTTTATACTGGAATTATTTCCATCAGACCGGAGAGATTCAAATTGGCTGGGCAGTTGACGGTGGTCTCGATATGGATGCTGTATGTGAACGAGAAAAGCTTTCCATAGAAGAATTTTATGCCAAGTATGGAACGCCCGTTGTTACAACGAATCTCTATGATGCAGATGGGTTTATTGGTCTGTTGTCAGAAATAAATTCATTCATTCAAAATGGAAATCTTAAATCCGAACTTCAGTATCTCATGGATCAGACGGAACAGGCAAAAGAAACCCATAGGATGGAAATTGTAAATGACATCTACAAAAAGCTACATGATCTGGATTATTTTTTGCTGCGATATGGTCCTAAAGATGTCGCTAAGTATGTCGAAGATGATTCTACGGTATCTAAATACTACGGCACCCTTCCTTTCTATTAACCTTTCCTCGCAAAGAACTCCGACATGGTAATGCCCAACCCATCGCAGATCCGCTCTATCGTGTCGACAGATAATTGTCCGCCGCGGCGTTCGCTGTTTTTCAGGGTCGAATGAGATACATCGCATATCTGAGACAGCTTAAAAAACGTAAGACTCCGCTCATCTGCCAACTCTCTCACTATTGCAATCGTGTTCATCAAATCCCCGCCTTTCAGCATTTTAATTTTCAAAGTTTCTTACAGCACACGCCCAATGACTCGAAATCCTCGTTCCGGGCTAATGATTCGATCAGAATAGTCTTTGTTATACGAAATCAAAACCGGCTGCATGTGGAGCCTTCCGTAGCTGTCCGTAAATGCGTCACGGTCGCTCTCGTCAGGCTCCCGCTCCCCATAGGATTTCAAATAGCCCTCACCGTCATAGACGAACACACCGACCTGGCCTATCGAGAGCGTCTCGCACCGCTCTACCCAGACGATCTGCCCGTCATGGTAGACCGGCTCCATACTGTTGCCGGATACTCTAACGCCAAAATCCGCTTCCGCCGGGACCGCGTTTTCCGGAAAACTGACCATCTCAAAGTTGTCCTCATCCAAGAAACTGCCTGTACCGGCTGAGACTCTGAGATTGCTGACGGGCTTATCGATATAGCGGATCGTATTCGTGGGCGTTGGCATGGGATTGTATTTACCGGTAGCAATCAGATCCTCCCGGTAAGCACGAACCTTTTCCGCACCCGCTTCGTTGAGCAGAGGCGTGTGTTCTCCGGTAAAGGCAGCAAGGCCATCCTCAAGGTCCAGCGCATAGCAGATCGCCAGCAGTTGGTATGCATTGGGAACAGTCAGGCCATTTGTCCATTTCCCCAGCGCGGATTGGCTTACATCTACACCAAAGTCCTTCAATGTTGTGCAGAATTCTTTTTTACTCAGCTTTCGGTTTTTGAGTTCTTCCGAAAGCCTTGTACCAATCACATTGTTCCGTTTCTCAGTCTCAGCACTGTATCTCACACCGTTCTTTGAAGGAGTCGGAAACGGGATAACCGTTGTTTTCTGACTGTTCATAAAGAAACCCTCCATCTTAGGATGATCCCATTATACACGGGGACAGCTATTCTTGTCAATCACAAATGGCTTGTTACGCTACAAATGCGACATTGACATAGCTTTATAAGATTGCTATGATAGAGCCACAGTCAAGGGAACACCTTCCCTTCCATGACAGCTAAGATGTGAGGAGGAATGCGGATGCCGATTTTATCTCGGAAAGATCTTGAACGGATATCCCGCAGAGTGCTGTTCCGCTATCTGACGCTGTCAGACCGCAAAATGGATCGCATCGACCCGGTCGACTTTGCGGAAAAGATCTGCGGACTTCATTTCGCGTTTGCGGATATGAGCGTAACGGGCTCGATCCTTGGACTGACCTCCTATAGCGACGTCGATCTCACCATATCCGTTCCCCGTGGAAACGGGTCAGTTCAGGAATTTCATTTAAACGGCAATATCGCCTATGTGGATCAAAACCTCGCAAATGCGGGATCGGTGGGACGGTTGAATTTCACTCTGGTACATGAAGCCGCGCATCAGATCCTCGGTATGCTTTACCCGGAGGAATACAATCCAAGCGCGCAGCCGTTCATCTGCCGCCTTGCGGATGAACGCTGCACATACCCCATCACCGACTGGGTAGAATGGCAAACGAATGTGCTGACGGCGTATCTCCTACTCCCCCGTGAGCTGATCGACCGCTACATGGATGAGCTTGGCCTTGGCCGGCAGATCAAACTCCTGAACAAAGTATTTGCCCCCAAGGAATACGCGCTGTTTTCTGAAATGGCAAAGCGTTTAGGCGTTTCGAAAACAGCATTATCCATTCGTCTGGACAATCTTGGCATGATCAGCCGAAATGATTTTAGTGATCCGTATGCGCCCATCCATATTTATGCGGATGACTTTGACACAGCATAGGAGGTAGTTGTTATTATGGCAAAAATCAATTCCAAGGCACTTGACCCGCAGCGGTATGCCTGCATCCAAGCCGAGCAGCGGGAGCTTGAGCAGCAGTACTCCACCCATATCACCATGGCACGGCTTTGCCCGTATTGTAAGCTGCGGCTTGAAACGCTCTGCAAAGGGGCCCACGGCGCGACATACCTGAAGTGCCCGCAATGCGGAGAGGCGGTTTTCTTCCCGCCTGTTGTATTCCGCATCGCATAACCGCGAATAATCGATCTGTCCCCAACAATTAAATACCAAGTATGAGCCTCGGAGCCGCTTGATGCGTGACCATCCCATGTGCCGCTTGATTTGTAACTATCGTTCCTTTTAGGAACATAGTTCTGTCAACGCGGCCAATGGTCAGACAAATCAAGCGGCTCTTTTTTTGCGCATGCAGCTCCGGAAAAGGAGTTTGCAATGCGCTTTTTTCATATCCTCCCCCTTTTAGCGTGGGAGCCGTATATCGCTGAATACCCCTGATCTCCCGATTTTTTGAACCTTACCAAATTCAAAAAATCACAAAGGAGATCAAAAATCATGTCTGAAAAAGCATATATTCTCAATATTTACAACACCATGACCGGCGAATTTGAGCTCGTGCAGGTCACGAAGGAAGTCTTCCAGACCTACAGACGGACGAAATGGCACATTGAAGACAGCACGGAACGCTTTTACAAGCACGAAACGCAGATGAGTTCTCTGATCGGCGGTGAAAATGACGGATACGAGCGGTTCCATGAATTTATTGATTATGACAACACACCTGAAAATCAGGCAATTGAGGAAATGGTGCGCCAGTCCCTGCGTAATATTCTGGATCTGCTCCCGCCGAAGGATTATGAGCTGATCTACGAGCTTTACTTCAAAAACCGCTCCGAAAAGGAATACGCACAGATGCTTGGGGTCTCTCAGCAGGCCATTCATGTGCGGAAAAAGCGCATCCTGAAAAAAATTAAAAATAATTTGGATGAGCAGGGTTGTTAAGATGCCAGTTTTTTCCCGTATACATACGAGAAGAAAAGAATCTTCTTGTGAACATTGAAAACTGAATATCCGGTGACGAATAACGTCAGCTGACGGTCCCCCGGCGAGGGGGAACAGCGATGCGGCGGATGCGCGAAGACCACCTGCATCGGAATTACTCCGATGTCAATGAACGGCCAATAAGGTGCAGAGCGAAACTCATTCAGCCAAAAGCGGGCATGGCAGCCTGTCTCGCAATGATCCCGTCAGCCTATAATGGTACATTCTGTCCAGCCACAGCCGCAAGCAATGGGGGCAGCTCGGAGAGATCCTCTGAGGGGTTAGATTCCCGATGGGCGCTGCCAGGCGCCGGTTCGTTCAACCGCCCGACAGTCCGGGAAGTAGTGTCGAATAGGACTGAGCAAAAGAACTTTAAAAAATATAATGAGGGCCGCTCCATATCCGGGTATAGCAATATGCTTCCAACCAAGACAGGAGCGGCCCTCTGTTTTTATTTCTGAGCTAAAAGATGTGTTTTCAACAGCGCATTCTCTAAGGCTCTATGATCTTCATGTAACTGCCACCAGCAGGGCTTCAGAAAGCAGAGAACATTCTCCGCCCATCTGTAGTCATCCGGCTGCAGCGTTTCCGTTGCAGCGCCAAGCTGGAATGCCGCGTTGCGTCTCCGCACAGAGACATCAACGCTGGCCCGATCCAGATATAAGTTCAGAAAGCCGCAGACGATGGCGGCTTCTTCCGTTGTATAGAACATGTTTTCCCTCCCATTCCGCAAACAGGCATCATTGTAACACGGTGCCCTTGTTTTGAAAATGGGCTGTTTCCACAAGTTTCCTCTCAAAAGTTTGTCGCAAACACTTGTTCGATTTACGGTGGCATGATATACTGATAGACACTAAGGACGAGGAGGCGCGCTATGCAGCAAAACGGACGGACATATATCGCCATTGACCTGAAATCTTTCTACGCCTCCGTGGAATGCATGGAGCGCGGGCTTGATCCTCTGACCACCAATCTGGTGGTGGCTGACGCCAGCCGGACAGAGAAAACCATCTGCCTTGCCGTGACTCCCTCCCTAAAGGCACACGGCATCTCCGGCAGAGCGAGGCTCTTTGAAGTGGTGGAGCGTGTCAAGGAAGTCAACGCGGAACGGCGGCGCAAAGCTGGCGGCAAACTTTCCGAAAAAAGCTGCGATGCCAATAAACTGGCGGCTGATCCATCCAGAGAAGTAGATTATCTCATTGCCCCTCCTCGAATGGCAAAATACATCCAGGTCAGCACCCAGGTCTACAACGTATACCTGAAATACATCGCCCCGGAGGACATTCATGTCTATTCCATCGATGAGGTGATGATGGATGTGACGAACTATCTGCAAACTTACCGCATGA
>ERZ857840.3495-NODE-3495-length-13264-cov-3.934060_pt1 | contig 13264 bp, 11 predicted proteins | sample MGYA00519760_ERZ857840 | MGnify/ENA primary metagenome ERZ857840 (study PRJEB31778, sample SAMEA3449371) | human gut metagenome | biome: human gut; feature: human-associated habitat; material: faeces | place: United Kingdom | collected 2010/2012 ... | reverse complement strand
AAGCTTTCATTCTACCGATGAACTATGTCCGCATGCTCGGTTACTCCGCGATTAATCCTCCAAAATAATCTGCCTACAAACAAGCAAATAAGCGCTCAAGAATCAATCTAAAAAGCAAACCATCTAAGAATATCACGCTCCGCTAACTGCTACAACTCCGCCAGAAACACCTTTGCTGTATTCAACATTGTATTTAGCGCCATTCTTAAAACGAAACACGCTATCGCTATCATGCTCAATATGATCGATTTCTCCACGTGCATCTTCTTGCACAAGACTTTCCATCTTACTAGACATAAGCATTAAAGAGTCAACTCGCTTGTTAACATCTGGCTGCCTAGAAAACAGCTTTAAAAGCTTGGAATCGTAGTTTGCAAACGGATTTACAATCATAAGTGAAGCAATAGCTTGCACTCCCGAATGCAAATCCATCTTATGCATCTTAACTCCGTAGGAAATTTTGTTTAGTGCAGAAGCTAAAGCCGCAGGGTCGCCAGTAAGCATACTTGCACTTCGATCTGCATCCAGCTCGCGCACTCTAGAAATCGCAAGCTTAACAAATAGAGAACCGAGCGGCACAAAAATGGCACTTAAAACCTTGCCAATAACTTTTAGTACAGGGCAACGCCTTTTAGCAGATTTTGCACACTCACTTCCCGAATACATAAGCACATACCCAAAATACGTAATAACTGTTGCGATTGCAGATGCAACCGTTGAATTCAAAATATCGTGATTGTAAACGTGAATAAGCTCGTGGCTTACAACACCACGCAACTCGCGCTCGTTTAGAATATTCAAAAGACCACGAGTGCAGCAAATTGTTGCGTGACGTTCGCTTCTACCAATTGCAAAAATATTCGGACTGTCCGTTGGAGCAACATAAAGGCGCGGCATAGGCTTTTCGATTTGCGCAGAAATCTCGCGAACAATGCCGTATAAAACAGGTTCTTCATTCTCGCTAATTTCGCTAGCACGCATAATGCGCGTGGAAACTTTTCCAGAAAGCCAATAAGCACATAAGCTTAAAATTATTGCAATAATTGCAAACCAAACCAGCATCGACAAACGCAATCCAGCAACAATCCACAGCAAAGCAGCAAATAGCCATATTAGAGAAAACAACACTACTGTTTTCAAATTGTTGCAATAGCGCATACCCATGTTGCCAAACATGATTTTGATTTTAATAATCGCAACTGTAATTTTGCTGAATGAAAACTGTGTATTTAATGTTTATGATTTAACACACTTAAAACAGGTGAATAAATGTTGAAAAGTGGCCACTTTCTGCGCAATTTGGCTACAGTTTAATGGCCACTAATCAATGTTTACTAATCAATGCGTACGCTCAATATAAACTATTGTTTAATTTCCGCTATATCCATAAGCATTTGTTTAGATACGACTTTTTTGCGAGCGCGATTTTCCGCTAATCCAGATTCCACCTCGAAAGCATCAATCCTCTTCCACCCTTCAAAATCAACCACTTTGACTCCTCTAGATTCAAGAAGATTTTCAATAGACTTAGGGTCTCTATCTGTTGCCAATCTGCCAGGAAGCGCAGGAATCTCAGGAAGCGCAGGAAGCGCGGTTTCACATTCTTCGGTCGAGCTTTTTGCCAAGTCTTCCAGCATATTTTCAACGACTTGCAAAGCATCCGACTTTGTAGAACCAATCAACCCGACTGGCCCTCGCTTAGCCCAACCAGTTGCATACAAGCGTGGGCAAACAACCCCATTTTGCGCAGAAGTTAAAATCCTGCCATCTCTGTTTGCAAGAAGTGCGCGAGAAGAATCGTAAGCAACTCCACTAACTTGCGCAGGCTTATATCCAATCGCATGGTAAACTGCCTGAACTGGATATTCTTCAAACTCACCAGTGCAAGTCATTTTGCCATCCGCGCTTGTAGCCGTGCGCTCTACTCGAATCGCACACACTCGCCCATCTTTGCCTAAAATCTCAACTGGATTTGCGTTAAAGTGAATAATGTAGCGCCTATTTGCAGTATTGCCCTCAAAGTCAACGTTTCCACCATCTTCCATATCTTCACTCAAATCGCGTATAGCAAAAAGCTCTTCTACCATTTGGCGAGTCAATTTGTCTTTTCCAGCAACATCAATTGTTTCGTCGTCCAGGTCAAAATCGCTTTCGTTTACAACTATTTGCACACCAGAAAGCTTTTCCATCTCACGCAATTCTTGCACGGAGAATTTAGCTTGAGCAACGCCTCGTCGAATAAACAAGTGAAGTGTTTTAGCCTGGTTTTTAAGTAAACCATTGTAAACGTCGTCGGAAATATCCGTGTGCTCTCTAAGATAATCAGCATCTCGCAAAAGCTCGCGCGCAACATCCATAGCAACGTTTCCGCCGCCAATAACAGCCACTTCGCTTGCATCAAGCGGCCACGTACGCTCGCTGGTAGGATATCCGTCGTACCATTCCACAAACTTTGCAGCGCCATACACGCCGTTCAACGATGCTCCTGGAATATTAAGCGGCTTATCTTCTACAGCGCCCGTAGCAAAAAGAATTGCGTCGTAGCGCGGCAATAAATCTTCTAGTGTAATATCTTTGCCAAATTCAACATTCGCATACAAGTGAATATTTGGATTATCAAGCGTTTTAGCTAATGCATCTGCAATAAATTTTATACTCGGATGGTCTGGAGCAACGCCATATCGAACCAGGCCAAATGGCACTGGCAACTTTTCAAATAAATCGATTCTAGCGGCCGTACCCAAGCCCATGCCGTCGCCTAGTTTTTTAAGCTGACGAAGAAAAATATCTGACGAGTAAATTCCAGCAGGCCCCGCGCCAATAACTGCGATTCGCAATTCGTGCGAATCCGCATTATAATTCGTTTCCATAAATTTTCCCATGTTGTTATTCAAATTTTGTTATTCAACTTTTGTTATGTTAAAACATTACATTTTGCGTGTTTCGAGCATTCTTAAGCCTAATCTTTTTGAAGATTTACATAATCGCTTCCTTAAATGCTCCACTACTTAGACTAGCGCCTTGATTCATTCAAGAAAAGAGCAAAGTGAATATTGTCACTTACGCACGTTTGCCTTTCAACGCTGTTAGCGCCCACAAAATTGACACAACATCAATCATCTCTTGCATCATAGCTCCAAGAACGGCAGGAATCAGCCCAAAAGCAGCCGCAATCATGCTTATAACAGCCAAACCAATTCCCAACATAACAGCTTGAATCATAACTCTCTTCGTGTGTTTTGCAACGCTTACAGCGTTTGCTACAGCATAAATGTTGTTGTTCATAATCACAACTTGCGCGCACTCCGAAGCTGCTGTATCCGTGCCATCTGTTAAAGCCACACCAATGTTTGCTGCAGCCAAAACTGGAGCATCATTTACGCCATCTCCAACCATCATTGTTACGCGCTTATCTTTTTTCTTATGCATAAAGCTGCTAAAGATGCCAAAACTGCCGCAATCTTCTTCGCTTTTGTAATCACTATAGTGCTGTTTTATGCACTCAAGTTTGTCTTGCGGTAGCAAATTAGCATTTACTCGCTCAATCCCAACGCTTTTTGCTATTGTTTGAGCAGCTTGCAAGCCGTCTCCTGTAAGCATGCTTATTGAACGAATGCCAAGCTCCTTTAGTTTTTGAATCGTTGATTTTGCATTTTCTCTAGGCACGTCTTTTAGAACGATTCGACCAACAAGTTTGCCATCAAAAGAAACGTATGTTGCCATTTCGTCGGCAGCAAGTTTTTCAAAGTTGCTTTCTATTTTTGATATATTTTTTGCGTTTTCTATATTTTCTATATTTTCTACATTTGCATGTTTGGCTTTATCTTCGGCTGCTTGCGACTTTTCCGCGAGCTTGCCAGGGCACGCATTCAAAACGTAGCTTTTTCGCCCAACTCTAACGTTTATACCATCCACACTTGCGCATATACCTTGCCCAGCAGTTTCTTTAACACCGCTTATAACTGGATATTCGCGAACGCTTGGAAGTTGCGGAATAGCAGATGGATGCGCGTTTTGCCAAAGATCTGCTCCAGCTTTTGCAATTCCTCCTGCAAGAATGTGCTGCGAGTAGGTTTCCAAAACACCTGCAAACATTAGGATTCTATTTTGCAACCCACTATTTTCTTGATTTACGCCATCTTTGCCATCTGCGCTATCTGCGCTATCTTCGCCATCTTTATGATTCGCTAAATCCACTCTAACAACTTGAGGCTGCTTAACAGTAAGCGTTCCCGTTTTGTCGAAGAAAACATCACTTACACAACTTAATTGCTCTAAAACATCCTGACTTTTTACAACAATCCCAAGCTTTGCAAGCCTTCCCGTTCCTGCCATAAATGCCACCGGCACAGCGATTAATAGTGGGCAAGGCGTAGCTAGCACCAACACTTGCGCAAATCTTAAAGCCTGCCCAGATACAGGCCAAGCGCTAAATGCAATCACAAAAGAAAGCACCGTAAATGGAACGGAAAGCATATCCGCAAATCGAACTACAACTGCCTTGGAGCTTCTTGCAGATTCAACCAACTTCATGATTTTTTGATATTGCGAATTTTGCGATAACTTAGTTACGCGCATAATTAACACAACACCGCCATTTACACACCCAGACAACACTTGCGCGCCAGCAAACACTTCACGCGGAAGCGACTCGCCATTTATTGCGCTTGTGTCTAAAACCGCAGAACCGCTTAAAAGCTGACCATCTACAGGAACCGTTTCTCCTGGAAGCACAACTATTACATTGCCAATTTTTAGATCTTCAACTGGAACTGTTTTGTATCTTTGCAATTGGCTAGAAGACTTTACATCTTGCAATATTGGGCATTCTTTAGAGTTATTGTTACATTTTTTACACGATTCACAACTAGTAAAATCTTTAGGTTCTTGCAATGCCTCTAGCGAAGATTCATCGCTTACTTTTCTAAAATGATTATGATCAAGCAGAGCACATTGCTCACAAGATTCACCGCACACTATTCCAGGAAGTGTCATTAAATGCGCGGTTTGAGGAGACGCATTTACTAAAAGCGACAGATTTTTTTGCGCTGCATCTTGCGCAAAGTCTTCGATTGCACCGCCTGTAAACACCATTACAACAATCAAATAACTTGCCCAAAATTCGCCTATACAAAGCGTTGCGAGCAATGCAATAAACGCAAGCAAGTCAATTCCAAGCGTGCCATGCGCCAAATCATCAATCATACTTAAAAGCGACTTAGCACATGTGTATAAAACTAAACATGTTATTATACTTTGCCCGATTGTAAGGCTTATTTGCGCATTAAAATCAACGTTTATCAGTGAAAATAGTTGATTTAACGTCTTGCTTATAGCTTTGCAAAAATCGAGTATAAAACTTAGATTGCTAGAATAAAACGCCGCAATAAACGGGAACAAAACTAAAACGATTACTAATTGAGGAGCACGACGGCAATACGCTAAAAGTTTACGCATACACTTTCCTTACGCTGATCAGGTTAACCGCGTTAAACGCTGCTAACACACGATTTCACGCCTTGTTAACCCATTGAGCAGCTATTTATAAGATTTATAACAGCAAGCCCAATACACGGCGTAAGAGGTTATATTGACTTAACAAATTTAGTTTACCAAAAGGCCTAGATGAGAAGCATTCTCATATAGCAAGACGCGCGCAAGCACAACAAACACCCCAAAACACAATACGGACCCCATGCATGAAAAAAGGGCTTCTAGCAAATGCTAGAAACCCTATTTGTGGAGCTAAGGAGACTCGAACTCCTGACCCTCTGCTTGCAAAGCAGATGCGCTACCAGCTGCGCCATAGCCCCATTGGAGAAAAAGAACAAGATGTTCAATTTCGTGGGCCCGGGAGGACTTGAACCTCCGACCTCATCCTTATCAGGGATGCGCTCTAACCACCTGAGCTACGGGCCCAACTTGTATGTTGAAAACATACAAGTAGTTAGATTAGCACATGAAACAAAAATGTCAAATAGCAAATCTAAGCGTGTCGCAAAATTATTCTACAAAATTACTCTAAATGACTGCGCATAAACCACTGGAACTTTTCAAGCTGCTGAACATGGTCTTGAATAATATTTGAGCTAACAATATCAAGATTATCAAGCTGTGCAATGGCATTTCTATCGTCCGCAATCATATCGTTGTAATACTCAATTAATGCTTGCAAATATTCTTTAGTGGATTTTCTGCCACTAAGAGAAAAACGCTTCCATGTGCGCGATGCAACAATATCGTCCGCGCGACCCGATGGCGAGCCTCCAAGCGTTGCAATTCGCTCAGCTGTCTCATCTGCTTGAGCCAAAACTTCACTAACTTGAGGGTCAAGCATTTCGTGAACTGCAATAAAGTCTGGGCCTGTAACATTCCAATGCGCATGCTTTAAGACTAAAGCAGCTTCCTGCTCGTGGCTTAAGCGATTTTGCAAAACCGCAATAGCTTTTTCGCTAGAAACTTCGTCTAAACCTGGCACAATATGCATTAAAGCCATAGTATCCTCCATTTTTTGTTTTTTCTGATCGTAATTGTATTGTTTTTGAATTTATTCAGCGGATGATTCCGCCTGCATACATTCGGGGCACAGGCCGTAGAAGCTGAGCCGGCAGTCTGTGATGGCGCCGCCCGCCGTGTCGTGGACGTTTTGCAAGAAACCATCCTCGAGGTTAATGTCCATCAGGTCGAGCACTGCGCTGCACCGCGTGCACACAAAGTGCGTGTGCGGTTTCGTGTTGCCGTCGAAGCGCTCGAGACCGCCGACCGTTCCGACCGAGATGACCAGACCTTCGTCCTTGAACATGGACAGGTTCCGGTAGACCGTGCCGAGGCTTAAGTCGGGAATCGTGGGCTTGAGACGCTGATAGACCCATTCGGCGCTGGGGTGGCAGGTGGTTGCGCGGACGCAGGCTAAGATTGCGTCGCGCTTGCGGCTGCGCTTTCGGATTGTCGCCATCTGCATCCCTCCAAAACAGTAATAATTCTTATTACAGTTATGAGTATACACGATGAAATCTGATTTGTAAAGGGGTTTTTGAAAAAATTTTACGGTGCTGCTTTTACGCTGTTTATAAAGGCGACGAGTGTGTCGGCAAAGAGCCTTGCCGTGCGCAGCGCCTGCGAGAGCGTGTTGCCGGACGCGCCGAACTCGCAAAGAAGAGAGCCCTTCGTCTCGTGCTGGTTAAACCGCTCGGTGCGAAGATCGATGTCGCGGCAGAGGCCGGGTGCGGCGCGGTTTAAAAGCGCTTGCAGCTTCAATGCATTCGCGAGGTTCTCCTGCCAGCCGGGATGTTCGAGCCCACCTTCGTCTGTGCCGACAACGAGCATGAGCCGCGCGTAGTCTTCGCCGTCTAACTTGCAGCTGAGTGCGGCGGGAAAGCCCGCCTGATCCTCGACCGCGTCCCGGTGCACGTCGAGCACCATCTGTATGGACGGATACTCGGCAAGATACGATTCGATAATTGCCTCCATGCGCGCATAGGAGCCGTTGTAGCTGGGGTAGTCGTTCGCCGTGGTGTCGTGGAGCGTCTCAATGCCTGCGTCCTCCAGAATCCGGGCAATCTCGCTTCCTACACGGATGACTGAGCGCGTCTCGTCCTGCGTGCGCAGCTCGCCCGAGGGCTCATAGGAAAAGCCGTCCTCCGGCGTATAGGCCTCCGAGGCGTGCGTATGGACAATGAGAATTTTGGGGCCGTCGCCGGAAAAATCGAGCGCGGAGGGCTGCGTCAAGAGTGCCTGCTTGTTAAATTCGTAGGTGCAGCCGCCCGCAACGCCGATCGCGTCTGCTTCTTCTGCCGAAAACGTCAGAGGCTCTGCGGTTTCTTCCGTCTCGGCGGGCTCGGGCGCATCTTCTATGATAACGGTACCGTCCGTCACGGGCTCGTCCGACGGCTCGTCCTGCGCGGGCGGCTCGTCCGGCGATGAAGTTGGATTTTCCGTGAGACCGGCGGGAGTCGGCTCGGTGTGGACGAGCGGGACCGGTGCGGGCTCCACGTCGACCCGCCAGAGCGTCGGCGCGGACGCTTTTTTATAATCCAGATAAGCTTCGACCTGTCCGGCCAGCCGCACAAGCATGGCCATCACCATCAGCGCCAGACAGAACCTGTGGATTCGCTGCGTATTCATATGGTATGATCCCTCCTGTCTTACCAGTTTATGCAGAAATCACAGGAAAAGAACGGAAAAAATCAGGGGATTTTTCAACTTCTTCGACAAAGAGGCATTGAATTTGCACGCAGAATCGTATATAATAGCTTCAACTATTGAGCAAAGCGGAGGTACGCTGCATGGGGCAGGTTCTGGCGGTCATATCCGGCAAGGGCGGAACCGGCAAAACGTCTGTGTGCGCCGGCGTGGCCGGGTGTCTTTGCATGGAGGGCGCGCGCGTTTTGTGCATCGACGCGGACCTCGGCCTGCGGAACCTCGATATTTCGCTCGGCATGGCGTCGGAGGCCGGACTATCCTTTCTCGACGTGATGCGAGGCGATTACGCCATCGAGCAGGCGCCGCGCGCGGCGGGTCTTCCGGGCCTGCAATTGCTGACGGCTCCCGTTTCTGTGAAGGCGGATGAGATTGACAGAGGCGCGTTTGAGGCGCTGATTCATGACGCGAAGGAGCGCTACGACTGGGTGCTCATCGACGCGCCTGCGGGCGTGGGCGCGGGCTTTGAGCTGGCGGTTCGGTTCGCGGACGAGCTCATGGTCGTGTGTCTGGCGGACCCCGCGTCCCAGCGCGATGCGGCGCGGGCGGCAGAGCTTGCCTTATCCCGGCGGGACGTTCCGGCGAGGCTCGTTGTTAACCGCGTGAGCCCGAGGCTGTTTCAGAAAATGAACGCGACCATCGACGACATCATGGACGGCGTGGGGCTGCCGCTTCTCGGTATTGTGCCGGACGATGCGGATGTGACGCTCGCGGCGGTCGAGGGAAAGCCTCTTTGCCAGTATACCTTCCGCGGCGCGGGACTTGCGTGTCTGCATATTGCGCAGAGATTGCAGGGAAAGCGCGTGAAGCTGATGAAGATCCGGCGAACGCTTGCCGGCATGTGAACAAAGGAGTTGAGAAGAAATGAATATCACACTCATGGCGCATGATAAGAAAAAGGAGCTTATGGTGCAGTTCTGCACGGCATATAAATCCATTCTCTCCAAGCACAGTCTGTCTGCCACGGCGGCGACGGGGCGGCTTGTCTCGGAGGCGACGAATCTTCCAGTCGCGCTGTTCCTGTCCAAAAATCAGGGCGGCCATCAGCAGGTCGACGCGCGCATTGCATATAATGAGATCGACCTTGTTATCATGTTCTCCGACCCCAACGACACCGACCCTTGGGAGGATCAGCGCATCATGCGCACGCTGCGGCTGTGCGACATGCATAACGTCCCGTGCGCGACGAACCTTGCATCGGCGGAAATGCTGATTCTTGGCCTGCAGCGCGGCGACCTTGACTGGAGAATGATGATCAAGGCCAAGAAGCTCCACTGAGCGCATTCATCTGAATAATACAGAACCGCAAGGACGCGGAAGCAGTACCGCAAGGCGGCCGGACAGAGAGGAAATCGCAAGCTGAAAGATTTCTGCGGCCAGCGTGCGCGAAGGACATCCGCCGAGCGGGCGTATAAGGGAAGTCCCGAAATCGCCGGTCGCCGCCCCGAAAGCGCGGCATACGAGGAAGAGCAGGCTCTTCAAATTTGGGTGGCACCACGAAGTATTCCGGTACTCTCGTCCCAATGCACGGGACGGGAGTATCTTTTTATTTGGGGAATTCCACCGGGATACGGGCAGACCCTTCCGGGGTGTTCGTAGGGGGCGATTGAGCACATCGCCCCGGCGGTGTGAGCCGTTTTTACGAAAATCCAATGCGAATCCGCAATTGCCATTGGGTCGATGTGGGCTGTATAGACCGGTAAGATAGTTTACAGAATGTACGGGGAGATTGTTTACAGTTTCGAGTAAAATAAAGGCAGAGGAATACAGGAAAAGGGAAGTGTTTCAATGCCGTGGGAGAGAAAAACTGTGGACAATCAAAGAAGCGAATTTGTGGCGCGGGCCACGATGGGAGAAGAAAGCCTGAGCGCGCTGTGCCGCAAATACGGCATCAGCCGTCCAACCGGCTACAAGTGGCTCGAGCGGTACAAAGGCGGTGAGACGATGCTCGACCGGCCGCACACGCCGTTCCGGAAGCCTTTCAAAACCAGTCCGGATGTGGAGCTGCGGATCGTGGATGTGCGGGCCGCACATCCAACGTGGGGCGCTCGGAAAATCCAACGTTTTTTGGTGGACAAGGGTGAAAATTCCGTTCCGGCAGCCAGCACCATTAACGACATCCTCAAAAGGAATGGGTGCATCAGCGAGCTGGCCTCGGAGCAGCACACGCCGTGGAAACGCTTCGCGCGTGACCGGCCGAACGCGCTGTGGCAGATGGATTACAAGGGCCACTTCGGCATGACGAACGGCCAGCGCTGCCATGGACTGACGATTCTGGACGATCACTCGCGGTTTTCCCTGTGCCTCGACGCGAAGGAAAACGAACGATGGGAAGGCACAAAGGCCAGTCTGGACCGCGTTTTCGAGGAATTCGGAATTCCAGACGCGATTTTGTGCGACAACGGCGCACCCTGGGCAGACAACCACGGCGGCTATACGCCGTTTGAAATCTGGATGATGCAGATGGACGTGACGCCGATGCACGGCAAGCCGGGCCACCCGCAGACACAGGGAAAAGACGAGCGATTCCACCGGACGTTAAAAGAAGATCTGCTGCTGCGAAAGCCATTGACTGACCTTGCAGAAGCGCAAAAAGAGTTTGACGAATTTCGTGATTGCTACAACCACGAGCGGCCGCACGGGGCGTTAGAGCTCGACGTTCCGGCGAAGCACTACAGGCCGAGCAGGCGAAAAGTCGTTGAAAATCCGACCGAGCCGGAGTATGACAGCGGCAAAAACCTTCGCAAGGTCAATTGCTGCGGCTATGTTTCCGTGTACAAAAAACGGTACTATTTGAGCGAGAGCTTCATCGGAAAGTACATAGAACTCCGGCCGTTGGAGGGCGATTTGCTCGCCCTCGTCTACGGAAATTTCGAAATCGCCAGAATCGATTTAGAGGCCAAAAAGTTCGATTCGAGAAAAATTTACAGAATCCGGAATGTGTAAACAATCCTCCCGGTCAACCTGTAAACAATCTGGCCTTGACAGACCCTGTCCGCCCGGTAAATTGCATGACCGAAACGCGAAAGTCTTCGGCGAATTCGTAGATTCCCCAGGGCGGACAGAGTCGTCCGCCCTTACGCCAAATTGACGCATTACTTCTTGATCGAAAGCTCCAGCATTTCGAGCGCGGGACGGAGCTGGTTGTAGAACTCGAGCCCCGTTCTTGCGGCGGGGACGCGCGTGACGTACCACTCACAGGGCTCCATCTCCGTATCGCCCAAGCGGCGGGCGAGTTCCGGGCCCATTCCGATGGCCATCGCGTAGGGAAGGAGCTTGTAAAAATACTGGCTGTCGCGCGAGAGGAGCATTTCCATGTGCCGCGCGGAGAGCTTTTCTAAGCCCTTGCGAAAGCCGAGGCTCTGCGAGATGAGCTGTGTGCCGAGCTCCGTGCGCCGCCCGCCGTGGAGCGTGAGATAGCCGCACAAAAAGCTCATCCCTGTCGCGACCAGCATCGGAAGCCCGCTGCCGGAGAGCTGCGAGGAGACCAGCAGCACCAGCGCACAAGCTGCCGACAGAACCATCCCGGGAATATTCCCCAGATAGAAGAACCGCCAGATGCGCGCAATGAGCAGACTCAGAAACGCGCCTGCAATCAGGCACAGCGCCAGAACCAGTCCCCGCGCGGGCATGGTGGGAAGGATCTGGCTCATCGTGGCAAGCGACGCAACACCCATCGCGAGCGCGCACAGGCCCTTCATAATACGCGGATTGCCGCTCGTACGCGCGTAGAGCCGCTTGTCCCAGTACCGCTCGATGGCGCGCATGGCCTGCTGGGCTGTCTTTTTATAAGGAAGGCTCGCGCCGTCGCAAATTTCGCCCCGGGCAAAAAGCGCTGAGAAAATCTTGTATTCCAGCCGCTTGCGCTCGTTGCCCATGATGACCTGCCGGTGCAGAAGCACGTGGCCCTTTTCGTCCATCTCGATCGTGAGGTAGCCGAGGGCTGCCCAGTGGCAAATGAGCATGTTGAAGTCCGGCGCGCCGCCTGCGAGCAAATACGGAAGATCGCTCGGAGCTGCCGCGTCCGGGGGAGCTGTGCGGCTGGACGCGCGAAGCGGCTTCGAGCGAAGCGTCAGCGCCCAGTATAAAAGCGCGAGCACACTGAACACGATCACAAGCGCCGTCTCCACCCAGCCGGAAGACCAGCTGGCATAACGGCCCGCAAAGTACCCCTCGCCCACGTCCAGCGTCATGGTGAGCGATTCATGGTCCTTGAGCGCCGTCGAGATCGTGCCGCCGATCATGCCCTCGCGGACGGTGAAGTTCATGTAGTCCTCGATCACATCGCCGTAGTATCCGCTTGTAAAGGTAGGGTAGCCCTCAAAGGCGGCGGGAAGGGTGATGGTAAAATCGTAATTGTTAATTGCCCAGTTCCACTTTGGTGCGAGCAGCGGCAGCGTCAACGTCTGGATTTTATCCTGCTCGGAGACAAGCCCGGAGACGGTATAGCTGATGGTAAAGGTCCGGCTTCCGGCAAATCCGCCGTTTGACGAGAGAACGAGCACCGTATAGCCGTCCTGCGTCGTCTTTTTGTATTTGTAGCCCGCGACGCTGATGCGCTTGGCCCCCGCCGCCAGCGGAAGCTCGATCGTGTCCTCCGTGCCCGCGATATCAATGGTCACGGTCTGCGTGATCTGGCAGCTGCCAGCCGCGTCTACCACACAGTCGGTCTTCATATCGGTAATGACACTTGTGTCCGCCGCGCCCGCCGTCACGCACAGCGCCAGCGCGCACACGACCGCCAGAAAAAAAGTCATGATCCGTTTCGTCTTCTCCACCTCGCTCTGCTGTGTATTTGGTGTATTCGGTAACAAAATACCACAAAATGCGCGAAAATGCAACCATCCGCAGCGCCCTGCGCGCAGGAATCTGCAAGCGCCGCTGTGTCCTTGGCCCGAAAACACCAAACCCTGTGAGACATTGGACCGTCTCATGCGTTTTTCTGGGAAAAACCGTTGATTTCCCGCCAAAAGTACGTTATGATAATTTTGGAGAGTACGCCGCCCGGTTTGCGGGCAGCACGTGCGGCGCACATGATGAAGAGTAAGGAGTTACATCTCATGAT
>ERZ857840.3494-NODE-3494-length-13269-cov-4.332375_pt1 | contig 13269 bp, 15 predicted proteins | sample MGYA00519760_ERZ857840 | MGnify/ENA primary metagenome ERZ857840 (study PRJEB31778, sample SAMEA3449371) | human gut metagenome | biome: human gut; feature: human-associated habitat; material: faeces | place: United Kingdom | collected 2010/2012 ... | reverse complement strand
GCAATCCTGCGGCCTAATAAAACGCTTTTCAGCGTTTTATTAAAAACTCGTATAAATCCGGTCATGGCGTGGGAGAATAGGATTACCGCGTTACATATGGATTCATCCGGTAGCGTGGGTATTGATGCACGGAGAGTGAACACTATGACGGAACCATCAGTCAAACGGGGCGACATATTCTATGCCGACCTGTCGCCGGTCGTGGGCAGTGAGCAGGGGGGTACCCGGCCTGTTTTGATTGTGCAGAACGACACCGGAAACCGCCATTCCCCCACGGTCATTGCGGCGGCCATCACCAGCCAGACGGGAAAAGCCCGACTTCCTACCCATATCAACATCGCGGGAGGAAGCGTGGGTCTGAGCAAGGATTCCATCATTCTGCTGGAGCAGATCAGAACCATTGACAAGCGCCGCCTGCGGGAACACATGGGACATCTGGACGAAAACCAGATGGCGCAGGTGGACGACGCTATTGCCGTCAGCTTCGGCCTTCCCGGCGGCGGACGGGCAACATGATTCATAACGAAGCCCCCTGCGGCATAGAATGCGGCAGGGGGCGTTGCATTTGGAAGAAAATTACGCTGTGTATTTTGGAAACCGTCCGGTGGGAAAGGTGCAGGTGACAAGGCAGGGGCTATACTATCGTTTCCTGTGCCGCTGTCAGCTGACCGGGGACGTGATGTGCAGACTCTGGGTAAGCTGCGCTGATAAGCGGGAAAGTCTGGGGCTGGTGGTGCCGGTGGACGGCGGCTTCGGTCTGAACACCTCGCTGCCGGTCAAGCGGCTGGGGGAGGGGGAGCTGAATTTTTCGCTCCTGCCCAAGCATGACAAGCCCACCGGGACATTTATCCCCATTTCCCCGGAGGAACCCTTTGCCTACATAGAGCGCCTGAAAAAAAGCTATCTGGTTCGGAAAGGGGAACAGGTGGGGATCGAAATTCCGGAATAACAAAATGGCAGGAACGTTCTTGTTCCTGCCATTTTTACGTTATAGCTCGATTTCCAGCCCCACCGGGCAGTGGTCGGAGCCCAGGATGTCCGAATAAATGGGTGTGGCGGTGATTTTGTCCGCGATGCGGTCGGAGACGAGGAAATAGTCAATGCGCCAGCCTGCGTTGTTCGCCCGGGCATTGAACATGTAGCTCCACCATGTGTACGCGCCGGTGGCGTCCGGGTGGAGACGGCGGAAGGAGTCGGTGAACCCGGCGTCCAGAAGCCGCCCGAAGCTCTCCCGCTCCTCGTCGGAGAAGCCCGCGTTGCCCCGGTTGGAGGCGGGATTTTTCAGGTCGATCTCCTGATGGGCGACGTTCAGGTCGCCGCAGGCGATAACGGGCTTTTCCCTGTCCAGCTCGCTGAGGTATGCCCGAAAGGCTTCGTCCCATTTTAACCGGTGGTCAATGCGGGCAAGCCCCCGCTGGGCGTTGGGGGTGTAGCATGTGACGAGGAAAAAGCCGGGATATTCCAGCGTAATGAGCCGCCCCTCGGTGTCCAGCTCCGGCTGCCCTAAGCCGTATCCCACGGAGACGAGGGCTTGCTTTGCGAAAATGGCCGTGCCGGAATAGCCCTTTTTCTCGGCATAGTTCCAGTATTGGCTGTAGCCATCCAAAGGAAGGTCGATCTGTCCCGCTTGGAGCTTCGTCTCCTGTAAGCAGAAGAAATCCGCGTCCAGAGCGTTGAAGGCGTCCAGAAAGCCCTTGCCCACACAGGCGCGCAGGCCGTTTGTATTCCAGGAAATGAATTTCATTTGGTTTCCTCCGTTGTGGAAGCGGTGCTGTCGTCAATGAGGGTCAGACTGTCCCGGCTCATGGTGACGCTTCGGCTTCCGCTGGTGATGGTGACCTCGTCCCCGCCGGTGATGGACAGAGTGGTCATGGTCAGGCAGGCGCAGGCAAGGGTGAATTCCGTGTCCGTCACGGACTGGGCAGTGCCCGTCAGTTCCAGCGTGACAGTGCCGTTTTCCCGGCTGACCCCAAGAAGCCGCGTACCCCATGGCAGGGGAGAAACCAGCTCGTCGCTGGATGGGCCGATCAGGTACAGGGAGAGAAGATAGCGCAGATCGTTCGTGTGGCCGGAGGCCTCCCGCTGCTCGCTGGAGATCACACCGTCCTCTGCGCCGTACTGATATTCCCGCCGGGGATAGTAAAAGGTGACGGGGTTCTTCATCAGCTCGCCGGAACAGCCGGGCAGAAACAGGCACAGACAGAGAAGAAGGCACAGGAACCGCTTCATGACTTATCCACCTCCGTGTCAAAGGCGGGGAAGGTGACGGTAAAGACGGAACCCTTGCCCACCGTACTGGAAACGGAAATTTCGCCCCGGTTGCGCTGGACAATGGTGCGGACGATGGCAAGCCCCAGTCCACTGCCGCCGCTTTTCCGGGAACGGGCCTTGTCCACCCGGTAAAACCGCTCGAAAATATGCGCCAGCGCGTCCTCGGGAATTCCCATGCCCGTGTCGCTGACGGTGAGCACCGCATTGTCCTCCTGACGGCCGAGATGCACCGTCAGTGTTCCGCCGGGCAGGTTGTACTTGATGCCGTTTTCCATCAGGTTGAAAACGATCTGGTACAGGTCGTCCTCCAGAATCAGGACGGGGGTGTCCTCGTCCAGCTCCAGGCAGAAGGTCACGCCCGACCAGCTGGCGTTCGTCCGGAGCATTTTCGCCACCCGCTGCACCGTGGGCGCCATGTAGATGATCTCGCTTTCCTGGGGCTGGGGATTTTCGGCTTTGGCGAGGGAGAGAAGCTTGGCGGTCATGCGGTTCAGGCGGTCGGCCTCGTTGCCGATGTCCGCTACAAATTCCTTCACCGTGTCCATGTCCATGTTGTTCTGCAAAATGGAATCGGTCAGCAGCTTGATGGAGGCCAGAGGGGTTTTCAGCTCGTGGGAGGCGTCGGAAACGAACTGACTGCGCTTGCGCTCGGAGGTTTGCAGCCGCTCTGTCAGGTCGTTGAATTCCTCGCCCAGAACGGTCAGCTCATCGCTGCCGCCCATGTCCACCTTGTGGGAATAATCCCCCTCCCGGATAATGCGCATGGAGGCCATGATCCGGTTCAGACGCCGGGAAAAGGCGTTGGAAAAGGCGATGGAAAAGGCCGCGACGATGATTTCCAGCATCAGGGTGATGCGAAGCAGGGTCTGCTGCAAGGATTTGATCAGCGCGCCCTGGGTGGTATCGTACTCTGTCATGTATACGCAGCCCACCACGGTGCCATAGTAGACGATGGGGGTTGCCGCCCGGGAATCGGTGATGCCGTCGTGGTACGTCCAGGTAAAGACGTTGTTCCCCTCGGGCGCCTGTTTGCTGACGGTGAGCGCCTGCAAAACCTCCGGAAGCAGGACATAGGTACCCACGGAAGCGCCGCTGCTGTCGTACAGCGCCGCGCCGCTGTGGTCGGTGACCACGAGCCGGGTGACCTTCAGACTTTCCAGCTGATTGACGATGCCGGTAACGGTGGAGCTGTTCAGCACCTCAAGGGTGGAAATTTCGTCGGAAGCAAGCAGACATTTTTCAATCATGGAGGCTTCCTTGCTCTGGTAGAACAGCTTGTGGCTGACGCCGGAGCAGTAGATATTCAGAAAAAACAACACGACCAGCGTGACCACCACATAGGTCATGGCATACCGGAACTGGGTATTGCCGTAGCCCCGGAAGCCGGTCTTTTTACTTGCGGAAATAATAGCCAACGCCCCACTTCGTTAAAATGTATTTCGGTTCTGCCGGATTTTCCTCCAGCTTCTCCCGCAGACGGCGGATATGCACGTCCACGGTGCGGATATCGCTGCGGTATTCGTATGCCCAGATGGTGTCCAGCAGCGCTTCCCGGGAATAGACCCGGTTGGGATTGCGCATGAGAAATTCGATGACGTCGAATTCCTTGGCGGTCAGATCGGCCAGTTGGCCGTTTCTGTAGGCGTTCCGGGCGTCCAAATCCAGGGTGATGGTGCCGATGGTCAGGCTGTTTCCAGCGGCCTTTTCCTCACTGCGTCCGGCGCGGCGCAGCAGGGCGCGGATTCTTGCTTTCAGCTCCAAAATGTTGAAGGGCTTCGTCAGATAATCGTCCGCCCCGTGGTCAAAGCCGATGAGCTTGTCCATGTCGTCGCCCTTGGCGGTGAGCATGATGATGGGCACGTCGGAAAACTCCCGGATCTTGGCGCAGGCGGAAAGCCCGTCCATGTTGGGCATCATCACGTCCAGAACTACCAGGTCCGGGTGCTGAGCCTGCACCGCCTGGACGGCTTCCAGACCGTCGCTGCCGGTGATGACCTCGTAGCCCTCGTTCTGCAAATTGAAGCGAATGCCCTTTACCAGAAGGGCTTCGTCGTCTACCACTAAAATTTTCATTTTCATCCTCCAACTGTGATAAGGTCAAGTATGGCGTCCAATCGCTTTTCCCCGATGCCCTCCACATTCTGTAGCTCCTGGGTGGAAAGAAAGCTGCCGTTTTCCTCCCGGTATGCAATGATGCGCTGGGCAAGAACCTCTCCGATGCCGGGAAGTGCCGTGAGCTGCTCCGTGTCCGCCCGGTTGATGTCGATGGGGAACGTGACGGCCACGGTTTCCGGGGTGGTCGGCTCCGGAAGGGTGGCCTGGGGCGGGGACGTCTGCATGGAAGCGGGAACGGATAACTCCACGCTGCCGTGACTGCCGTTTCTGCCCAGAAAGAAGCCAAGGGTGAATACGGCGAAAAGAAGGGTTACGGCGATCAAAATGCTGAGCCGTGGTTTTTTCATGGGAATCTGCCTCCCGGATTGACTAGAGGGGGAAAAGCTGTTATAATATCTCCATCATTATACACGACTTTTCACCGCCGGACAAGTCCGGTGAAGAAATATTGAGGGGAAAATATGAAAAAATTGAGATTGTTAAGCTTGCTTCTGTGTGTGGCGCTCCTCTGTCAGACGGCGATTCCGGCATCTGCCGCGGAGACCGTTGCGTCTACCCAGGAAACGCAGCCCGCCGAGCAGCAGACTGCCCAGATTCCCTTCGGCCAGGTCTGCATCGAAAACGGCTGCCGCACCCTGAACGGTATGCGCCCTCTGGCGGGAAGCGACAGCCGGCTGGATACGGCGCTGGCGGCCTTCGCCTATGAGACGAATACCGAGACGGTCATCTACTCCTACAATCCCGACACCAAGCTGCCCACCGGTACCCTTGCCAAGATGGTCACGGCGCTGGTGGCAATCGAAAACAGCAATCTGGACGATATCGTCACCTGCTCGGAAGGCATCCAGTCCAAGGTGCCGGGAAGCAGTCTGAAACTGAGTCCCAACCTGAAAAGCGGCGAGCAGCTGACCGTGAACGATCTGCTGCACGGACTGCTGATGATCGGCGCCAACGACGCCGCCGTGGCGCTGGCGGAGCATGTGGCGGGTACCACCGAGCGCTTCAAGGAAATGATGAACGCCCGGGTCAAGCAGATGGGCTGTGTCACCACGGAGTTCGGCAACATCTCCGGCCTGGATACGGCAACATCCTACACCACCGCCCGGGAAATGGTGAAAATCACCATGGAAGTGACTAAAAACGAGACTTTCGCGGAGATTTTCAAGACGGCGACCTATAAGATCCCCGCGACAAACTTGGTCGAGAAGGAGCGCCCTCTCACCACGACGAACTATTTGGTCGACAACCACATCGTTCCCCAGTTCATGAGTACCCGCTATACCGGCGGCCTTGCCAGCTACACGGAAAACTCCGGGGCAGGCGTTGCCTGTACCGCGGAATACAACAACATGCGCGTCGTGTTCGTGGTCATGGGCGCTACCCGTAAAACCAACGAGGAAACCGGTACGGTGGAGTCCTACGGTAACTTTGAAGAAGTGACCGAGCTTGCCAATTACGTTTTCAACAACTATAAGGTCAACCGGATAATTTATGACGGCATGGCGGTGAACCAGTGGCCGGTGTCCGGCGGCGAATGCCAGGTGGTGGGACAGTCCTTCACGGATGTGGATACCGTGGTTCCCGCCAGTGTGCAGATGAAAAATTACGTCATGAACTACACCGTGGAGGGCGGCGGCATGACCGCACCTATCAAGAAGGACGATAAGATCGCCACGATGGAGGTCTGGTATCAGAATTCCTGTGTCACGGAGGTGGAGCTGTACGCCATGGCGGACGTCCGGGCAACCGGGGACACCGGCGTGTCCATCCGCTCCAACGGAGAGAAGGACGGCGTCGGCGGCTCCGGCGTGCTGTCCACCATCGGAACCATCTGCGTGATCGGTCTGGGGCTTGTGGGCGCGTATCTGGCCTTCAATTCCTTTATGCGCTCCCGCATCCGCGCCCAGCGCCGCCGGAGACGGGCAGAACGCAGGAGGAGCCGGTAACGATGCTGAACTGGGACGGACTGAAAAGCGTCTGCGCCGACTGCACCCGCTGCGGCCTGTGCGAGACGAGACATAACGTGGTGTTCGGCGTGGGGAATGAGGACGCGGACATCATGTTCGTGGGAGAAGGCCCTGGGGAACAGGAGGACTTGAAGGGGCAGCCCTTTGTCGGCCCGGCGGGAAAGCTGCTGGACGACATGCTGTGCATCATCGACCTGAGCCGGGAGACGAACTGCTATATTGCCAACATCGTCAAGTGCCGCCCGCCCCACAACCGTGACCCGCTGGAGACGGAACAGGACGCCTGCATCGGCTATCTGCGCAATCAGGTGGCGCTGGTAAAGCCGAAGATCATCGTCTGCCTTGGGCGTATCGCCGCCAAGCGGCTGATCGACCCGGACTACCGCATTACGAGACAGCACGGCCAGTGGGTGGAGCGAAACGGCGTCTGGATGACGGCCATTTATCACCCGTCGGCACTCCTGCGGGACGTATCCAAACGCCCGGAGACCTTCGACGATCTGCTCGCCATCCGGGCAAAAATCCGGGAAATTGGCGCAAATATGTAAAAAATCCGCTGTTTTCGTTTCCGAAAACAGCGGATTTCTGACGTTTTTACAGGCTGATGCTGTCAATGAGCGCCAGCTCATCGCTGGTGAATGTGGTGTTCTGCGCCGCCTGAATGTTGTCCAGAACCTGTTCCGGACGGGAAGCGCCTGCCAGAACGCTGGTGACGATGCCGTCCCGCAGAACCCAGCTCAGCGCCATCTGCGCCAGCGTCTGCCCACGCTGGGCGGCCAGATCGTTCAGTTTCCGGATCTGTTCCAGCCGTTCGGGGGTCAATGCGCCCGCTTTCAGGAAGCGGCCGTCAGTCATGATGCGGCTGTCGGCGGGAATGCCCTTCAGATACCGGTCGGTCAGCAGACCCTGAGACAGGGGAGAGAAGGCGATAATGCCCTTGCCCAGCTTGGCGGCGGTATCCTTCAGGCCGTTTTTCTCAATGGTGCGGTCAAAAATAGAGTAGCGGTTCTGGTTGATGATGAAAGGAACCTTCAGTTCCTCCAGAATCTTCGCGGCCTGCGCCATCCGCTCGCCGTCGTAGTTGGAAAGGCCCACATACAGCGCCTTGCCGGAATGAACGGCCGTGGCAAGAGCGCCCATGGTCTCCTCCAGCGGAGTGTCGGGGTCGGGACGGTGGTGGTAGAAGATGTCCACGTATTCCAGACCCATCCGTTTCAGGCTCTGGTCAAGGCTGGCCAGCATATATTTCCGACTGCCCCATTCGCCGTAGGGGCCGGGCCACATGTAATAGCCTGCCTTGGTGCTGACGACGATCTCGTCCCGGTAGACGCCAAGGTCGTCTCGGAGAATCTGGCCAAAATTCCGCTCGGCGCTGCCGTCCGCGGGGCCATAGTTGTTGGCGAGGTCGAAGTGGGTCACGCCATGGTCGAAAGCGGTGCGGCACATTTTCCGCATGGTGTCGTAGCAGCCGGTGTCGCCGAAGTTGTGCCACAGGCCGAGGGACACGGCGGGCAGCTTCAGGCCGCTTTTGCCCGTGCGGTTATAGGGCATGGAATCATATCGGGTTTCAGAAGCGATGTACATGATGAAAACCTCCTTTATGGGGTCATTGTACCGCATTGCGGGAAAAATGTCAACGCAAGGGAAAAAGGGCAGTGCCTTCCCCGAAGGGAAGGCACCGCAAACAAAGGAACACGCGGCAAAAGCCGGTTTACTCATTGTGACTGCCAGTGACGGAAAACTCCACCCACTCGGCGATGTTTGTGGCATGGTCGCCGATGCGCTCAAAGTATTTGGCGATCATCAGCAGATCCAGGGCATATTCTCCCTCGGCGGGGTTCTTGGCGATCATGTCGATCAGACCGCTCTTGATCCGGGTGAAGTAGTTGTCCACCACGTCGTCGTGCATCTGCACGGCCTTGGCGAGGTACACATCCTGCTTGACGTAGGCGTCCACACTGTCCGTGACCATGGCGATGGTCTCCTTCGCCATTTCCCGGATTTTGGGGTATTCCTCGTGGGGATGGGCGATCATGCAGGGGACGATCTCCACAATGTCCTCCGCCTGATCACCGATGCGCTCCATGTCCGTAATCATTTTCAGCGCGGCGGAAACGGCGCGCAGGTCCCGCGCCACCGGCTGCTGACGCAGCAGCAGACGCATACAAATCGTCTCAATGGTGCGTTCCTCCTCGTCGATCTTTGCACCGACCTTGGAGACCTTTTCTCCAAGCGCATTGTCATAGGAAACCAGCGCCTGAGAAGCCAGAGAGATGATCTCCTCGCACAGCGCGCCCATTTCCGTCAATTCCTGATTCAGCAGCAGAAGCTGCTCTTCAAATAGTTCCCGCATTATCCGAACCTCCCCGTGATGTAATCTTCCGTCCGTTTGTCCAGCGGCTGAGAGAAAATCTGTTCCGTCCCGCCGAATTCCACCAGCTCGCCCAGAAGGAAGAAGGCGGTGTAATCGGAGATACGGACGGCCTGCTGCATGTTGTGGGTAACGATGACGATGGTATAGTTTTTCTTGAGAGACGAGGCCAGCTCCTCGATTTTTAAGGTGGAAATGGGGTCGAGGGCGGAGGTCGGCTCGTCCATCAGAAGTACCTTCGGCTCCACCGCCAAGGCTCTTGCGATGCACAGCCGCTGCTGCTGGCCGCCGGAAAGACCCAGAGCATTCTTTTTCAGCCGGTCTTTTACCTCGTCCCAGATGGCGGCGTCCCGGAGGGAACGCTCCACGATCTCGTCCAGCTTGGCCTTGCTGTGAATGCCGTGGGTGCGGGGGCCGTAGGCGATGTTGTCGTAGATGCTCATGGGGAAGGGGTTGGGCTTCTGGAACACCATGCCCACTTCCTTGCGCAGATTGTTGACCTCCGCCTGGAAGATGTCCTTGCCCTCATAGCGCACGGCTCCCGTGATTTTTACGCCGGGAATCAGATCATTCATACGGTTCAGGGTTTTTAAGAATGTGGATTTGCCGCAGCCGGAGGGGCCGATGAGGGCGGTGATGCTGTGCTCCGGGACGGCGATGTTGATGGATTTCAGTGCCTGGGTATCCCCGTACCAGAGGCACAGATTTTTCGCGGTAATAATGTCAGCCAATTCGATTTTTCCTCCCATAATACTTACTTACCAGAGACGCGGACAGGTTAATGAGAAATGCCAGCACCATCAGAATGGCGGCAATGGCGAAGGCGACGCCGAATTCTCCCTGCTCCTTGGCGTAGACGTACAGGGCAACCGTCAATGTCGCGCCCGCGCTGTTTCTCGCAGCCCAGAAGCCGTTGACCACATGGGCAAACCCGGCGGTGAACAGCAGCGCGGCGGACTCGCCCAGAATGCGGCCGACGGAAAGGATGCAGCCGGTGACGATTCCGTCCACGCAGTTGGGAAGCACCACCGTGCGGATGACCCGCCATTTCCCGGCGCCCAGACCGAAGGCACCCTCCCGGTAGCTCTGGGGGACGGTTTTCAGGCTTTCCTGGGTGTTGCGCATGATGGTGGGCAGGTTCATGATGACCAGGGTCAGCGCGCCCGCCAGCAGGGAAGTACCCATATTGTTGGAAAACAGCAGCATACCCACAAGGCCGTAGATGATGGAGGGAATGCCGGAGAGGGTCTCGGCGGCGTACTCAATGACGGCGACGATCCTTTTATTGTGGGCGTACTCCGTCAGGTAAATTGCCGCGCCCACGCCCAGGGGAAGCACCAGAACCAGGGTGTAAACGATGATGTACAGGGTGTTGAGAATGTCCGGCAGAATGCCGATGCGGTCGGCAAGGTAGCTGGGCTTGGTGCTGAGCAGCTCCCATGTGATGTTGGGAATGCCCTTCGCCAGAACGTAGACCATGAGAAACAGGGTCAGTCCGGCGGTCAGCGCGGTGGCAAGATACATCCCGCCCCGCACCGTCCAGAGGTATAATTTTCTTCGTTTGGAAATCATTTTGCTTTGTCTCCCTTCAGGAAGAAATTCAGAGCGGCGTTGATGAGCATGATGAACAGGAACAGCACCAGGGCGATGGAGAACAGCGCCTGCTTTTGCAGGCCGCTGGAATAGGACATTTCGCTGGCCACGGCGGTGGTGAGGAAGCGGACGCTCTGAAACAGGGAGGTGGGCATATTGGGGACGTTGCCTGCCACCATCATGACGGCCATGGCTTCGCCGATGGCTCTGCCCACGCCCAGCACCACGGCAGCGGCAATGCCGCTTTTGGCGGCGGGGACGGAGACACGGAAGTAGGTTTCCTCCGGCGTCGCGCCCAGGGCAAGGGAAGCGTCCTCATATTCCTTTGGCACCGCCTCCAGAGCGGTGACGGACATTTTGATGATGGAGGGCAGGATCATTACGGCGAGAACGATGATGGCGGCAAACAGGCTGGAGCCGTCGGGAATGTGAAAGAGCTTCCGCAGTCCCGGCACCAGCACCATCATGCCGACGAGGCCGTAAACCACGGAGGGGATACCCGCCAGCATGGAAACCGCCTGCTCCATGAAGCGCTTGACGGGCTTCGGCGCCATTTTTGCCAGATACACCGCCGTTAAGAATCCAATCGGCACGCCGAGAATGACGGCTCCGGCGGTGCCGTAGACGCTGGTGAGAATGAAGGGGAGAATGCCGTATTCCGGCTGCGCCGCCGTAGACGCCCATTTCTTGCCGAACAGAAAGGGAACCAGTCCGATCTGCCGAATGGCGGGAATGCCGGAAATGATTAAATATATGGTGATCAGAAGCACGCAGCCTACGGTAATCAGTCCGAGAATCAGGAAAATACCATGGACAACGGCCTCAAAAGCGTTTGATTTGTGTTTCATGTTATCAGCCTTTCGAGAAGGTTTACCATTTTACCGAATTGAAAAGTTGGCTCCCCCGTGTGGGGGAGCCGTTGCTCGTTTGCTTAGCCGTTGGCGGGAACCACACCGGAGGCGGTGATGATGTCATTGGCCTGACCCTTGGTGGCATAGTCGAAGAATGCCTGGGCGACGGGGTTCAGCGCAACGCCTTCCTTGGTGACCAGAACGAAGGGACGCTGGATGAGGTAGGTGCCGTCCTTGACGGTCTCTTCGCTGGGGGTCACGCCCGCGACCTTCAGAGCCTTGACGGAATCCTTGACGGAGGCCAGGGAAGCGTAGCCGATGGCGTCGGGGTTCTGAGCGACCGCGGTGATGACGTCGCCGGTGGAGGTCAGCTCCTGACGGTACTGGCACTTGTCAACGGTCTCGGTCAGTTCCTCGAAGCCGCTGCGGGTGCCGGAGCCGGCTTCACGGCCGACCAGAACAATCTCAGCGTCAGCGCCGCCGACCTCGGACCAGTTGGTGATTTCGCCGGTGTAGATTTTGGCGATGGTCTCGATGTCCAGATCTTCCACGGTGTTGGCGGGGTTGACGATCATGGCGATGCCGTCGTAGGCAAGGACGGTGCCGACCAGACCGGACGCAACCTCGGAATCCTTCAGCGCACGGGAGGACAGTCCGATGTCGCAGCGGCCTTCGGACACGGCGGTGATGCCGGAGCCGGAGCCGGTGGGGTTATAGGTGAAGTTCACGCCGGAGTTCGCTTCCATAAAGGCTTCGCCCAGAGCGCCGATGACCTTCTCCATGGAGGTGGAGCCGTCGGTGGCGACGGTGCCGGAGAGAGCTGCGGTGGTTGCGGGGGCTTCGGTCTGGGGAGCGGCGGTGGTCTGTGCCGCAGTCCCGGCAGGAGCGGCGGTAGCGGTGGGCTGGCTCTGAGCGCAGCCAGCCATGGCGACAACAAGCATGGCAATCAGTGCAATGGAAATGACTTTCTTCATAATCTTACTTCTCCTTGTAGGCTTTATTTTTGATGTACTCGGGATTTATCCTACGATTCGCATTTTACTAGTTTAATGTAAATTCCAAAATCTTCGCTATGTAAAATCAAAATCAAAAAGCAAAGCGAATTGTAAAAAATGAAAAGTCCTTGACAGAGACGCACGATTCTTCTAAAATAGGAGCGAAGGGTGATACCGCCCTCCATTGGATAGACAATACTTTCACGGAAAAGGAGACGCTATGTATCGTATTTTGGATTTGAATCCCCAGCTTGAGCCTTTCGCCGGGGATATTGATTTGCGGATGCACCTGTACCGGTCGGCAAAAAAACGTATTCTGTCCGAGGGACAGAGCCTGAATGATTTTGCCAACGCTCACATGTACTTTGGCTTCCATCACGTGGATGGCGGCTGGTACTACCGGGAGTGGGCGCCCAGCGCCTACCAGCTGTATCTGGAGGGCGATTTCAACGGCTGGAACCAGACCTCCCATCCGCTGACCAACTTAGGCAACGGCAGCTGGGAGCTGTATCTCCCCGGGGACAATGCCCTGTGGGACGGCTGCAAGGTCAAAACCGTGGTGGATGCCAACCTGACCCGCACGGAGCACATCCCTCTGTATGCCCGCCGGGTGGTGCAGAACAAGCAGACCATCACCTTCGAGTGCGAGGTGGTGGACGACCGGAAGACCTTTCCCTGGACGGATAAGGATTTCGTGGGCGAGGACGAGCTGTATATCTACGAAGCCCACGTGGGCATGGCGCAGGAAGAGGGCAAGGTCAGCTCCTACCGGGAATTTGCCGATTATATCCTGCCCCGCATCCACAAGGCGGGCTACAATACCGTCCAGCTGATGGCCATTATGGAGCATCCCTATTACGGCTCCTTCGGCTATCAGGTGAGCAATTTCTTTGCCGCTTCCTCCTGGTTCGGAAAACCGGAGGATCTGAAATACCTGGTGAACAAGGCACATGCCATGGGCATTCGGGTGCTGCTGGACGTGGTGCATTCCCACGCCGTCAGGAATACCGCCGAAGGCATCAATATGTTTGACGGCACCACCTGGCAGTTTTTCCACGACGGCCCCAAGGGCGACCATCCCGCCTGGGGGACAAAGTGCTTTGATT
>ERZ857840.3493-NODE-3493-length-13271-cov-4.431522_pt1 | contig 13271 bp, 14 predicted proteins | sample MGYA00519760_ERZ857840 | MGnify/ENA primary metagenome ERZ857840 (study PRJEB31778, sample SAMEA3449371) | human gut metagenome | biome: human gut; feature: human-associated habitat; material: faeces | place: United Kingdom | collected 2010/2012 ... | reverse complement strand
CAACGCCTTTCGCTGAGTCTTTTTTGACAACACGAGAGCAGGACAGTCAAATGGCTGTCCTGCTCCGTATGCGTGTCGACAAGAACTTTTTGTGCATCATTTCTTCTCATCGCGTGCAGGTGCCCTTGGTATCAATTCTTCCTGAATTTTGTGCGGGCGCTTGGGCTGGTATGCAAAAATGCCACAATTCGGCGGCCAACCCTCTGAATCTCGTTTGACCATTTTGTTTACAATTTCTGAACTTGCGTGTTGCCTCGCTTTTTGCGTTCATAAATCTTCCTCCAATCGTTTATATATGCTAAGCTGAGTAAAAATGCAGCCATAGCAACTCCAGTTGTTAGCCCTCTTGCTATGGAGAAATAACCCATTAGCCAAGAAACCACAATACAGCACTGTTCATAAATAACAGTTTTTCGTGATCTATTTCGCAATTCTTTAATTTCAACGGCTGAAAGCCACATGTTGGGGTGATTATATGGCGCAAAAAGAAAGATAAGCAAAGTGCTAACGAGATTAACGCCGAACAAAATAGGCATACTGAGATAGGGATACAGCCCAGCTAAGAATGCGATTTCCAATAATAAGGATGTGAATACACATACTGATACCGTTTTTGCGTGAATACCTCCTGTTTTTTTCTTCAGTAAATAAAAAGCCACCAAAAAAGCACTTGCTCCCCAGAAATCTGTAAAAACCAATGAAAATAAGAAAAAGGGAATCAAGATGAAAAGGGTTGAAATGCGTTGCTCAATACCATATCGGAGCCAAGGAACATTGTCTGTGCTAACTATATCAGCACAAAGACAATAATTAACAATTTTGTCAATAAAGGAATTTAGCATCATTTAAGCATCCGTCGTTATTTAATAATTGATCCTTTTGTTCATTCTTATGAAACGAATATAACATACAAAATTACCAGTGTCCAATTTTAATGCACAAAATAAGGTTTTTGCTGCACGAAATGGGAAAACGAATACTGCCTTTATGAAAAATTTCTTATTCTGCAGGTTCTATAGGAAGTTCTGCTACAAATGCAAACCAGCCACTTTGATAATCAAACATACAGGTTCCGTGGAATTGTTTAACGATGTGTTGGATTTTGGGAATACCAAATCCATGTTCTTCTTTGGGCGTCTTGCTTGTTGGAATGCTATTGCCCAAAATTAACACAGGCAAAGAACTGTTTCTTACAGATAATTGAAGGCAATCTTCCACCGCAATAATTCGGCAATCCAGAACTCTCTGACTTTCTACACGGCAGCATCCCTCAATAGCGTTGTCTAGAAGATTCGATAGAAGGACAATCATCTTATCTATATCCAGAGACAATTTGGATAGATTATTCACTTCAAAATGAATGTCAATGTCATGTTCTTTCGCAAGCTGGAATTTTTGGTTTAGGAGCGCATCAATTAGTGAGTGATGGGAGTTAACAGGAAAGATTCGTGCTGTCTGACGACCGAGAATAACCTGCACATAATTGTTTGCATCTTCGGTTTTTCCCTGTGACAGCAATCCCAAGATTGTTTGCAACTGACTGCGAAATTCGTGAGTTGCCATTCGCTGGCTCTTGTACCCCTTTTCCAAGTCCAAAATATGGGATGTTTGTAGTTCCATTTCCTGGTGCAATAATACAAGCTCTTTTTCCCTTTGTGCGCTTTTTTCCATTTCTTCCGTAAAGTAGGCTACGCCAACATTTGCGATAGCAAGGATGACGCAAAATAGGACTACTGGTGCGGAAATATCCGATGCGTCCTGATAATGCAGGAATACCATGAATAAAATTATAAATGAGGCGAATGGAAATAGCAGGGACAGAAAGAGCCACTTGCGTTGAGGATGCTGCAATTCCTTGCGCTGCAAAAATCTGTAAAACAACCAGGAAAGAAATAGCGTAAAGAGCTTGCCTGTAGAGACAATCATAGTATACAGCTTTTTTTTCCATATCAACTGCGATACACTGAGATGAAGCAGAGTGCTAAAGCCATAAAGAGAAATTGTATCGATTAATCCACCAATCACAAGCCATAGTGTTGTAGCTAATAAGTGCAGATGCCATTTTCTCTTGTACAGCAAGCATGAGGCAGTAAGATGTACGACTATAGAAATTAACATTTCGAGAAAATCGTTCAATCCCAAATTCAAATAAATCTGGCTTGCTATCCACAAAATAGCCAAAGTAATTGCGCATCGCTTGAGTGGCGGAGTTGAACGGAAAATGCCACGGCAAATATAAAAAAAGGCAATAGTCTCGAGTGCAGACCAAAGAGAAGTAAAAAAATAATCCATTTACTGCTGCCCTTTCCAAAGTAAGTATTTCATTTTTAGTTGAGAATAGTTCTTTTCGCTCACCGGAAGAAGCATTCCGTTATCCAACGTAGCTTCGTCACATCTTAGCCTCTGAATACGGCGCATATTGACCAGATAGCTTTTCTGAATCCTCAAAAAACCACGGGATGAAAGCTGATCTTCCAGACTGCTTAAAGATGCAAAGAGTCGATATTGCCGAATTTCGCCAGAATCCTCTTGGACAAAAATAATTGCGGCGTGCTTCTGAGATTCTATATAAAGAATCTGTTGAAGGAGCAACGTAATAGTCTCTCGCGATAGGCGGATGTGTATGGTTTCTTTTCTTTCCTGCAGATGAGAGATGCCTTCCAAGAGATATTTTTCCAGTTTGCGTGGAACTTCGCTTTTCAAAAGATAACGAAATGCCTGCACCTCATACCCTTCTGGAGCATACTCAATATAGTTGGTCAGAAAAATCAAAATGGAATCCTGTCTGACCAGACGTATCCTTCTGGCAATATCAAAACCTGAAGTTGCCTTCCCTGCAAAGTCAATATCCAGAAAACAGATATCCAAAGTAGCGAGGATTTCCTGAGATGCCTGATCTCCGTCCAAAAATGTTTGAACATTAGCTCCGACGTTATTCTTCCTGAGAATTTCGAAAATTAATATACGTGTCTGTTCCATAAATACCGAATCATCGTCAAATAGCGCAATACGAATCATATTGGTTCCCGCCCCTTTGCATCGGGATATTTTGGCACCACAAGTACCGCCATTATTTTTCATCATATACAAAATTCTCCTCCTGTCAAAGAATAAGTTTACAAATTTCAGCATAATTATATCATATATGTCAAATTATTCAGAAATGCAAAACTTTGCCGTGATATAATACACACACGTCAGTTTCTGGGGGAGAAATCGACCATGTATGATTTAGGCTCACGCATAAAAGAGGCACGTGAAAAACGTGTTATCACCCAAGGAGAATTGGCTCGACGAATAAATCGAAGTGTTCCCACAATTAGTAGCTATGAAACCAATGCGCAAACGCCACCGACTGATGTTCTTTTAAGTATTGCGAATGCTTTACATGTGTCTCTCGACTATTTACTTGAATGGGAAGGCCGGAAGAGCTATTCTGTGGAGGACTTGAGCGATGCGCAGAAGGAATTGATTGACCTGCTTTACTGCGAGTTTACCAAACCGACAAGGGAAGAAGGTACGTTGTCTCGGCAGCAAATAGAAATCTTGCAAAAGCTGATTTTGATTTTCCAAAATGGTTCCTGTTAAAAGCGTATATAACAATTAAGCTGGGCAGTTGTATTACTGCCCAGCTTTTCCTTTTTTGTGCAGTGAGATTCTTTTTGTGTGCACTGAAAGTTGAAACAACGGAATTATCATGGTACTCTTTTGACAGCAAAAAGGATATTTAGTCGGTTTCATTATTTTGTGAGAAGTAAAAAGTTACTTTGTATGAATCTGCCTGATCAGCAGTTCGTAATCGCCTTGAGTCATTTGATTTGTGCACGTCAATATGATTCGCATTATGTTTGCTATAAATCATCAGTAGCAAAAGGCATGGGTTGATGATGTAACGCAATTCAAACTAAGGAGGCTTTTATGAAGTTAGCGAAAAGAATGCTCGCTCTTGCCGTAGCAGTAATGCTGGTTATAGTTGTTTTGGTTGTTCCTGCATCCGCTGCAACGGCCCCATGGCCCAGCAAATTCAGAAGCTTCACCCAGACAAGCACATACAATTATCAGCGCGGATATGCCTGTGCAGTTCAAAGTATTCTTCTGGATCACGATGTAGCTGGCAGTTACATTTCCAGTGCGGGAGGCGTGGATGGATATTTTGGAACAGGTACAGTCAATGCAGTAAAAGCATTTCAGGAAGATGAAACTCTGGGCAAAGATGGCATCGTTGGACCTGATACCTGGGAACGGATGGCGCTGCGTATGAAGCAAAGTGGTAGCGGTAGCTATACCTATTTGGGTATGGGGTATGCCAGGACTGCTATCACCATTATCTACGAGAACTCCGTCTATAACTACTATTACCATACGACAGGTGGCAGCCGTGACAGCGTTTTCCGCACTTCCTATTAAGTTAAGGAAACAACATGTATCCATACTGTGATTGAATCAATTTTATCTGAGCACTGGCCATTTGGCCAGTGCTTTCAGAGAATATAGATCGATTGGCCATGGCCTAGGAAAGGACACATAATGAACTTTAAGAAGCAAAAAATTGCGCTTGTCCTGCTGCTTACCGTATTGATGATAGTGTTTTGCGGATGTCAGCAAAGTCCAACAACAAACTCTGTGATAAGCAAGAACGATGGCTCTTTTGATGCCGGGGTTCTCCAGTCTGCGCCTCAGGAACAAGTAGCAGAGAATATCAGCCTGCATAATGAGTTCACTAGTACGGATGGAAGCGTAACCTTCTCCATGAATATTGAGAAAGAACGGTCCCAGAGTAGCTTCCCTGTGGTGGAAGTGACACCTCACTATTTGACAGCGGATGATGCTAAACGGGTTGCAAATATACTCCTGGGAGATGCAACTTTTTACGAGAAAGAGCCACTACGGGCCCCACATTACTCAAAAAAGCAAATTCAGGAAAAGATCAGTCGTTGGTATCAATACACAAGTGATCAGGCCCTTTCAGACCTTTATGGGGATCAGGCGGATTCTCAAACAGTGGAAATCGTAAAAAAGTTTATTGATAAATATACGCTTATGCTTGATACCACTCAAAATTACCAACCGAAATTATGTGAATGGACTCTGAAAAAAGATTCCTGCTATATAGATCCGCCAGAAGAACTGGAGGGCGTTGACCTCTCAAACAATAACGATGAAATACAGGCCATAGCCCAGGTCGGAAGTGTTGAATATACTCTTGCTATTTCAACACGAAACAAGAATGATTTTAAGCTTAATAATATTTATCTGTACCTTTCATCAGGAAGCAGTCCAAGAACGATTGACTCGCGAATCTTTTATTCCAGGCTGTGCCGAACCGAGAAGCCATCAGAATTGGATATTCAAAATGTGGAGAGCAAAGCACAAGATATGTTGGACCGAATGAATTTAGGTCAGTGGCAAGTCGATAGCAGCCGTGTGGAGACAACTTATTACGGAGACACCCCTGAATATGTGATTCATGTTAGTGCAGTACCAGTTTTTCACGAAACTCCTGCCATTCGTCGTCCTCAGCTTGGAAATTTGAAAAGTCATACTTCCTATGCGTCCAACTATTACTTGACAGATGCCAATTTTGAGTTTTCTGCCAATGGTGATATTCTGGCATTCAGTATGTTCTCTCCGGTTGATGAAAAAGAGACTCTAAATGCGAATGTTCAGACAAAAAGCTGGGGCGAATTGATAGAGCTGGCGAAAAACCATTTGACCCTCAGCGACTATTATGATTACGGTATGCCTCCGGATTTTCTCAATGTTTTTCAGGAATCTGTCGGAGAAAAGGTGACCTGCAAAGTTGACCTTTGCCAGCTTGAATATGGCTTGCTCCGGGTGAGGGTGCCCAACACGGATGAAAGCTACTACTACGTTCCCGGCATGATTTTATATGGAACTATTGACTATTTGGGGAAAGACTCTGGAGATATTCTCGCCTCCAGCGGCGATCCGATTCTTTGTAATAGCCGTAAAGTTCCATTAGTCGCCCTAAATGCTGTTGACGGTTCCATTATTGAACTGGGTAATGAGTAATTTACGCATACACATAATGTCTAGCATACAAACACTGCTTATATTTTAAAAACTGTAAAAAGAAAAGTCGGACAGTTCACAACTCGTCCGACTTTTCCTTTTTGGTGCAGTGTGATCCCTATTGTGTGCACAAAAAGTTGAAAGGTCAAAAATGTCGTGGTACTCTTATGGGAAAGAACGATAATTTGTCGTTGTTTCTTTATGCTCTGCCCAATTGGTGAAAAGCACGACCATCTCATAAAAGGTAGAAACGGAAGAAGTCGGAGAGTTTTGCTTAGACATTTTACCATGAAAAGACGGTTAGAAATAATACAAGTTGCTTTGGATGTTGGCTATATCCAGCATCCAGAGTGCATTTTTATAAGGAGTTCTTTCGTGCGAAATGCTATATCATCGAGTTTTCGACAAATATCATGGGTTCGCCTTGCAGTTACGGTTTTTGCGATGATTGCCGCAATCTGCGTTTCCTCTACGGAACGACTTTTAATGGCGTTCCCAATATCCACGCTACTTCCTAGTGATTTTCATATCGATTTGATCGTTAATGCACTAACCTCAAATACCGTGGCGTCCGCTCTACCTATCCTATCTATTCTCCCTTTTTCAGGTAGCTATGTAGATGATATCAAAAGTAAATTTGCCCGCTTTTTCTGCATCCGCTCAAGCTATAACACCTATACATATAGCCACATTTTTGTTTGTATGTTGAGTGGAGGGCTAGTCATTGTAGTAGGTGTGCTGATCACATGGGGAATATCTGCTCTAGTGTTACTACCCATGGAGAAGGCGGCAGAGGCTCCTTCGGAAACCACCGACCTTCTCTTGAAGACTTGTGTGCTTCTGTTTCTTAACGGCGGTCTGTGGGCCGTCCTTGGAATGACCATGAGTACCGTCATGGAGAGCAAATACATCGCATACTGCTCGCCCTTCATCGTGTACTATCTGCTGGTCATCCTCTATGAGCGGTATTTCCCCAACGCATGGCTTCTCTACCCCAAGAACTGGCTGAACCCGGAAATCTGGCCCTACGGAATTGTAGGTGCAGCTTTATTTCTGCTGGAATTGACGTTCCTGTGCAGTTTGGTCTTTTATGTCCGGGGGAAAAGGAGGTTACAGCAGCTATGAAAGAGATTCATCAGTCTGTTTCCATCGCCGGATATAACTTTCGCCTGTGGTGGGGAAATCCGCGGATTTTGGTCACTTTTTTGCTCACATTCATCATGTGTTTTCTCATTTCAGACAAAGCAGTGACCTTCGCCGTAGAGCATAACACCACCATGCAGCTTGTTGAAGTGTTCATCTGGAATTTCGGTGACAGCAATTCCATTCTCCTGTCCTCAGTACTGCTGGTGCTGCTGTTTGCGGATATGCCTTTCCTGTCCTCCGGCACACCCTTGTATCTGGTACGCACCAAGCGGAGCACTTGGATCACCGGTCAGGTAATTTACATTCTGGCGGCTACCTTTGTGTATCTGCTGTTTGTGCTGATCTGCACCGTATTTTTCTCCATGCGGCAGTCCTTCGTTGCCAATGTGTGGAGTCCCACAGCGGCGATTTTAGGGTACACCAATGCGGGAAAGCGGGTTGCCGTTCCCGCACTGGTGAAAACCCTGGAAATGAGCTGGCCCTACCAAAGCATGGTGTCTATCTTTTTCCTGATGCTGGGCTACACCTCCGTCATGGTCATGCTCATGCTTCTGTGTAACCTCTGCTTTGGACAGGTAGCAGGCGTGGTCAGCGTATTGGTTTACAGTGTGTATGGCATCCTCATGCAGCCGGACACGATCCAGCTTATTTTGAAGTTGCCGGATGAAGCCTATTACATTGCAAATGTCATCATCGGCTGGGTGTCGCCATTAAATCAGGCCACCTACCATATGCACAACTTCGGTTACGACAAACTGCCCCGGATGTGGCAGTCATATTGTATTTTTACAGGTCTGGTTGTCATGCTTTTCTTCCTTGCCATACGAGCAGCCAAACAATACCAGTTCACCTTCACAGGAACGGAGGGGTAGTATGGACAACTGCATAGAAGTTCTGAATGTCAGCAAATCCTTCGGGGAAGAAAAAGTGCTGAAAAATGTGTCCCACACTTTTGAAAAGGGGAAGATTCACGGTATCGTTGGCAACAACGGTTCCGGCAAGACCGTCCTAATGAAATGTATCTGCGGCTTTCTCCGCCCGGACGAAGGGCGTATTTATGTCAACCATATTGAGGTAGGAAGGGAAAGGGACTTCCCGGAGGATATCGGCATCATCATCGAAACCCCGGGTTTCCTGCCCCACCTTTCCGGATTCCAGAATCTAAAGCTGCTGGCTTCCTTGCGAAAGATTGCCAATGACCACACCATCCGGGATACCATCGAATTGGTTGGACTTGACCCAAGCCTGAAAAAGCCCGTCGGAAAATACTCCCTTGGTATGCGTCAGCGCTTAGGCTTGGCTCAGGCCCTGATGGAAGACCCCAATCTGCTCATACTGGACGAACCTCTCAACGGCCTGGATAAGAACGGTGTCCTGCATATCCGTGAGCTTATCAAAAATCTCCGGTATCAGGGAAAGACCGTAATCCTCGCCAGCCATAACCAGATGGACATTGACGAGCTGTGCGATACGGTGTGTGAAATGGATGCCGGCGTTTTAACGGTGGTGCGATAAATGGAAAACTTACTGATTGCGGAGAACATCCGCAGCTTTTTCCCGGAAGCGGGGCCGTTTTCCCTGACCATCCATGCAGGGGATCGCTGCTATGTGCAAGGAAGTAGTAGAAGCTGTAATGCGCTGTTTGAAATTTTCACCGGGCTGAGAAAACCGGACGAGGGAAGCGTTACCGTCCGGGGGAAAAATGTATATGAAATGTCAGAAACGGAACGTGCGGCATTTCGCCGGGACAATATTGGAGCTGTTCCAAAGGGCGGCGGTTTCCTGCCGGAACTGACCCTGCTGGAACAGGTTCGTCTGCCAATGGTACTGGGAGGGCTATCGAGAGACGAAATCCAAAACCGTATCCGAAAGAATGCCTTTGATTATCTGCCGCTGCATGATCTTTATAACCAAGGGAAACGGTGTACACCCCGAACCTTAGCGCTTGCGTCACTACTCCGTGCCAGTGTTATGAACCCACCAATTCTGATTCTGAATGCTTCTTTTGAGCATCTATGTGGAAAAGATGCCGAACTTGTTTGGCAGGAGGTAAAAACTATTTTACCGAAAGAACATGGTTTTCTCTATTTGGGCAGTACCCCTGCACCTACGTGCATGCACTGGACAGAACAAATTTCCGGGAGGTAAGGAATATGAAAAAAAGAGTTTTGTCCCTTTTTCTGGCACTATGTCTGTTCGGCGGGAACTGCCTGACTGCCTTTGCTGAAACCGCCTATCAGGAAGGCGCTGCTGATGATTTGGCCTTAGAACCGCAAGGGCAGCCTCAGAACGGAAACGAAATACCTGTGCTTACGCAGGATTCCATCGCAATTGACTTGGAGCATCAATATCCGGGAATGGACAAGACCTACGGTGCCGGATATTCCGGTACCGTTGCAGAAAGAAAGCTGCGTTTGGTTCTACCGTTGCTGAATCAGGGAGGACTGTCCATACCTATCGACGTAACGTTAAGTGCCGCTTTCCTGACAGCAGAGGAAAAGCAGGAATCCATTATCTCTCAGAGTATGGATCTCGGAAATGGACAAACGGTAGAAAACGTCTATTTGGCAGACTTTGAAATTTCACTTCCGGATTCCGTGGTTCCCGGTTCCTATCCGGTAACAATTACGGTAAAAGCCGGCGAGACGGCGCAGACGCTGGAATTGCAGCTTCCTAATAGCGTTTCAATTCCGGAACCTGCAACGCCCCCTACAGAGCCAAGTTCATCCACTGAACCCAGCGCGCCAAAGCTTCCAACGGTTCTGGAAATTGACAGCAGTCATATCTACAGTGGAATGGATATGGCCTATGAGGACGGCTACCTTCCCCGAATTGGCGACGGGGTTATGAAAATCGTTCTTCCCCTAAAGTGCAGCGGTACTCTTTGGAACAATAAGCTGGATACCTCCATTTCTCTGGACACCAGTGCCAGTTCTCCCTTTGTGGTGGAGAACTTCCGAAAGACCTTCCGCCTGGAGACTGTGACTCCAAAGAACAGCATCGAGCCACAGGACGTTTATCTTGTGGCCTACGAGATTCAGCTCTCGGACGAACGCCGCAATGGTACATACCCTGTTGCTATCACAACTTCTGGCTTTGACGACTCCGGAAATGCTATTACCGCAACTTTTACCCTGTATATTACCATTGCCGATGGCAAGATCGAGAAAATTGCTCAGCCGGTAGTGGACACACCCACCGCTGAGCCGGTGGTCTATATCAGCAAAACCGTGCTGGAACCAAAAACCGCCCAGGCAGGGGACGGCTTTACCATGACGGTTACACTGAAAAATTCTATTTCCACAAAATACGTGCGGAATATGCTGGTAACAGTGGACACAGGAAATGTCCAGATTGATCTGGACGAGGACAGCAATATCTTCCCCATTGAGAAAATTGACAGGGGAGGAGAGGTAGAGTTGACCCTTCACTTTTCTACAGAACCGGCCATTCCATCCGGGAAATATCCCATCCATTTCTCCTTCAAGTATGACAGCAGCAAGACCCTGAACCTCAGTTCCAACGGTTCTACAGTAGTGGAAATCCAACAGCCTGCCAATATGGAGCTGGTAATGCCTCGATTTGCCGATTCCGTCAGTGTGGGGGAGACGGTACCTGTTTCCTTTCAGGTGATGAATATGGGCAGGTCAGCCATGTATAATGTCCGATGCACCGTTTCCGGATACGGACTGGTACCCTCCAACACCGGGTATATCGGCACAATGGAGGCAGGTACTTCCAAAAATACCAAGGTGGAATTGTACATCATCGCATTGAATGCCAGCACAGGAAATGAAAATGGGTTGCAGTATGGTAATACCACCGGCACTGTAACCCTGACCTATGAGGATGAAACTGGGCAGGAATACAGCCAGGAGGCTACCTTCGATACCACGGTAAACCGTCCGGTGGTTCAGCTTCCGCAAAACAACACAGAGGAAGAAAAAGCGGAAAAGCGTGTTAGCTCCTGGTGGATATCTGTAAGCATTTTGGGAGGTGTGATCCTTGCAGCAGTTGGAACGATCCTGTTCATCCAAAAGAAAAAGCACAGGGACGGGAATTATCTGTAAAGTCGCCTTTCACACAGTTGGACGCTACGGAAAAGCTACCTTGCTGATGCTGTGCGTGGGGTTCCTGTTTCTGATCACCACGGCAACTTCCTATGGCGTACTGCGGCAGGAGTTGGATACACCCTATGTCCTTACCGGGACAGTTACCAGACAGGCGGATTTAGAGAAGTACCTGGAAGTACCCTCTGTAGAAGCAGTCACCCCGGTACTCTCCTTTGAATCCAAACTGACCTCCAAGGACACCGCCCTGTCCGGGACGGTAACGGCGGTGCTGGCAGATTATCTGGAGCTGTCCTTCACTCAGGGAGGTGTATTTCCAGATGACAGTAATATGCCATTTCTTGTGCTAAATCAATATGCTGCCCAGCATTTTCTGGATGAGAACAAAAAAGAAGTCACATTGGCTGTCAACGATACTGTGAGCATGACCATTGGAGAGGAAGAACAAACAGCCATACTCTGCGGCGTCTTTGAAGATGGGCTGGAGCAGCCGGCGGTGTACATGAGTTATACGCTTGCCGCACGGGAGCTTTCTAAAGGGGAAAATATCAGTCTCTTACTCCGGCTGGGAAAAACAGAGGATTTGGGAAGCTGTGCCAAGGCGCTGAAAAAATTGGGGGTTACTATTTCCTATGACGAATCCCTCCCAGAACGCTGGAGACTGACAAAACAGCAGATCTATCAGACCTTTGCGTCTGCATGGATTCTTCTGATTTGTTCCGCTGTCCAGATGTCCATGCGACATAAGGGAGAACTGCGAGAAGATTTGCCGGAACGGCATGCTCTGGCACTCAGTGGGTTAGTAGAACGGCAACTGCGGTGGATATTTCCCTTGCGAACTTTCTTTGCAGACTTGCTCTGCCTTTCACTTGCTATAGCTGCGGCTATTATTATGAGAAGCGTATCTATGCTTGGACTTTTTGCAGGGGGGATTGGGTTGGCTTTGCACCTTGGAATTGTTGTGCCGGGTTGCATCTTATATTGAAGCAATCTACGACAGCAGGAAATAGATTAAGAACGAACAATGTTGGAAGTGAAAAATGCACTGTGTAATTGAACAATTGTAGAGAGTAAATGAGTCAGACAACAAAACAGAGCCTGCTTTCCTTTAGCGAAAAGGAAGCAGGCTCTGCTTTGTTGTCTCCGGGGTTGAAATTTCTTCCCCGGCTCACAGCCGCTGCATAGATGCGTGCGCGACAGCGCAGCGTGCGGGCAGAACGAGAGCGGGCTGTACCATGGTGTAATCATCTGATTTTGTATAGCTTATCAGGTTTTTTACAATACATCATCCCGATAGCACTTTACTTTTCTGTTAGAAATTATCGCTGCCGCAGCCCTCCGGTTGATCTGAAATTACAAAATTTCAGATTGATTGGAGGAAATAGCAATGGATGGATACCATCCGAAAAACAAAGATCCCCGTCCAAAGCGGAGGAAAGACAGAGATAACCCCTACACGATATTTACAACCGGCATCCAGACTAATTCACCGCATTATTGGCTGTCTTTTATGGACAATCAGGGGGAGCGGCATAGTTTGGAGATTGGCAGAGAGCTGTTCGATGCTCTGGATCGGTTTGAGCTGGATGATCTGTCTGTAATGAATGAGATAGACAATCATTATGAGCATTCCGATTTGACAGAGGAATCATTGAACACACGGGCTGCAAATCCACCGAAATCTCTGGAAGATACTGTATTCACCAGGCTGCAATACGAGCGGTTACATAGTGCAGTATCAGATTTGCCGGAAATCCAGCGCAGAAGGGTAAATCTATATTATTTCGGAGGATATACCTTCGAGCAGATTGCGTTGTTAGAGAACTGCACCAAACGGGCGGTAAAAAGGAGCGTAGACCTTGCAGTCGATACGCTCAGAAAAAATTTGAAAAATTTTTCTGATTAGGGTACACTTTTGGCGTTTTAGTTAGGAAACAGGTGAAGGGGTTAATCCTTCACCTGTTTCTCTGCTTTGGGGAATGGGTTTGTACCTTAAAAACTGCATACCCATTCGTCAAACAC
>ERZ857840.3492-NODE-3492-length-13285-cov-5.167271_pt1 | contig 13285 bp, 10 predicted proteins | sample MGYA00519760_ERZ857840 | MGnify/ENA primary metagenome ERZ857840 (study PRJEB31778, sample SAMEA3449371) | human gut metagenome | biome: human gut; feature: human-associated habitat; material: faeces | place: United Kingdom | collected 2010/2012 ... | reverse complement strand
TGAAAGGCAAATCTAAAAAATCAACCTATTCCACAACCTTTGGTGTTGACCCGACAAATCTAAAAAATCAACCTATTCCACAACCTTTGGTGTTGACCCAAAAAAGACGCCTTAAAACAGACGCCAATGGTTGACCAGTAGGGACTCGAACCCCAACAAAAGGTGCCAGAAACCTTTGTGCTACCATTACACCACTGGTCAATTTTGAAAGTAGAAAAAGATCTCAATTGGCGAAGTTTTGTCAAGCTTTTATTTCTATTTTAATTTGACTGCCAAAGTTTTTTTTATTCTATTTGTCAAATTCAATATATGTCCGACAACATTAGGGAAGATCTGCTTTTAATTGTAAATACCGTTCTCGAAAACGGCGGTCGGGAGGCTCTTGACGCGCTTCCGCTCGATGCCGACCTGCGTTCAGACATCGGCTTTGACTCGTTCGATCTTGCCGAACTCGCCGTCAGAATACAGGCAAAATTTGATGTGGACGTATTTGAAGATTCGCCAGTATTATCATTTAGGCAGATTCTCGACAAAATTTCGTAGAGGAATCTTTGGCAGAGCGGGGTTCCTTACATTTTACATAAAAAAAGCGGCGCGCAAAAATTTTGCACGCCGCCAACTACAAACCTACAAACCGATATTAATTCAAATTTGAAAGCTCTTGATTCGCAAGCAGGGCGAATACTCCGTTATTATTGTTGCTTGAAAGTTCTTTGAATAAATTCTTTGCTTCGTCGATTTTACCGTTTTGGACTTTTGCAAGCCCCAACAAGTATCCTGCCTGAGCGGAATACACGGAACCTTCTTTATAGATTTTGTCGAGGGCTTCCATGCCTTTTGCCGTATCGCCAGCCGAAATTGCGGACATAGCCTCGCCAATTTTAGCGCGTCCTGCAAGTGTTTCTGAACCGAGATTTTTTGCGGCTTCGGAGTATAGTTTTTGTGCGTCGGCAAACTTGCCTGCATTAAATGCGGAGTCGGCATTTTGCAGCTGGGCGACGCCCGCAAGGGTTGTTCCGTTATGGTCTTTTGCAAATTCCGCGAGTTTTTCGGGAGTATTAGCCGCTGCGTAAGCCGCCGCCAAGGTATCGGCGCTCGAAGCTTTATACATCTTCCAGCCTTGAACTCCTATTACAATCGCGAATGCCGCAACTATCGTAAAAATTATAAAATTGCGGTTTCTCTTCCAATAAAGCCAAACCCTGTCTTCAAGATCCACGCCTTCAAGATCTTCGTCGAGTATTACGGTCTTGCGTTCGTCAGATGCTGGAACAGATGCCAGTTCCTCGTCGGTCGGGATATGCGGTTTATTCTTTGCCGCATTTTGTGGACCTTTTCTAAAAAATTTTTCGCTCATAGGCTGCTATGTTTCTTAAAGTTTTTAATAAAACCTACTTTAAGCCGCCAATCAAGAATAAAAGTCCGCATTATTTATTTTTATCTTGAAGGTATTTTTTGTATGCGTTATTTTTGGGGTATGAAAAGAATAACGTTTTGGTGTGCCGCAGCGATGTTTGCGTCTGCGGCGGTTTTGTCAGCAAGAACTTATTTTAAAGGTACTTGCGATAAAGATGCTCTGTCGTATATGCCTGGCGAGCAGATGGTCTTTACGGTCTCTCTTATGGAGGACGGGAAGGCTCTTGGCGGGAAAAAAATAAAGTATACAAGGCGCGGTGACGACGGCAAGACCGATTCCGGAGAATTTGTTTCTGATTCTCAAAAGCCTTTCGTATATAAGACATCAATAGACAAACCCGGATACGTCCATTTAAAAATGGAAATTCTGGGCGACGACGGCAAGCCAGTAAAAGGAGCTGACAAGTTTGAGGGCGGTGCGTGCGCCGAATTTGATAAAATAACGTCCGCGCGACCCGAGCCCACTGATTTCGACAAATATTGGAAAGCCCGCAAACGCTCGCTTAAAAAAGTTCCGATAAAGGCAGAGCTTACGCTTTTACCTGGAAAATCGAACGATAAGCTTGATGTATACGATGTAAAGCTCGACTGCGTTGGGGATCCTGTTAGGGGGTATCTTAGTGTTCCGAAGAACGCCGCGGAAAAATCGTTGCCTGCGCAGGCGGTATTTCAGGGATACAGTGTGGTTGATATGCACCAATGGCCGGTTTACGACGCCATAGTGTTCTTTGTTTCGCCGCACAGCATGGATATGGGGAAAGACAAGGCGTACTACGATGAGCTTAAAAAAGGAAAGCTTGCGGGGTTTGGGTTTGAAAAGGAGCTAAAAACACCGAAAGATTCATATTTTGACGGAATGTTGTTGCGCGACTTGCGCGCACTTGAATATCTGCGTTCCCGGCCGGAATGGAACCGCAAGGATTTGCAAGTTTCAGGCGGAAGCATGGGAGGCTTCCAGGCGATAGCGACTGCCGCCCTCGACCCGAAAGTCACCAAATGCAAGTCGAGCATAACATGGATGTGCGACCTCGGTGGAGTGGACGACGGCAGGCTTGGCGGGTGGCTTCCGAAGTATTTGCCCAACCGCGCCTATTACGACAGCGTGAACTTTGGCAAGCGCATAAAGTGCCCTGTCGAGATTGATGCAGGCCTTGGAGACTACACTTGCCCGCCGTCCGGAGTGACATCGCTCTACAACAATATAACCGCTCCTAAAAAGATTGTTTTCACCCAAGGGCGCACCCACGGATACACTCCGCCGGACTCTCCTGCAAAATATACGCGCTCCACGATGGGCGATAAATAGCCGTTGCGAGCGGCATGGCGATGTTTTGCAATTCGGCAGCTTGCCGCTTGCGGATATCGTTAAAAAAGCGCCGGAGTAAACTCCGGCGCTTTTCTTTTCGGGCAATGTTATTTTCGCACGCAAAATATATTATTTTTTCAAGCGATTGGTTTTTTATTTTGCGAGTGTCGTACTTCCGTATTGCGCTAAAAGTTATGGAAAATTTCGACATCGGAGGGTTAATTTTTTCACAATTTTTGCCAGATGTTAAACAGTTTACTTTGTATGCCTGAAAACTCATTTAACTCAAAAAACTCCGAATGTAGTGCAATAAAACTCTCCATAAACGAAGTTAATGGATTCAATTTACGACATTCTTGCAATTTAATTGATAAATTAAAAAATAAGTGAATGCATACAAAAAAGCGGCTTTATAACTAAAACCGCATATTGTATTTTGCCCGCAAGCCGAATTGTGGAATTGGCATTCTGATGCGCCGCAGGCGATAATATAAACGCATATAAAAATATATGCGCCGCAATTTATGCTTGCCAATTATTGCGGCGCAAAAAGAACAACTATTTTGTGGCTTGTCCGCTACCGCCAAATACGCGCGCTGTCGCGTTTAGGTAGTCGTAGCCGTAGAAGTTGTCGGGTTCGAGATATTCGCCCTCCGTCCACTCATTCCAAGCGTTTATGAATATAAGCTTCGGGTTGCCTTCGGGTATGTTCTTGTCCGCCCAATCTTTTGCGATTCTAAGGGACTTCTCGTACTCTTTCGGGCATTTGCCTTCGCAAATTGCGGTGAACTGGTTTTGCGGAAAACGCGGATTGTTGTCCCAGCCGGTCGATACTATCGGGAAGAATACTCCGAAATCCGACTTGCATTTTTCCCAAAGCGGAATGTTTCTGTCTCTCCAAGCGGCATAACCGCCTTTGCGATCTCCGCCCCAATTGTACCAACTCATTGAATCGAATCCGTAATAGTCGGCAATTTCCTTGGCAGTTCCTTTTTCTTTTCCGGGCACGGGCACGTTGCCGGGGAAATTCATCATCATAAAGTGCACTCCTGCAAATCCCGCCTTCTTGCATTCGTTGTCCAAAAATTCTATTGCGGCCTTTGTCTTTTCGGGACCGCCGGCTCCGCGCACGAAGTTGCGCATTAAAAACATTGCAAGCACGGGCTTATTGTTTATCTTATAATAGTTTGGTTTCTTAAAATAGCCCATGAAGCGCGGTACCAGCACTTTTGTGAATTCGTCGTAAGAGACATCTGCGCTCCATATGATTTTTTCTTTGTCTTTGCCGCCTACCTTATTGTTCCATAGATAGTCTACATCGTGGTTTGCCCACATTAAAAAGAATTTCATTCTCTCATTATTGGGAGCTTTCAGAAATCCGTCATTTAGCGCACCTTCGAGAAATGGCCGGTTTTGATACCAATACCAGTCGTACATAAACACGTTTACGCCGGCTGCGAGGGCCGCGTCTATTTTTCGCGCTACGGCAATGGGGTCGGCTTCGTTTTCATACCCCCACATAGGAACTATCGGCTGTTTGTGCCCTGCAAACTTTGGTTTTGCTTCGTAGACGTTTTGCCATTCGCCGGTTCCATGCGGGAAAATTCCAAGCTCTTTCCATCTTGGCTCGGGGTGGTAGGCGGGCCACACTATCGCGGCTACATCGTATTCGCTCTTTGCGGAACATTTATTTGCCACATCCTTGCTTGTGCAGGCAGAATTAGTTGAGTTGGGTTCTGGATTCGACGCGCAAGCGGCGACCAATGCGCAAACGAGCGGAATTAGTGTATATTTTATCATATTGTTTTTTTAATTTGGTTTTCTGTTGGAAAACTTTCTAAATAGACGCATTTTATGATTCAATACAAAATTTATAAAAAGACGTTTTTTATTTAAAAAGATTTGCCGCCTAAAAACAAACAATGTGATAAAGTCGATCGAGTCTGATGTATAAGTAATTGCTGTTGTCGGGAATGCAGTGAAATTGGAAATTATCGCAATATTTCTAGTCTAATACTATTAGAGTTGCCTGGAGACATTTGCACAGAACAGATTTTCCCAAGCCTTGGAATATTTTATAAAAATCCAATCCTCAAAGTGTAAAAATTTTTTTATGCCATAGAAATATTTTGTGGCATAAAAAAACAGGCGGTTTTTTACCGCCCATTTTATAAAGTGTTGCGCCATTTTGAAGGCGCGACAATAGGGTGTCTTAAAAATTACTCGAATAGCAAAGTTGTTGCCGAGCGCGGCGAGAGCTTGAATGTGCGTTTACCGTCAAATTTTGGGTCTATGCGCAAATTCGTGAGATTTGCCGATTCGCTCGTCATAAAAGCTGAGACCTTTTTCAGATTTTCCGCGCCTTTGCCTTCCAGCGAGAAGTTAAAGTCTGCCGGCTCGTAAGAGACATTTACGGCGACAACCGCAACCTTTTTCCCGTCTGGGGACATGAATGCCGACGCAAATACTCTGCCGAGATTGTCCGCGCCCGAAAGTTCTACGCGTTTCCATCCTGGGCGCACGAAGAAGCTGTAATTGCCAAGCACCCAGAGCTTTTTGCGGGTGAATACGCTGCCGCCCTGGCAGATGTCGCCATTCTTGGGGTATACGCCGGTAAGCGCGTGGTCGCCGTTAATTTCAAAGGCTTTCCAGTATCCCCAGCTTGGGGCGCCTGCATGCACCAGGTCCGTATGAATCAGCTTTGCCATAAGCAGGGAAATGTCCATGTCCGACGGATTTTTTCGCGGCATGTCGTCCTTGCAGACTACTCCGGGCAGAAGGCACCACTCGGTTTGCAGGAATTGCACTCCGTATTTGTCGGTGCACTCTTTGAGTTTTTGGCGGGTTGACAATATTTCTTCGTTGGAATTGTGGGTATGGTAGTCGTGCGCGCCTATTTTGCGCGGCAGAGTTTTTAGATACCCGATATAGTCTTTGCTGTCGGGGTCGAAAAATGCGCGGATTTGGTCGCAAGGCAGGTCTTCCTCTGGGTTTTTATTTATATTTTTGCGATTTTTCAAATACGAATCTTTTTCGTATAGGTAGTTTATGCCTTCGGCTTCGCAGAGGAGCTGTTTTGTTTTCAATCCGCGTTTAAGCAGCGACTTATCAAGCTCGATTGCAAGCCGTTTGATTTCCGGATTTAGCCACGGGCTGCCTTCTTGCGCGTTTGTGGACCACCTCCAACCGGGTTCGTTTACGGGGCTTATGTAGTCAATATTGTAGCCTTCGTCGACAAAATGTTTGGCGACAGTCGCCATATATTCGGCGAAATCGTCGTACATATCGGGGCGCAGGTTTGATTTGAAGTCCGCAGCGTCTTTATAGCCTTTTGAATTTTGGGTCATCTGGACGGGGGGAGTATTTGAAAACAGCAGGAACGATTCGCAGCCGAGCTCTTTTGCCTTCTTCATGAACCATTGCTGGCCTGCGGCTTTCGACCAGTCATACTTTTTGCCGTCTTTTGTAAGGAACGATTCCGCCCTGCGCTGTATCGGGAAAATATCCGCGCCTTCCTGTTCCCAAGTGCCGCCGCCTATATTTATTCTCCACATGCTAAGTCCGATTCCCTCCGGGCTTCCGTCTTCGCCGTACTTCTGGGAAAATAGCCATTTTGCGAGTTTTTCTTTTTTGTCGTCGGCAAAAAACTTTCCGATAAAGTTTCCGCTCCATGCGTCGGAGGCCGTGAAACTCTCGATAGTTTGGAATTGTTTGTCGAGATTCGCGGTGGCATTTATTGCAGACGCTTCTTCTCCGTATGCCGCGCACGAAAGCGCGCCCGCAGCCAATAATATTAGTCTTTTCATCATATGTCGTTCCATTTTTAGAGTTAAATATATGTCATTAGACGCCTATCCTAGCTTATCAAGCTTGGGTTGTTTTATAAACTAATTGCACACATAGCCGGTGCAAAGCACGGCGCTGTGATGCTTACGCTTTAACGTTATTGTTTTTTTAATCCAGAATTGTAAAGAGCGTTTCTTTTATTAACTAAATATCGCGATTAGCTACGCAAGGAAATTAACAGATAGTTTATAAGACAGTTAAAAAATGCCTCCATGGAAGGCTTTATCTTTTTATTCATCAACCTTTAAACCTTATTCGGCCGCCGCATTTACCGGAAGCGTAAAGAGCGGTGGCAGCAAATTCATTAAAAACGGAAAATGTGTAAAAAAAAGGCGTTCGGGGACTCCGAACGCCTTTTTGAATTTAAAAGAAGCTATATTTGGTAGCGAGTGAAGCGCTTAATCTCAATCTTTTCGCCGATAGTTGCGATTTTCTGAGTGAGCAGTTGGTTGATTGTCATTTTGTCGTCTTTGACAAACGGCTGTTCAAGAAGCGCAACGCCAGAAATGAACTTGTCGATTTTCCCGTCGACAATCTTCTGCTTGATGGCTTCGGGCTTTTTATCTTCGGCCATTTGGGCAAGGGCGATTTCGCGTTCTTTTTCGATAAGTTCTGCGGGAACTTCTTCGCGCTTTATGCAAATTGGCGACGCGGCGGCAATGTGCATGCAGAGGTCGCGCACAAAAGAGCGGAAATCTTCGTTCTTAGCGACGAAGTCGGATTCGCAAGCAACTTCTATGAGAACGCCGACCTTGTGGTTTGAATGAATGTATGCTTCCACAACGCCCTGTTCCGCGTTGCGTCCGGCTTTTTTAGCGGCCGTAGCCACGCCTTTTTTGCGCAGAATTTCGATGGCTGTTTCTTCGTTGCCCTGTGCTTCGACGAGGGCTTTTTTGCATTCCATCATTCCCGCGCCGGTGCGTGCGCGCAGATCGCTTACCATTTTAGCGGTGATATCCATAATTATGCCTTGGGTTCTTCGACGCTTTCGACGTCAATTTGTTTGAATTCAACGGCTGCTTCGGGCTGAGCCTCCGCTTTGCCGATTATCTGAGGGTTCTTGGGCTGAACTGTCCTGCGGCTAAGGCCGTTTTGAATAGCCTCAACTATGATTTCAGTTATCAGGCGTATGCTTTTTACGGCGTCGTCATTGGCGGGAATTGGGTAGTCGACGAGGGACGGGTCTGAGTTTGTGTCGACCATGGCGACAATCGGGATACCGAGCTTGCGGCATTCCGAGACGGCAATTTCCTCGTTTTTGATGTCGACAATAAATACTGCGCCGGGGAGCTTGGAGATGTCCTTGATGCCTTCAAAGTTGCGGTTCATGCGCGACATTTCGCGGCGAATTGCGGCCGCTTCCTTTGCGTAGAGCTTGTCGAGCTCTCCGGAAGATTCCATATTGAGGAATTTCTTGTATTTTTTGAGGCTGGTGAGGATAGTTTCAAAGTTGGTGAGAGTGCCGCCGAGCCAGCGGTTTACGCAGAAGGGCATACCGCATGTCGTGGCCGCTTCGCGCAGGATTTCCTGAGCCTGGCGCTTTGTGCCGATAAACATTATGTCTTTGTTGTCGGCGACTACTTCCTCGATAAATGCAACCGCTTTTTCAAGTTGTGCGTAGGTTTTTTCCAGGTCGATAATGGAAACCCCTGAACGATGGTCGTAAACAAAGGGCTTTGATTTAGGATTCCAACGGCGGGTCTGGTGCCCGAAATGCACGCCTGCGTCGAGAAGGTCTTTTACAGTGATATTCATATTGATTTGCTCCGTATTCGCTTTCGCGAACCTGGGATACTTTCTTTTTTAAGGTTGATTTTTATTTTCCGAAACGCACCGCGCGTTTTGGTAAAGTTATTAGTTCACCATATATCTATCTATTGCACAAGCAAAAAAACTGGAAAATTTACAAAAAATCCGCGAAATCAATCTGCATTGGCGTCTTATACGCATACAGCTCTTGTTTGCAGGCTGTGCAAAGTGTAATTTTTATTTAGGGTGGGATTGCGATTATTTTGGGCGAACAGCTTTCTTATTTTGTCGATAGATGTTGCGATTAAGACGCATAAGTCTTTTTTTTGCGATTGTCGGCTTTTGCCTAAGAAAGATTTTTTTTAGGCTTTATCCGTGAAAGGGCGGGTGTTAACCCTCAGTATAAAATATTTTCTTTGCGTTTTCGGCTCCCACAGCGGAGAATGGGAAAAGGAATGTGCAATTTTCGGATTTCTCCGCGCGAACGTTCGGAATGCGTGCCCGCGCGGTTCATTTTTTATCTTGCTTTGCTGTACAAAGAAATAAATACAAATCTCAAAACGTGAATTGAATTTGAGGCTCGGAGAAAAATCTGGGTGCTTAAGCTTTGGTGAAACATCAATGTTATTTCTTCACAAATTCTTTCCCGTGCGAGCCACAAAACTGCTATTCGCATTTTTTTGACTTTTCTTTCTTTTATTAGGATCGCAAGTATTGCGCGTAATGAATTATTTAAAGACCGCCTTTTTGATTTCTTTTAACTTTTTAGCAGATGGATCCGCCTTAGTAGGCACGAGATACCCGCCTTCGCCAAGCTCGTTCCATGCGTAAACAAGGACAATTTTTTCTGGGACTGTTTTATCGGGATTTTCGTTCACCCATTTTACGGCGTCCGAGAAAAATTTTCCGAAAACTTGCGGGGTATCCCCCGTGTAGAAATCTCCCAAAGGCGTGTTCCAGAGGCCTTCTGGCGACTTTCCTTCCCATGGGCGCTTGTCCCAGCCGCAAGTGACGACAGGAATGAACGGCTTTTTATGTGGAGCGTTCCATGTGGCTTTCGTTGCGGAAATGAGGTCGCTGTACGGGCGTTCGTGGCTTTTGCCCGTATTGTATCCCGGAACGATGTTATAGAAAGTCGATATGTCAAACGGACGGCTTGGCGCATTGCAGCCGGCTATTGCGATTCCCTTTTCAAACCCGAGGGATTTTGCAGTCTGCCGCATTATTTCTATTTGTTTGTCGCTAATGGATTTTCCCTTGCCGCTAAATATGACTACAAGGGGCTTGCCGTCCACTTTCATATATTGGGGGTCGGAAAAATACTTTGACCAATATCTAACAGCTTCAGCCCAATTTTCGTCGCCCTTTATCTCCGCGCCTGCGTGGTTGGCTACAAGCAGGCAGTATTTTAGAGAGTTTTTATTTTTGGATTTTAAGTAGAGGTTAAGGGAAGTGTGAAGGGGGTCGGACTCTATCGCCTTTTGGTTTATAGGGCCATTGTTGTCCCTCCAATACCAGCAAAAGAGGAAAAATGAGACTCCGTTTTCAGCAGCAAGCTCTATTTGGCGGTCCATAATTTCCTGCGAGTCGTCGCGCCACCCCCAGAGCGGCTCGCGGCCAGAGAAGTCGGTCGCCAATTTTTTGCTAAGATGCGAAGGCGCCCCTTTCGCCCACGTATGTGCGGGATTGGAATCGAAGAGATTTTTGCCTGCCCATCCGTCGAAATAGTACACGCCAACATTTGCCGATTTTTCCGCGGCTCCCGCAAAAGATGCCGCCAAAACAAAAATAGCGACCGATAAAAAAAGACTTTTTATTTTCTCTGCCATGAAGCCTAATAAACCAGCCCCGCGAAATTTTGGCAAGACTAAACATGCGCGCACAGCCGGCGTGAATTCTCCGGGCTGCAGCGGCATAATATTTTATTCCCATTAAAAGAAATTTTTTTTTGCAGATACGGTTTACGCCGTTTGCCGATATTTGCGTATGGTGCTGAGATAAAAAACTTCGCACAGCGTTTCGCTTTTCAGGAAAACGCAAGTTCATTGCCGGGCCAAAAACTATTTTAATTGTAAAATAGGAGGGAAAGTTGAAAATCTTTCCGCATGGGAATTTTGCGCGACAAATTGCGTTTCAAATACGAATGGAGGGAATACCAAAAAAATGTGTTGGAAAGCTTGAATGCGCATTTGGCGGACAAGAAAGTCAATGTCGTTGCGGCTCCCGGCGCCGGCAAGACAACCCTTGGCATTGAAATTATCGCAAGGCTCGATATTCCTACGCTCATACTTGCGCCTACCGTGGCAATCCGCAACCAATGGAAGTTGCGAATTTGCGAAGCTTTTCTTGAAAAGCCCGAAGAGTGCGAATCAATAATATCGCTTTCACTGAGAGAGCCGAAAGCCATTACAATAAGCACTTACCAGGGGTTGTTCGCTGCGTTTTGCGGCATTGACGAAAGTGTAAGCGCTGCAAGCGAAACTCAAAACGGCGAAAATTTGGACGATTTCCATGTATATAATGCGCGGTTTGACGAGCCTAAAATACTAAGTGCGGTGGAAATTTTGCGACGCGCCGGAATAAAGGCGCTCTGCCTCGATGAAGCCCACCACCTGAGAAACGAGTGGTGGAAAGCTCTAAATATATTGTGCGAAAGTTTATCTCCCAAAACGGTGTCGCTCACCGCCACACCCCCATTCGATGTCGGGTACGGCGAATGGAAGCGATACGAGGCGCTCTGCGGGCCTATTGACGCTTGCATATCAATTCCCGAACTTGTAAAGATGGGCGATCTATGCCCGCACCAAGATTTCATCTACTTCGCGGAATTGCGGGACGCCGAGAAAATTGCGGCGCGGGAGCGCGAGCGGATATTGTCAGATTTTGCCGAGGACGTTTTTAAAAATGCGGAACTTGCCGGCAAGCTTTCACTCTCCGGGATTTTCCAAGAGGCGCAGGCGCGAATAGATGTTGTCCTCGACGCTCCAGATTTTTTTCTCGCGCTTCTGGCCTATCTAAAACGCTTTGAAATAAGGCCACAGACAGAACTATACAAGATGTTCGGGGTAAAATACCATCAAATAAAAAGCTTCTCCCTCTCCGACATGGACGCGCTTTTAAACGGCCTGTTTTTTAAAGAGCGCGAATTGTTTGGCTGCGCTGAATCCGAAATTTCAAAATTAAAAAAATCCGCGGAAAGGGCAGGGCTTATATGCAAGGGCAAATTCTCTCTGCTTGCCGGCGGGAAAATAAAAAGAATGTGCGCGCTAAGCCTCGGGAAACTCGACGCTATAGAAGCGATTGTTTCGGCGCAAAGCGCTGCCTTCGGCGAAAATTTGAGAATGCTAATTCTTGCGGACTATATAAGAGCTGAGGCGCTGAATTCCCGGATAACGCGCTTTGGGGTAGTTCCCGTATTCGAGACGCTCAGAAAACGCGGCTTTGAGGGTTTGAAACTTGGCGTCCTTACCGGGTCGACAATAATACTTCCGCGCGAATGTGCCGAGCTTGCTGCTGAATTTCCAACGCTAAAAGGCGGAGCTTCCATAAAAGTCTTGGATTTTGACGAAAGGTACGCCAAGCTGCACTTGCGCGGAAACGCAAGGCACAAGGCAGTGGGGGTTGTAACCTCTCTCTTCGAGTCCGGCAAAATTAACGTTTTGGCGGGGACGCAAGCGCTGCTTGGCGAGGGGTGGGACGCTCCGTGCATAAATTCCATAATTCTTTCAAGCACGGTGAAATCTTATATGCTGTCCAACCAGATGCGGGGGCGCGCCGTTAGAATAGACAAGAAGAATCCCGGAAAAGTAGCCACAATATGGCATCTTTGCTCGATAAAATTTATAAACTTTACGGACTCACTAATGGCGCTTCTTCCCAAGTCGTCGATGTTGGAGTCTGAACTTTTTGAGTCTGACGATTACCTTCACGATATAAGGACGCTAACGAGGAGGTTCGAGGGATTTGAAGCGCCGTCAATATCGAAGCCAGTTGTAATTTCAAGCGGGATATCGAGAATATTGGACGTAAATAAAATGCTGACAAAGCGCGAAATTCCGCCGTCGTGGAACAGGCGCTCATTGTCTGCCTCGGTCGATTTGCCAGCCATTAGGCGCGCTTGGGAGGAAGGCTTTAAGGATTCTTACGACAATCCGGAATTGGCGTTAAAAAGCGAGCTTGCCTTACATAAGATAGACAATAGGTTGTGGTCTCTCGCAAACTTATCATACATTCTTTCATTGTATTTTCTGATTGCGGCCGGAAGTTATATATACGTTTTGCAGAGGGCGGGGGCTTTCGGTCTTGCGGCGGCTGTGGGGATATTTGCGTATTTTTCATTTCGTCCAGCCTTAATGTGGCTGAGCTGCGGGAACCCGAATAAATATATGAGGCAGATTGCCCGGACTGTAATCGAAACGCTATACTCAGTGGATATAGTTAAAACGCGCTTGGATACGGTGAAAATAAAGTCCGAAACATCTGGAGGTATGTCGTGCCTTCAAATATCAAATTTGCCGCAAGGCGAAATTTCCGTCGTGATAAACGCCATTCGGGAAATTGTCGACCCGATAGAAAATCCCCGCTATATATTGGTGAGGCGGCAGACGTGGAAAAACATAAGGCAGGCGGACTACCATGCAGTGCCGTCAATTATATCCGCAAGGCGCGAAACGGTTGAAACATTTGCCGGATTGTGGCGCAGATACGTTGGCGACTGCGATATTGTATATACGCGCAGCATTGAAGGAAGAAAACTTTTGTTAAAGGCCAAAAACGCATCCTATTCATCCGCTTTAAAGAGGGAAAATTCGAGGCTTACAAAGAGGATATGACGCGCCGCAAGCATGCGTTTTTTGTGGCTGGATATCTTTCAGCACTGCAGATAATATTTTCAAAATGTCGGTGAATTTTTTTCGCTCTACGTCAAAGATTGTGGAATGGGAGAAAAAAAAGAGGGCAAAGAGAATA
>ERZ857840.3487-NODE-3487-length-13299-cov-19.820145_pt1 | contig 13299 bp, 8 predicted proteins | sample MGYA00519760_ERZ857840 | MGnify/ENA primary metagenome ERZ857840 (study PRJEB31778, sample SAMEA3449371) | human gut metagenome | biome: human gut; feature: human-associated habitat; material: faeces | place: United Kingdom | collected 2010/2012 ... | reverse complement strand
GAGCTGCAGTGCCAGAAGATGAACCGCGCTCCCACGGTGGAGGAAATCCAGGATATGGTGGAACACCACATTATGGCCCATGGGGCCTTTGAGGTGGCCAAGCACTACATCACCTACCGCTATACCCGGTCCCTGGTGCGCAAGGCCAACACCACCGACGACAAGATCCTCTCCCTCATCGAGTGCAACAACGAGGAGGCCAAGCAGGAGAACTCCAACAAAAATCCCGTGGTGAACTCCACCCAGCGGGATTATATGGCCGGAGAGGTGTCCCGGGATATCACCAACCGCCTGCTGCTGCCTCAGGATATTGTGGAGGCTCATGAGGAGGGCATCATCCATTTCCACGACACCGACTATTTCGCCCAGCACATGCACAACTGCGACCTGGTGAACCTGGAGGACATGCTGCAAAACGGCACCGTCATCACCGGCACCATGATCGAAAAGCCCCATTCCTTCGCCACCGCCTGCAACATCGCCACCCAGATCGTGGCCCAGGTGGCCTCCAATCAGTACGGCGGCCAGTCCATCAGTCTGACCCACCTGGCCCCCTTCGTGGAGGTCAGCCGCCAGAAGATCCGCCGCATCGTCCTGGCGGAGATGGCGTCCATCGGCGTGGACCCCGGCGAGGAGAAGATCAGCGAGCTGGTGGAGGCCCGCCTGCGGGAGGAGATCCGCCGGGGCGTGCAGACCATCCAGTATCAGGTGGTGACTCTGCTGACCACCAACGGACAGGCCCCCTTCATCACGGTGTTCATGTATCTGAACGAGGCCCGGAACGAGCGGGAGAAGAAGGACCTGGCCATGATCATCGAGGAGATGCTGCTGCAGCGGTACCAGGGCGTGAAGAATGAGCAGGGCGTGTGGGTGACCCCTGCCTTCCCCAAGCTGATCTACACCCTGGAGGAGGACAACATCCACGAGGACGCCCCCTATTGGTACCTGACGGATCTGGCCGCCAAATGCACCGCCCGCCGCATGGTGCCGGACTATATCTCCGAGAAGAAGATGAAGGAGCTCAAGGGCGATGTGTACACCTGTATGGGGTGCCGCTCCTTCCTGACCCCGGACCGTTTTACCGATGCCGGGATCGGCAACGTTGCCAACGCCGGGAATTACGAGCCCGGCAAGCACAAGTACTATGGCCGCTTCAACCAGGGCGTGGTCACCATCAACCTGCCGGACGTGGCCCTGTCCTCCGGCGGAAACACCGAGAAGTTCTGGCAGATCTTCGAGGAGCGGCTGGAGCTGTGTCACCGGGCCCTGCGGTGCCGCCATGAGCGGCTGCTGGGCACCACCTCCGACGCGGCCCCCATTCTGTGGCAATACGGCGCGCTGGCCCGGCTGAAAAAGGGCGAAACCATCGACAAGCTGCTGTATAACGGCTATTCCACCATCTCCCTGGGCTATGCGGGCCTGTACGAGTGCGTGAAATACATGACCGGCAAGAGCCACACGGACCCCGCCGCCACCCCCTTCGCCCTGGCCATCATGCAGAAGATGAACGACAAGTGCAAGGAGTGGAAAACCGCCGAAAACATCGACTACTCCCTGTACGGCACGCCGCTGGAATCCACCACCTATAAGTTCGCCAAGTGCCTGCAAAAGCGCTTCGGCGTCATCAAGGGCATCACCGACAAGGGCTACATCACCAACAGCTATCATGTGAACGTCACCGAGGAGATCGACGCCTTCACCAAGCTGGAGTTCGAGGCCCAGTTCCAGCACCTGTCCCCCGGCGGCGCTATCAGCTATGTGGAGGTGCCGGACATGCAGAACAACATCCCCGCCGTGCTGGAGGTGATGAAGTTCATCTATGACCACATCATCTACGCCGAGCTGAACACCAAAAGCGACTATTGCCAGGTCTGCGGCTGGGACGGCGAGATCCAGATCGTGGAGGAGGACGGCAAGCTCATCTGGAAATGCCCCCGGTGCGGCAACACCGACCAGGATAAGATGAACGTGGCCCGCCGCACCTGCGGCTATATCGGGACCCAGTTCTGGAACCAGGGCCGCACCCAGGAGATCAAGGACCGGGTGCTGCACCTGTAAGGGGTTTCCTTCCGCCGTTTAGTAGTATATATTACCTAAAAGGAGCAATATTGTGTACTATGGCAATCTGAAAAAATGTGATATTGCCAACGGCGTGGGGGTCCGGGTGACCCTGTTCGTGTCCGGCTGCACCAACCACTGCCCGGACTGCTTCCAGCCCCAGACCTGGGACTTTCACTATGGAAAGCCCTTCACCGATGACACCCGGGCGGAGATTTTCGCCGAGCTGGACAAGCCCTATGTCAACGGGCTGACGGTGCTGGGGGGCGAGCCCTTTGAGCCGGAGAACCAGCGGGACCTGCTGCCGCTTCTGCAGGAGGTCCGGCGGCGGTATCCGGACAAGAGCATCTGGTGCTTCACCGGCTTCCGGCTGGAGGACGAGCTGCTGCGGGATGGGTCCCATCCCCGGTGTGCCGTGACGGACGACCTGCTCTCCTGCATCGACGTGCTGGTGGACGGACGGTTCGTGGCGGCGGAAAAGGACATCCGTCTGCAATTCCGGGGCAGCCGGAACCAGCGGGTACTGGACCTACCCAAAACCCTGGCCGCCGGGCAGCCGGTGATCTGGGAGCAGCTGGAGAAATAGGCCGCTTATACCGCAAGAGGAGGGCGCCGATATGTTTGATTTTCTGCAAAAGGGAACAGAAACCAATACAACTCAAATCGTTGATGATATTGAGGCGGCGGTATATGCGCATATCAGGCCGTATGGATTCAGAAAGTACGGCAGAACGCTTCACCGCTTCGTCTCGGTAGACATTTCACAGGTGATCCACTTTCAAAGCGGCATGCCCGCGCACGGTATGGGCGGACTGCTGTGCGTGAACGTAGGCATTCGTATTCCGGAATGCTCCGATCGGGTTTTTCAGCCCGAGACGGAACAGAAGAAATACTATCACGATTATGACTGCACCATTCGCTCCCGCCTGGGAACGGTCAGCGGCGGACAGGAAACCTGGTACGACCTTCGCGAGAAAACAGACCGGATCGTAAAGCGTATCGCGGACGAAACAGATCGGCACGTTTTACCGGCTTTTGAGGTTTTAAGCAGCCGGGAGGCCATTCTGCAGCACAGGAGAGAGTATCCCCTGTTGGACAATATGTCGTCTCGTCTTATAGCTCTGGAAGAGTGCATGATATACGGGCATCTCGGCGACATCGAAAAAGCAAAGCAGCTGTTTGAGCGCTATTATCAATCCGCAGTGGAGGATTACAATAACCGGGCGAAAAACGGACACAGACAATATCTCAAAAAAGGGGAACGAGTCGTTTTTATGGGTCAGGATATAACCGCTGAAAAAAACGGGTATGTGACCTTATACGGGGCCAGTCACGGGCATATAGATTACCTGGATAAACTGGCGGTCCGGCTCGGCCTGCAATAACAGAAATCGCTGTCAGATTTTGGAAAATCTGACAGCGATTTTTATTTGACGTCACTATTCGGTGTACCGGGAGAGGAACTGGCGGGTGCGCTCCATCCGGGGATGGTTGATCACCTGCCGGGGGTCCCCCTGCTCCACGATGACGCCGCCGTCCATGAAGATCAGCCGGTCCGCCACGTCCCGGGCGAAGGCCATCTCGTGGGTCACCACAATCATGGTGGTGCGGCGGTCGGCCAGCTGGCGGATGACCCGCAGCACCTCGCCGGTAAGCTCCGGATCCAGGGCGGAGGTGGGCTCGTCGAAGCACAGCACGTCCGGCTCCATGCACAAAGCCCGGGCGATGGCCACCCGCTGCTTCTGGCCGCCGGAGAGCTGGTGGGGATAGTGCCCCGCCCGGTCGGACAGGCCCATCTGCTCCAGCAGGGCCAGCCCCCGGTCCCGGATGTCCGCCTCCGATTCGCCGGGCAACTTGGCAAGACGCCTGGCCAGGGTCACGTTTTCCAGGGCGGTGTACTGGGGAAACAGGTTGAAATCCTGGAACACCAGACCGAAATGCAGGCGCTTTTCCCGCAGCTCCCGCTCCCGCACCGGAGGGCGGGACCCGTCCAGCAGGGTCTGGTCCCGCAGGGAGATCACCCCGGCGTCCGGCCGCTCCAGGAAGTTCAGGCACCGCAGCAGGGTGGTTTTCCCGCTGCCGGAGGAGCCGATGACAGACAGCGTCTCCCCTTCCGGCAGGTCGAAGCTCACATCCCGCAGCACCCGGGTGCTACCGAAGGATTTCTCCAGGTGCGCAACGCTCAGATAGGACATATGCACCCCCCCTTTCAGCGGAAATAGCTCAGACGGCGCTCCAGATACCGGAACAGCAGCGTCAGAAGCCCCACAAACAGCAGATAGTATACCCCGGTATAGAACAGGGGCCAGGTGATCCCGGCGGACTTCACATAGTCCTCACCGGCCTTGGTCAGCTCCACGATGGCGATGATCCGGGCCAGGGACGTGTCCTTCACCAGGGTGATGATCTCGTTGGACATGGGAGGCAGGATCCGCTTCACCACCTGAAGCAGGGTGATTTTGAAGAAGATCTGGCGGCGGGTAAGGCCCAGCACCTGACCGGCCTCCCGCTGACCCGCCGGGACGGTCTGGATGCCGCCCCGGTAGATCACGGAGAAATAGCAGGCGTAGTTCAGCACAAAGGCCACGGTGCACGCCAGCATCCGGTTGCTGCCCCAGATATTGTGACCGAACCACAGGCCCGGGCCGTAGAAAATGATGATCAGCTGCAGCACCAGGGGCGTGCCCCGGATCACCCACACCAGGGCGTCGAACACCGCCCGCACCGGGCGGCAGCGGCTCATGGAGCCCAGGGCCACCAGCAGGCCCAGCGGCAGGGAGAACGCCAACGTCAGCCCAAACAGGACGGCGGCCTGGCGCATCCCCTGGAGCAGGGAAAGGGTTACGGTCCAGAACATGGCCTTATGCGGCGGGGACCACGATGACCTGGGCGTTGCGGCAATAGGCGGGGGTGCAGGTCATGGCGGTCTGCACGCCGTCGGTGAGGGTCATGCCGTTCCACACTACGTCGATGGCCTTGCTGTTGAGCTCGTTGACCTTCTGGCCCCACTCAATGATGACGAACTCCACGTCCACCCCCAGGCGCTGGGCCACCAGCCGGGCCAGCTCCGCGTCAAAGCCGGTCCACTGGCCGTTGTCGTCCTTATAGTCCATGGGGGCAAACTCCGTGATGCCCACCACCAGGGTGCCCTTGCCCCGGATATAAGCCACGTCGCCGCCGGCATCCTCGGTATAGCCGGTCTGGGGCATCTCCGCCAGCAGGTCCTCCCGGATGCCGAACTGCCGGGCCAGGGCCTGGGTGGTGCCGTCCTGATAGGCCTCGGCCAGAACGGAGGTGATGAAGTCGGCCAGGTCAGAGCCCTGGCGGCAGCCGATGCCGTACTCCTCCTGGGTGAGGCTGTCGGTATAGGTCAGGTCGGGATAGCTGGTGTCCGGCCCGATCATGGCCCCGGCCATCAGCAGGTCAATGACGGCGGCGTCGGAGGTACCGGCGGCCACCTCCATCAGAGCGGCGGCCTGGTCCTGGACGCTGTTGACGGTCCAGCCCTTCTCCTTGGCCACCTCCTCACCGGCAGACCCGGCCTCCACGGCATAGACCATGGCTTTCTCGTCGGTGTTGGTGTTCTTCTGGCCGCAGGCGGCCATGGCGGCGGTCATAGCCAGCAGCAGGAGAAGGCACAGTCCGCGGCGGATGATATTTTTCATGATTTCCTCCATTCCCCGTCCCCTATCGCCGGGTGATTTAGTATGCTAATACACTACCACACTACCGAGATAAAGTAAAGATGGAAAAAGCCACAAATTTACCCGGCGGCGACTGTGTAATTTGCACGAACGACACAAACCGGCAAATAGTACACAGAGCGAGGACATTTGTGCGGAAAACTCAGCAACCCTTCTACCGGTTGCCAAAAACCTCAAGAGCCTTGCCTTTTTGGGACAATCACAACAGCCCCTGCGGGATTTTCCCGCAGGGGCTGTTGTGTTTATTCAGTTTCTTCAGCGGCCGACAGACTCCTCGGCGATCTTTTTGGCAAGTTCCTCGTCAGACAGATAGGCGCTGGGGGCGGGGGCCACGCCGCGGCCCCACTCGATCCAGTTGACCACAAAGAAGGAGATGGTGCTCACCAGGCATCCGGCCACCACCGGCATCAGGAACATCCAGGTGCCGCCGCCGCCCACGATCTGCCACACCACAAAGGCGATGGTGCCGCAGATGATGGAGATGATACCGGAGTTCTTGGTGGCCTTGGGTACTGCCAGGCCCAGGCCATACGCGGCGAAGGGACCGGCGCAGCGGATACCGAAGGCGAATGTGTTCATGGCCACGATAGACACGCCGAACAGAGAGATCAGCATGGCCACAACGGCGGACAGCACGTTGCAGGCCCGGGTATAGAAGATGGTCTGCTTGTCCGTCAGCTGCTTCTTGCCGCCCAGACCGGTGTACAGGTCGTTGATGATCATGGTGGACATGCACAGCAGGTTGGAATCAGCGGAGGACATGGTGGCGCAGATGATGGCGGCGGAGATCAGGCCCGTCACCACACCGGGGGCATAATGACCGGTGACGATCATCATGGCGTTGCTGCCGTTCTCGGCCAGGCCGGGCAGCTGATCCTGCAGAGCGAAGGCAGCCAGACCCAGCAGCGTGGGGAAGATAGACATGGCGGCCATGAGGATAGCGGACAGGAAGGACGCGTTTCTGGCGGTCCTTTCATCCTTGGCCGTCTCGAAGCGAGAGACCATCTCAGGACCGGCCAGGAAGGTGCAGAAGTAGTTGAAGATATAGCCGATGATGGAGGCCCAGCCGATCTGGGTCAGATTCAGCTTCTCACCGGGCAGAGCCGCAGAGACGGCGCTCCAGCCGCCGGCATGGTTCAGCACGATGGGAGTGGCGATGGCCAGGCCCACCAGGATGATGCCGAACTGCACCAGGTCGGAGATCTGGTCGGCGATCATGCCGCCCATGGTGGTGTACAGAATGATGACGATGCCCGCGAAGATCAGGCACACGTTCAGGGGAATGGACGGAATCAGGGCGTTGATGACGCCGCCGGAGGCGGCGATCTGGGAGGAGGTCAGGCAGAACAGCGACAGCACGGACAGGATAGCCGTGAAGTTGCTGGAGAACTTGCCGAACCGGCGGCCCACCACCTCGGGGATGGTCACGGCCATGGTCTTGCGGATCTTGGGAGCGAAGTAGGCCAGAGGGATCATGGCGATGGAAGCCGCCAGGACGTACCACACGGCGCTGAGGCCCCAGTCGCCGAAGGCCTTCTGGGCCAGGCCCGTGGTGCAGCCGCCGCCGATGTTGTTGGCGGACAGGGAGAACGCCACCATGAACAGGCCCATGCGGCGTCCGGCCACCATGTAGTCCTTGGCGTTCTTGATCTGGACCTTGCTGACCACGGCGCCCACGGTCAGCATGCCCACCAGATATGCGACAACGATAATCAGGGGCAGAATTTGAATTTCCATATGCTTTTCTCCTTCTTTTTTTCCCGGATTCCTGCTGGGTACTTCACTACTTTACTCGCAAATATTGCACCATGCAACAAAAATCTTATCAATTTGTTAGCTTTCTGTGAATTCAACAAAACATGCCGTTTATAATCGTCTATAATGCATAAAAACGCAGAATTACCCCAAATTTCGTCATTATTTGCGAATCTGTCTGCCATTTGCTGGAATTATGGCGGCGCGCCGCACTCCCCTTTTGGGCGAAAAATCGTCCCCGGTTCAACGCGAACCGGGGACAGGCAGCTTGTCAAAAAGTCTTTTTGACAAGCTGCTTGCGGTTTTTCAGAACTTAGAAAGTTCTGAAAAACCTGTGATTGCAAACGAAAGACACCCCTGATGGGTTTCTTTCGTAACTATCTTCCTTTCCGATGGCGAAAGATTTCCGGATTTTTTGACAGTCTCAGGTCTTACTTCTCCTTATAATACAGACGGCAGTGGCAGTACCCCTCAAAGTCGGGGTCTGCGATCTGATCTTTGAATTCCTTGCACATGCAGCGGTTTTCCTCCGTCCGGGCCAGGCGGCACGGGCAGTACCCGCCGGTGCGCTTTAACCCCTCCCGGATGGCGTCCACCACCTGCCGGTCCTCGTTGAGCCGAACCTTCATGGCGCGCCTCCTTTCTGATTTGTACACTCACTATAACATGTACAGGCCCCGTCCGCAATATGCAAATGCAACACTTTGTCCCGGAATAATTTTCATGTACCGAAATTTATTGTATTTATACGAAACAATTTTCGTCACAATCTTGGCAATGGAGAGGGAAACGTTCCCGGTTTTCCGCCATTTCCGAAGATTTCAAAATTTCAGGCCGCCCTATGGTTCCGTGAATTTTTCTGCAATGTTTTCTCATCAATTATGAAAATTTCTCATCGGATAGACAACTTTTCTGAAACAATTGACTTTTGAAATCAATTGTGGCATTCTGTAGCTGTAACCAATATCAGTCCGTCTGCGGCGCACAGCCAAACGCCGCAAGCGGACGGAAGGAGTGGAACTGTTTTGAGCAGACTTGACATCAAAACCCCCAGCAGGGCTCAGACCGTGGTAGAGGGTCTTTACCGCGATGTGGAGCGCCGGATCGCCGCCAGCCCTCCGGGCCTGTGCCCGGTGGAAATGTCTCTGTCGTTTCTGCAGCTGTGCCACGCCCAGACCTGCGGCAAGTGCGTTCCCTGCCGCATCGGCCTGGGCCAGCTGACCAAGCTCATTTCCCAGGTGCTGGACGGCACCGCCAATATGGACACCGTCCGCATCATCGAGAAAACCGCCCGCAGCATCGTGGACACCGCCGACTGCGCCATCGGCCGGGACGCCGCCCGCCTGGTGGTGGATGGCCTGGAGGGCTTCCGGGACGACTATGAGGAGCACGTGCAGCACCACCGGTGCCTGGCAAGCCTCCAGAATCCCGTGCCCTGCGTTGCCCTGTGTCCGGCGGGGGTGGATATCCCGGGCTACATGGCCCTGGTGGGGGCCGGGCGCTACGCCGACGCCGTGCGCCTGATCCGCAAGGACAACCCCATGCCCACCGCCTGCGCCTACATCTGTGAGCATCCCTGCGAGGCCCGTTGCCGCCGGAATATGATCGACGATCCCATCAACATCCGGGGTCTGAAGCGGTACGCCGTGGACCACGCAGGCGTGGTGCCCAATCCCCCCTGCGCCCCGGCCACCGGCAAGACCGTGGCCATTGTGGGCGGCGGCCCCAGCGGCCTCAGCTGCGCCTATTACCTGGCCCTGATGGGCCATAAGGTCACCATTTTCGAGGAGTGCAGCAAGCTGGGCGGTATGCTGCGCTACGGCATCCCCAGCTACCGCTTCCCCCGGGAGAAGCTGGACGCCGAGATCGACTCCATCCTGTCCCTGGGCATCGAGGTCCGCACCAACGTCCGCATCGGCCGGGACATCTGGCTGGAGGAGCTGGAGAAGCAGTTTGACTGCATCTACATCGCCATCGGCGCCCACCAGGACAAGAAAACCGGCATTCCCGGCGAGGACAGCAGGAACGTCATGTCCGCCGTGGAGATGCTCAAGGCCATCGGCGACGACGTGATGCCCGACTTCACCGGCAAGCAGGTGGTGGTCATCGGCGGCGGCAATGTGGCCATGGACGTCACCCGCAGCTCCATCCGCCTGGGGGCCGGCAAGGTCACCTGTGTGTACCGCCGCCGCCTGGAGGATATGACGGCCCTGCCTGACGAGGTGGCAGGGGCCACCGCCGAGGGGGCGGAGATGATGACCCTGGCGGCTCCCGTCCGCATTGAGGCCGACGAGGACGGCGTGGCCCGGGCTCTGTGGGTCCAGCCCCAGATCATCGGCGACGTGGACGGCTCCGGCCGTCCCAGGCCCAACAAGGCCGCTCTGGACCAGGTGCGCATCCCGGCGGATATCATCGTGGTGGCCATCGGCCAGGGCATCGAGATCCAGGGCTTTGACCAGGCCGGCGTGCCCATCACCCGCGGCGGACGGCTGGTGGCCGCCCTGTCCGGCCAGGTCAGCGATATGGACAACATCTTTGCCGGCGGCGACTGCGTCACCGGCCCCGCCACCGCCATCCGGGCCATTGCCGCCGGAAAGGTGGCTGCCGCCAATATCGACGAGCACCTGGGCTTCCGCCATGAGATCCGGGTGGACGTGGACATCCCGGCTCCCCGGCTGAACAACCGCCCGCCCCACGGGCGCATCAACACCACCGAGCGCCAGGCCTGTGAGCGCAAGTGCGACTTTGAGGACATCGAGTGCGGTCTCACCGAGGAGGGCGCCGTCACCGAGGCCTCCCGCTGCCTGCGGTGCGATCACTTTGGCTACGGCATTTTCAGAGGAGGTCGAGATATCAAATGGTAACGCTGACCATCGACAACAGAACCGTCACCGTGCCGGAGGGCACCACCATTTTGGAGGCCGCCCGCTCCGTGCGCCTGGATATTCCCACCCTGTGCTACCTGAAGGACATCAACGAGATCGGCGCCTGCCGCATCTGCATGGTGGAGGTGGAGGGGGAGCAGCGTCTGGTAGCCGCCTGCGACACCCAGGTGGCCGAGGGCATCGTGGTCCACACCAACTCCCCCCGGGTCCGTGAGGCCCGCCGGGTGAACCTGCGGCTGCTACTGGCCCAGCACGACATCCGCTGTCCCAAGTGCACCCGCAGCGGCAACTGCAAGCTCCAGCAGCTCACCAACGACTATAACCTGCTGGGCAACCACTATATCAAGGACCTGCGGCCCATTGAGCCGGATTTCAGCACCCCCGTGGTGCGGTTTGAAAACCGCTGCATCCGCTGCATGCGCTGCATCCAGGTCTGCGACAAGATCCAGGGTATGCACATCTGGGACCTGATGGGCACCGGTACCCGCACCACCATCGGCGTGTCCGGGGCCAGGACGTTGGCAGACTCCGACTGCACCTTCTGCGGCCAGTGCATGACCCACTGTCCCGTGGGCGGTCTGCAGGAGCACGATGACACCGGCCGGGTGTTCGACGCCCTGGCCAACCCTAAAAAGATCACCGTGGTCCAGATGGCCCCGGCGGTCCGGGCCGCCTGGGCGGAATACTACCACCTGAAGCCCGAGTACGCCACCGCCCAGCGCATGGTCACCGCCCTGAAGCAGATGGGCTTTGACTATGTGTTCGACACCAACTTCACCGCCGACCTGACCATCATGGAGGAGGGCAGCGAGTTCGTGGAGCGCTTTACCCACCGGGATCAGTACACCTGGCCCATGTTTACCTCCTGCTGCCCCGGCTGGGTGCGGTTCGTCAAAACCCAGTTCCCCAAGTATGTCAGCCATCTGTCCACCGCCAAGAGTCCCCAGCAGATGTTCGGTGCCGTGGCCAAGAGTTACTTCGCCAAGAAGCTGGGGGTGGACCCCCACGACATCTTCGTGGTGTCCATCATGCCCTGCACCGCCAAAAAAGCCGAGTGTGCTCTGCCCACCATGAAGGATGACCAGGGCGACCCGGATGTGGACGTGGTGCTGACCACCCGGGAGATCGTCCGTATGTTCCGGGGGGAGCAGATCAACCCAGCCGTTCTGCCGGAGACGGAGTTCGACAGCCCTCTGGGCAGCGGCACGGGTGCGGCGGTGGTGTTCGGCGCTACCGGCGGCGTGATGGATGCCGCCCTCCGCAGCGCCTATTACCTGATCACGGGAAAGAACCCCGATCCGGACGCCTTCAAGGCCGTCCGCGGTATGGAGGGCTGGAAGGAGGCCACCTTTACCATCCCCGGTGCAGGCGATGTCCGCGTGGCCGTGGTCAGCGGGCTGGGCAACACCCGGAAGCTGATGAACGCCATCGATGAATGTCAGGTGGCCTACGATTTTGTGGAGGTCATGGCCTGTCCCGGCGGCTGTGCCGGCGGCGGCGGACAGCCCATCCACGATGAGGCCGAGCCTGCCGCCTACCGGGGCGACGTGCTGTGGAGCATCGATAAGAGCATGGCCGTCCGCTTCTCCCACGAGAACGAGGACGTGAAGGCCCTCTATCGCGAGTACCTGAAGGCGCCTTTGGGCGAGAAGTCCCATCATCTGCTCCATACCGATCATCACGGCTGGCAGATGCCCGGACGATCCGAAAAATAACGCATAAAAAGAAACCGCCTCACGGCGGTTTCTTTTTATAGCGTTTTACTCAGCAGCCTCCGTCGGTGCATCGGCGGTCTTTTCCACGCTGCTGGCGGTGAGGATGCTGCCCTGTCCCTCACTGAACCGCACCGTCACCGTATCGCCGGTGTTCAGGATCACCGCCTCCGGCTGCACCGCCGCGGAGATGGTGTAGTACACGTCGCTGCCCCGCAGGCGCAGGTAGAACACGGTGTTGCCGCTGACCACCGCCGAGCGCAGGTCGTCGATGACGCCGGTGATCTCGCCGCTGGCCGTCTCCGGCAGGGAGCTGTCGTCGCTGTCGATGAGATCATTGTGCAGCAGCATCTGCCGGTAGTTGCTCTCGCACTCCGCCACCGTGCCGCCGGTGGCCACGATCTGATACTGGCCCACGTTGACCATGGCGTACATCTTCACCAGCGCTGCATCGTCCTTCAGAGCCATGAAGTAGGTGGGCTGCTGGGCGATGTTCAGCAGCAGGGGGAACGTGGCCTTGTACTTCATCTGCTGCACCTGGCCTTCAGCGCTGTCCATGGCGGAGTACTCCTTTGCGCCGGCGATCTGGTAGAATCGGGTCTCCTTCGTCCGCTGGTTGGACAGGATGAAGCCGATGTTGGACTCGTCGGACACCACCGACGTGACGCCGGTATACATATACACGTCGTCGTCGATGGCGATATAGTTGTAGCCCTCCGTGGTGATGGTCACGCCCCGCTGGCCGAAGATGGAGTTGAGAAAGCCGTTGATATACGCGCCGTGGTAGTCGTACTGATCCATGATCAGCTCCGCCGTGAACACGTGGTCTACCCAACTGGGCACGTCGCCGGTCTTATAATAGGCCGTCTCGCCGGTGACGGCGTTCACCAGCACCGCGCCGATGATGTCCCGCCCGCCGAACAGGCCGATGGTGTGGCTCAGGCGGGGGCAGACCCACCAGGGATCGCCGTTTTCGTCGATCTCAAAGGCCGGGTCGTCGAACATATAGGTGGGGTAGCGGAAGCGCAGGTGGCGGTTCAGATTGCGGCTGAAATGCTCCGCCGTGGTGTAGCGGATGCCCTCGTCCAGCCGCACCATCTCCACGTTCTGCGTCACCATGTCGATGAGCAGGTAGGCAGGCAGACCCTCGCTGCGGTTGTTCAGCCACTTGATGATGTCGCCGTA
>ERZ857840.3483-NODE-3483-length-13305-cov-2.449434_pt1 | contig 13305 bp, 7 predicted proteins | sample MGYA00519760_ERZ857840 | MGnify/ENA primary metagenome ERZ857840 (study PRJEB31778, sample SAMEA3449371) | human gut metagenome | biome: human gut; feature: human-associated habitat; material: faeces | place: United Kingdom | collected 2010/2012 ... | reverse complement strand
TACCTATCTCAAAATTGGCTTACAATATCGAAGGGGGAAATGATGATGAAGAAGATTTTGTTTTTAGTTATGGCAGTTCTGACTGCTGCTTCTATGATGATTGCTGGCTGTGGCGGTGGCGATAAAAAAGCTGCTGAACCGGAAAAGGTACTGCGTGTAGGTACAGAGCCTACCTTTGCTCCTTTTGAATTCCAAAAAGAGGGCAGTAAAAGCTATGATGGTTTTGACATGGATCTGGCACGTGCTATCGGCAAGCAAATGGGCTACAAGGTTGAAATTGTCAGCATGGGCTTTGACGCTTTGATTCCGGCACTGAACTCCGGCAACATTGATGTTGTTGCTGCAGGCATGAGCATTAATGAAGAACGTCAAAAGGCTGTTACCTTCTCTGAACCTTATTATACTTCCGGCCTGATCGTTATGGTAAATAAGGACAACAACGAAGTTAAGAGCGTTAAAGATCTGGAAGGCAAACGTATTGCCTGCCAAATCGGTACTACCGGTGAAAAAAATGCCAGAAACGTTGCTAACGCTAAAGTAACTGCTTTCAATACTAATGATGAAGCTGTTATGGAACTGAAAAACAAAGGCGTTGATGCGATTATCAATGATAGTCCTGTAGTTGGTTATTACCTGGCACAGGGTGGTAACGCCAGCATGAAAACTGTTGGTGATATCATGGAAGCAGAGCAATACGGTCTGGCTGTTAAAAAAGGTAATGATAAGCTTGCGGGCGAAATCAACAAGGCTTTGGCTGAGTTGAAGAAAAATGGTGAATATGACAAGATTTACAAAACCTGGTTTGGTGAAGTAAAGAAATAATATTTTGTTCACTACGGAGCACGACAGGGTTTAATTGCCGGACGTGCTCCGTTTGATATTAGAAAATTAGAAAAGAAAAAATGAGGGGGACCAACAAATGAAAAAGGTATTAGTATTTTTAATGATGGCTATTATGGCCTGCAGCATGCTGCTAACCGGCTGCGGCGGTGAGGAAAAAAAGGCGGCTGACAGCGCAAAGGTTTTGCGTGTCGGCACTGAGCCTGTATTTGCACCGTTTGAATTTCCTAAGGAAGGCAGCAAGGATCTGACCGGCTTTGATATTGAACTGATTGAAGCTCTTGGCAAGCAAATGGGCTACAAGGTTGAAATGGTAAGCATGGGCTTTGATGCTCTGATTCCGGCATTGAATTCCAACAATATTGATGTTGCTATTGCCGGTATGACCATTACCGACGAGCGTAAAAAGGTTGTTGATTTTACTGAATCCTATTACACTTCCGGTCTGATGATTATGGTACGTAAAGACAGCAATGTAAAATCTATCGATGATTTGAAGGGTAAAACTATTGCCTGCCAAATCGGTACTACCGGTGAAAATAAATCCAGAACTGTTGAAGGAGCTAAAGTAAAGGCATTCAATACTCAGGACGAGGCTTCTCTGGAGCTGAAAAACGGCGGTGCTGATGCTGTAATCGGTGATGCACCGGTTATTGAATACTATATGACCAAAGCAGGCAAGGACTTTGCTAAAACTGTTGGTGAAAGAATGGAAGCTGAGCCTTACGGCATTGCTGTTAAAAAAGGCAGCAAGCTGGCTGGCGATTTAAATAAAGCTTTAGCTGAATTGAAAAAGAGCGGCGAATATGATAAGCTTTATACTAAATGGTTTGGAGAGAAAAAATAAGCAGTGGTTCTCTCCAGCCTGCAACTAAGAATTTAGAGGGGATTGGGAGAATATGAATTTTGAGCTTATGGCAAATTCGTTTCCGCTTTTGCTGGCCGGTGCCGCTATTACCGTAGAGATTACGGCGATGAGCGTTACCTTCGGTCTGCTGATTGGCTGCATGATCGGTATTGCGCGCTTGTGCAGCATTAAGCCGTTGCGTTATTTTGCCAATGTTTATGTAGATTTTATCCGCGGCACCCCGCTGCTGGTACAAATCTTCCTCGTGTATTTTGCGTTGCCTAATATTATCGGCAGCCGTGTTGATCCGTTTGTGGCAGCAATTTCCGCCTGCTCCATCAACAGCGGTGCGTATGTTGCCGAAATCTTCCGTGCCGGCATTCAGTCTATCGACAAGGGCCAGATGGAAGCAGGCCGCAGCCTCGGTATGACCTGGGCGCAGACTATGCGCTATATTATCATGCCGCAGGCCTTCAAGCGCATCATTCCGCCTCTGGGCAATGAATTTATTGCGATGCTGAAGGATTCCTCTCTGGTTTCCGTTATCGGTTTCGAAGAGCTGACTCGTCGCGGCCAGCTGATTATTGCCCGTACCTACGCTTCCTTTGAAATCTGGATGGCTGTAGCTATTATTTATCTGATTATGACCTTTGCTGTTGCAAGGTTTACCGGTTATCTGGAGCGGAGGTTTGACACGAAATGAGCAAGGAAATGATTGTAATCAAAGATCTGAAGAAAAGCTTTGGTGATCTGCACGTACTCAAGGGTGTAAACCTGACGATTGCGGAAAAAGAGGTTGTTGTTATTATCGGCCCCAGCGGCAGCGGTAAGAGTACTCTGTTGCGTTGCATCAACTTTTTGGAGAAGCCTACCGGCGGCCGCATTGTTATCGATGGTATTCCTCTGAACGGTGAGGCTAATATTAACGAAATCCGCAAGGAAGTAGGCATGGTATTCCAGCGCTTTAATCTGTTTCCGCATATGACTGTTATGCAGAATCTGATGCTGGCACCGATGAAGGTGCGCGGCGTTTCTAAGGATGAAGCAGAAAAGACTGCACATATGTACCTGAAAAAGGTTGGCATGGAAGACAAAGCCAATAATTATCCCGATCAGCTCAGCGGCGGTCAGCAACAGCGTGTTGCTATTGCGCGAGCCCTGTGCATGAAGCCGAAGGCTCTGCTGTTTGACGAGCCTACCAGTGCTCTTGATCCGGAAATGGTTAACGAGGTTCTGGACGTTATGAAGCAGTTGGCTAACGAAGGTATGACCATGGCTGTTGTTACTCACGAAATGGGCTTTGCCCGTGAGGTTGGCGACCGTGTATGCTTCGTAGACGGCGGCAAAATTTTGGAAGAAGGAACTCCTGAGGAGATTTTTGGCAATCCGAAAGAAGAACGCACCAAAAACTTCCTGTCCAAGATTTTATAATTACTTGATTTTTATTAAAAGCACATCTGTAAAGGTGTGCTTTTTTCAACTAATCATAATTTATGGAGTGATAATTATGCAAATGCAATTCGACGGACAACAATATCCTTACGCTTCGCGCCGTCGCGTAGTTTATGGCAGACGCGGTATGGTCTGCACCTCGCAACCATTGGCATCTCAGGCCGGCCTGCAGATTTTGCAGCAGGGCGGGAATGCTATTGATGCAGCCATCGCGACAGCAATTTGTCAGACCGTAGTGGAGCCTACGAATAACGGTCTTGGCAGCGACTGCTTTGCGATTGTCTGGGTAAAGAATAAGCTTTATGGTATCAACGGCAGCGGTTATGCGCCGCAGAACCTGACGGCGGAGGCAGTGCGTGCTGCAGGACATACAGATAAAATGCCGTTCAGAGGCTGGCAGGCTGTGACTGTTCCGGGGGCGCCTTCAGCCTGGGCGGAGCTGCACAAGCGTTTCGGTCGTCTGCCCTTTGCGAAATTATTTGCCTCTGCTATTGATTATGCGGAAAACGGTTATCCTGTTTCACCGATAGTAGCACGCTTCTGGCAGGAGGGCATTGAGGCGCTGGCGCCGTATAAGGATAATCCTGCGATTGCGCCTTGGTTTGCCACCTTTGCACCTAAAGGCGTGGCACCGCGTACAGGTGAATTAGTGCGTTTGCCTGACCATGCCAAAACATTGCGCCTGTTGGCGGAAAGCTATTGTGAAAGCTATTATCGCGGTGAGCTTGCCGAAAAAATTGTCGACTTCAGCGAAAAGACCGGCGGTTATCTGACGTTGGCAGATTTGGCTGATTATCGTGCGGAATTTGTTGAACCTGTGCATATTAATTACCGTGGCTATGATGTGTGGGAAATGCCGCCTAACGGTCATGGTATTACAGCGCTGATGGCTTTGAATATATTGAAGGGCTTTGAATTCGACGGACGTGACAGCGTAGCAACACTGCATAAGCAGATAGAAGCTATGAAGCTGGCTTTTGCCGATGGCATGCAGTATATTGCTGACCCGCGCTATATGCGTACTAAGGTGGAAGCTATGCTGAGCGAGGAATATGCAGCCAAACGCCGTGCGCTTATTGGCGAGCAGGCCTTGCTGCCGGAAGCAGGCAAACCGTTCTGCGGCGGCACTGTTTATCTGTGTACTGCAGATAACGAAGGAAATATGGTTTCCTTTATCCAAAGCAACTACAAAGACTTTGGCAGTGGCGTTGTGCTACCTGGTTATGGCATCAACTTTAATGACAGAGGCGCAGGCTTCAGCTTGGACGAATCTTCGGATGATTTCCTGCTGCCGCGCAAAAAGCCGTATCATACAATTATCCCCGGCTTTTTGACTAAGGATGGCGAAGCAGTCGGACCGTTTGGTGTTATGGGTGCCTATATGCAGCCGCAAGGTCATGTGCAGGTGCTGATGAACACGATTGACTTCCTGCTGAATCCGCAGGCTGCGCTTGATGCGCCGCGCTGGCAGTGGATTGATGGACGCGAGGTGTGGCTGGAGGATCGCTTTGCGCCGGGGGGAGTGGAACAGCTGCGCAAGCAGGGGCATGACGTACGTGTAATGAGCGATTACACCAGCTTTGGCAGGGGCGAAATTATCTGGCGCTGCGCTGACGGCGTACTGGCGGGAGCAACGGAGCAGCGTGCTGACGGAACAGTTGCTGCCTGGTAAGTTTATAAGTTTTTGTGTATTAATATGATATTCTCTACTGTGGGAAGTACGCACGTAATTATGATCAAGCTGCGTTTTCAAGAATGGGCATACGCATGATACTACAATAGTAACCTTGCGGTAACTAGCGCACGTGAAAGTGCGTACTTTACAGGACTGCAATTTGGTACTATGATATGTACAGATGATGCGCAACGCATCACGAGGAGGTTAACAGATTATGACACAAGAAACGTTAGATTTTGTTAAAGAAAAAACTGTAGCTTTAATTGCTGCTCATAGCTGCAGCGCTGAAGCAAAGGCTGCTGCTGAAAAATGGCTTGCTGCTGTCGGTACTGCGAAAGAAGCAGAAGTAACCAAGGCTTATATTGCAGAGCTGGAAGCAGATATCATGCCGATAGACGGGCTGATTGCTTTTGCCGGTTCCGAAGCAGGCGTTGGCGTTTTCGGTGCTGAGCTGGCAAAAAATATTTTGGCACATGCTAAGGAAATCAAGGCTGCCGGGGCTGCCTATTGCGATTGCCCGGCCTGCGCTGCCTGCAAAGCAATTCTGGATAAAAAGGCTGAGCTGCTGTAATTAATCTTCAAAAATAACATTAACCGCCCGTATCTCAGGTGAAGGTGAGATGCGGGCGGTTATAATTTGTAAAAAGCCTTTTCTTTTTTTTGCACCGACAAGTCTGAAAAGTATAAGATTTCAACAACTAAAAATCTTGTCGGGGGGGACAGCAGTGCTATAATATTAATATAAGCAAACATTGTTATAATATGAATTTAATATTGATTGTTTGCTGAGATGATATTTTAGTGAGTGTAGTCTTGTTATGTTATTATAATCAGAATTAACTGCTAAAAAAGAGAAAGGGCGTGTGGTTATGAAGGTAAACCATAATGACAAATTTTTGGCTAAAAAAGTTCTGCTTTCAGTTGTGGCAGCAGGTGTAATGACTGGCTTCGTGATGAATGCGGAGGCAGCTGATATTTCTCATGAAGATGGGCAAAAGCATACTTATACTGCTGTAGAAGCGGGGAAAGTGACGGCACATAAAGGCTCTGAAATAGAGCTGAATGGCGGCAAGTTTACTAGTATAAAAGAAAAGCGCGTAGATAAAGAGGACGATAGAGTTGGTTATGCAGACGATTCTGCTGAAAGTAGTGGTGTGGGAAGCAAAATTGTTGCTAAGAATGTAGATTTTAAAGGAGAGGTTCATGCTTCTACTGGTGGCACGATAATCTTAAATGGCGGTAGCGTTACTTCCGGCACTTTTTATTATACGGATAATCAAGGTGCTGGACCTATTGAAGGTTATTCTACAGAGATTCGTTCGCGTGGCGAAGATGCTTATGTTGAGTTGAACAAAGTAAAAATAGACTCTAATCTTGGAGCTTTTGAAGGCGGTGTGCTTACAGTTAATGATTCCAACGTAAATGCTGATACAGCAATTTATGCTGAGGGTGGCACTGTTAATCTGATTAGCACTGATGGCAAAGCAACCTATACAGCTAGTGGAGAAGGTGTTGAAGCTGTTGATGGTGGTGTTATCAATATTAATGGTGGTGGTACATTACATACTACCAATATTAGTGTAGAAGGTAACGGTAGCAAGTTCATTACCGATGGCAGTGTTGAAGCCCAAAAGATTGTAGCTGGTTCTAATGCGAGCGTAATTTTAAATGGCGGTGGCAAAATTACAGGTGCTGAACTGCCGAGTGGAACTAAAGTAGCTGCAACAGTAACAGGCAACTCTACTCTGACAGCAACTAAAGTTAATTTCACAGGCGATTTTAAAGCAAAAGAAGGCTCTAAGATTATCCTTAAGGGCGGCAGTGTAACTGCAAGTGATTACTATGAAAATGGTAAAAAGGATGGTTATACTGAGTTTGGCGCAATTGGCGCAAACTCCAGCATTGAAGCAGATGGAGTAGATATAAAGTCTGCAACGCTTGCAACTGATGGTGCAAAGGTAACCATCAAAAACTCCAACATTAACACCGTTGAGGGAATTTGGGCAGCAAGAAAAGGCACAATTAATCTTGATGGTAAAGCAACCTATACAGCTAGTGGAGAAGGTGTTGAAGCTGTTGACGGCGGTGTTATCAATATTAGTGGTGGTGGTACATTGCATACTACCAATATTAGTGTAGAAGGTAACGGGAGCAAGTTCGTTACCGATGGCAGTGTCGAAGCGAAAAAGATTGCAGCTAGTTCTAATGCAAATGTAACTTTAAATGGCGGTAAGATTAGCGGTTGGAAAGAAGAGCGTCAGGATGATCAAGAGCCGGATGTAGCTTTTGCCGATATTGCTACGGATGTAAGTGATGGTAGTACACTGCAGGCTACTAAGGTAGATTTTACTGGTGGTATTGAAGCTTCTGGTAGAAGTAAAATTATTTTGAATGGTGGCAGTGTTACTGCTGGTCAATTTTATGATAAAGCGAATAAGCCGTTATATAGCACTGAAATCGGTGCTGATGGTGCTACCATTGAACTCAATAAAGTAAAGATTGATTCTAATCTCGGTGCTTTTGATGGTGGTGTAATTACTGTTAGCGATTCCAACGTGAATGCAGATACAGCAATTTTTGCTTCCGGAAAGGGTGCAGTTATTAATTTAAACAGTAGTGATGGTAAAGCAACATATACAGTTGGTGAAGACGGTGTTGAAGCTGCTGACGGTGGCGTTATCAATATTAATGGTGGTACATTACATACTACCAATATTAGTGTAGAAGGTAACGGTAGCAAGTTCATTACCGATGGCAGTGTTGAAGCCCAAAAGATTGTAGCTGGTTCTAATGCGAGCGTAATTTTAAATGGCGGTGGCAAAATTACAGGTGCTGAACTGCCGAGTGGAACTAAAGTAGCTGCAACAGTAACAGGCAACTCTACTCTGACAGCAACTAAAGTTAATTTCACAGGCGATTTTAAAGCAAAAGAAGGCTCTAAGATTATCCTTAAGGGCGGCAGTGTAACTGCAAGTGATTACTATGAAAATGGTAAAAAGGATGGTTATACTGAGTTTGGCGCAATTGGTGAAAACTCCATCATTGAAGCAGATGGCGTAGATATAAAATCTGCAACGCTTGCAAAAGATGGTGCAACGGTAACCATCAAAAACTCCAGCATTAATACCGTTGAAGGCATTTGGGCTTGGAACAAAGAGAAAGTTGGCAAAGGTTCAGTAATTGTTTTAGATGGCACAGCTGCTAATGTTTATACTGTTGGCGAATCCATCGTTGCTTACAATGGCAGCAAAATTTATATCAACGGCGGTACGCTGAAGGAAAATGAATTAAGGAGAAAGATGTTCGGTATTGAGACTGAGGATGGAACAATTAATACTGATGCCAAAGGCATTGTCCTCAACAAAAACGGCGTAATTTCTACCATGTCTGACCAAATTTATGCTAACGCTGCATCCGCAAATCAAAAAGAATCCGGCGCAATTACTAACGAAGGTATTGATTTTAAAGGCGGCAGCCTGATTTTGAATGATGCTAAGTATACTCAGTCTTATACAGATTCTGCACAAGCTGAATTGAAAAAGCAAGGTGCAACCAAGCTGACTATGAGCGGCGAGCTGGTTAAAGAAGAAACCGGCGAAGTAAAAACTGAAATCTCAGTAGGTGAAGCAGCTGATAAATTTGGTAGCGATACTGAGCTTGACAAGGTTACTGCTAAGGCTGATAACAACCTTTTGGTTGGTAGTAAGGATTCTTCCTTAGCAGGCAAAGATATTGCAGGCGTTAATGTTAAAGATCAGGTCGAAAATGGCTTTGCTGTTGGTAAGCTTGACCTTGGTGCAGGCAGCAATGGTGTAGTAATTACCAATGATAAAGAAGTAACTCTTGGCGGCAGTCAGGGTGGCAGTGTAATTACTGTTGCTGGTGCAGATGCAAACGTTAAAGTAGTTGTTGGTACTGATGAAGCTGGTACTGCTAAAGCAACTGGCAAACTGAACATTGGTAATGCATTGGCAACCGAAAATACAAATTATAAGCTTAATGGTGACGTTGTTGTTAACAAAGACAGTCATTTTAATATTAGCGGTCAAACGGAAATTACTGATAGCGTATCTCTGAATGATGCAAATATTAATGTAAATAAGGGCGCATTAAAAACAGCGGATTTGAACGTTACTGGTAATAGTCAACTTCTTGGCGCTGTAAATGCAAATAAATTAAATGCTGTAGCTGGTGCAAGCTTGGCTATTGGCAATAACAATGGTGCAGGCAAGCTCACTGTTGAAACAGCAGATTTGAATGGCAGCATGATTTTCCTTGATCCTGCATGGAACATTTCCACAGGTATTGAAGGTGCTAGTGGTTTGGCAGTAAAAGATGTAACCAGTGGCTTGAATGGTGCCTATGTAGCCGGTCAGAATTCCAAGCTTTCCTTTGGTGCTGATTTAGCAGCTGCTGATGCAGCTTTCGCAAGAAGTGGGGAAACATGGAGCAATAGCGGAGTAACAGCTGGTGCTTATGTTGATTCTACTGTTGATGTAGCCAATGGTTCTATCACTGTTGATGGTTCTTTGACCACTGCACTTACTACTGTACCTGCTAATGGTTCTGTGAAATTTGCAGATAATTCTATGCTGATGGTAAATGCGTCTAAGATTAGCGCTACTCAAGCTGCTATTACTGGCGTAGCTACTGCTGATATTTCAGCTAATTCCAAACTCTATATTGATAACGCAGAAAAGGATAAAACCTATAAAATTATCGATGGTACTGTCGCTAACTGGAATGTTGACAATATCCTCAGCAATAATAAACTGCTGAAATTCACTGTTGATACAGATGCTAATACTGTAACTACTACTTCCCAGTCTGTAAAAGCTGCTTATGGTGATGCAGTTATAGCTGGTGATGTATATGATGCGGCAGTTCTTGTCGGCGGTGCTGCTGCTGATTTTGTAGCTAAGGCTGCTGATGAGCATGTAAATGCAGATACCGCTACCCAAGTAAGTGCATTCAATAGTGCAGCTGCTCTGAGTGAGCTGGCAGGTGTAGAACACGGCACTTATGCAGCAAGCAATTTGTTTACTGATGCTATTAGCGAGCATATGTCTTTGACTAATGAAAAAGATCATGACAGCGATATCTGGGCAAAATACATCCATAGCAAGGAAAATGTTGACGGCTTGGCAGTTGCAGGCGCAGACAGCAAGTATGATGTAAATTATAACGGCATTGTAGTTGGCGCAGACCTGTATAAGAATGGCAAAGCAACCATCGGTGCAGCACTGAGCTATGTTGATGGCAGTGTTAAGGGCAATACTCTGGCAGCTAGAACTGAAAATGATGCGACTTACTATGGCGTAAGCATTTATGGCGGTATTCAGAACGAAGATAGCGCTGTAATTTGCGATATCAGCTATCTGCATGGTAAGAACGATATTACTCAACGTAACAGCGGTACTACTTTGACTGCTGATGCTAAATCTGATGCCTTCAGCATTGGTGTACGTGCAGAAAAGAGCCTGAAGGCTGGTGTTGGTAAATTTGTTCCGTATGCTGGTATCCGTTACATGCATCTTGGCACCGGCAACTATAATAACAGCATTGGCATGAGCTATGATGGCGACGATATGAATCTGTGGCTGCTGCCTGTAGGCGTAAAATACAGCGCTGATGTAAAAGCTGGCAGCTGGACAATTCGTCCTATTGCAGAGATTGGCTATGTATGGAACATGGGCGATCGTGATGCAACGCAGACCGTAAGCCTGAACGGTGCAAGCAATGGCTTTGGCTATGATGTAGCTGATAATGGTAGCTATATTGGCCGCTTTGTTGTTGAAGCTGAAAAGGCTAATGTTACTTATGGCTTAGGCTATGAATATCAGAAGGGTGACAGCGTAAAGGCTAATAAATGGATGGCCAATGTAAACTGGAGCTTCTAATTAAAACAAATTAATCTTCAAAAATAAAACTGACCGCCCGTATCTCAGGTGAAGTGGAGATGCGGGCGGTTATAATTTTCTTTCAAAAAAATGCTGCTTGCGGTATAATATAAAAAATACTGAAGGAGGGAAAAGCATGGATAAGTATATAATTATGAATAAAAATATTCCTTTGGTTAAGACAACGATGTCCGCTGCAGGCTATATAACCGAAGTCCTGCAGATATACAATCCAGAAGCCTTTCCTGTAGGTATTTTTACTGATGATTTTAATAAGCTCGCAGACAAATTAAATCAGTGGTGGCGTAGCCGTATTATTCCTGCAAGTCGCGACGGATTGCGCTATATCCTGCATTTGTATGATGTCGAATCTCCAGCGGTTTTGAGCAAGCGCAGCTTGGGGTTGAGCCTGTCTGATCAATATTGGCTGAAGCCTGTCGGCAGTGAGCTGACATGGCAGGATATTAACTTTTTCACCAACGATTTTTCCAAGGAGTTAGGTGAAGCATTTTTCCAAAAGGAGTCCTCCAGGCCTGCAATAAATCCGTTCACGCCTGATGCTTCAAGCAATGGCTGGTTAAAGAAAAAGTGGGTGAAAATCAACGGCGTTACGTATCTTGCCAAAGCAGGCTCGGTACCGCTGTTGCAGCAGCCGTATAATGAAATTGCTGCCGCCAATGTAGCGGAGGCTCTGACGATTAAGCATGTTCCCTATGAACTGATTATAGAGGATAATCGTCCGCTGTGTCTGTGTCCTAATTTTATTACTACGGAAACAGAATTTGTTCCTGCTTATTATGTTAAGGATATTCTTACCAAGTCGAATAACGATTCTGCTTACGGACACTTCCTCAGGTGTTGCGAGCAGTTGCAAATTCCTGATGTGGCAGGCTATTTACAGCAGATGCTTTGCCTTGATTACCTGATAGAGAACAGCGACAGGCATTATGGCAATTTTGGCTTTATCCGTGATGTTAATTCTTTGAAGTTCCTAGGTCCTGCACCGTTGTTTGATAATGGTACAAGCCTGTGGTGCGAATCATTAAATAGCGAAATAGGAACAGAATTATCTGCTATGCCATTTAAAGATACGCAGAAAAAGCAGCTTGCCTTAGTTAAAGAGTGCCTTATTGATATTAATGGAATTGATGCTTGCGCTGAGATAGTGCAGAATACCTTGTTGACAAGTCCGTATCTGGATAAAGAGCGCGTCACACGTATCAGCGAAGCTGTTGCTAACCGTGCGCGTGGCCTGAAAAATTATTTGAGCAAGCTAAACTGAAAGTGAGCATCAAAAAACCGCTAAAGCCTTCAAAAAGCCTTAGCGGTACTTTTCTTTTTGGTGCGCCTGAGAGGAATCGAACCTCCGCACACGGTTCCGGAGACCATTGCTCTATCCACTGAGCTACAGGCGCAAAAACTACAATGGAATTATACCACAGATGTGAAACTTATGCAAAGAAAAGCCTTCTTTTTTTGTCTTGTGCGCGCTTATATGTTACAATAAAATTATTAATTTAATAAGCATGTATTACCTTGGACATGCGCTTTGAATAGAGGTTGCTTATGAAAGAAAGAAATCCTTATTGTCTGCTGGCCTTTGCAATTGTGCTTATCTGGGCGCTGTGGAATTACAATGTCAGCCTAAAACTGCTGGCTGGTATATATGATGTTTTGTTGCCGTTTGTCATTGGCGGTTGTATGGCTTTTATCGTCAACGTGCTGATGAAGAAGCTGGAGCAATATTGGCGCATAATTTTTAAGCAGAGCGTGGTATCGCGTTTCGAGCGTCCAGTGTGTTTGATTTTGAGCCTTGCAATCATTATCGGCTTTTTGGCCTTCTTTGTGCTGACGATTGTGCCCGAGCTGCATGCCAGCATGAAAATGCTCGTCAAGATGCTGCCGCCGGCGTTGGCCAAGCTGAATATTTATCTGCAGCAGAAGGCGCAGGAGCTTTCCTTCTCGGCAGACGAGCTGGCTGTGGTACAGGCGCAGGCTAAAGAGGTTTATCAGACGATGCTCAATTATCTGCAGAACAATAAGCGTCTTTTGCTGGAGCAGACGTTTTTGGCAACAGCCTCACTCGTTGAGGTGCTAGCCAACTGTGTTATCGGTTTTGTTGTAGCGATTTATTGCCTGCTGGAAAAGCATCGTCTGGTGCGCAATTTTAAACGGGTAATTTTTGCCTTCTGCTCGAAGGAGCGCGCTGCCTATATCCTGCATGTTTTGCAGACGGCGGAGCAGATTTTCCGCGGCTTTGTGGGCGGACAGCTGGTAGTAGCGCTGCTTTTGGGCGTGATGTATTTCGTCAGCATGAAGCTTTGCAGCTTTCCCTATGCGACGGTAATTTCGCTGCTGGTGGCAGTGCTGAGCCTGATACCGATTCTCGGTACATTAATCAGTGCTCTTATCGGCTGCTTTTTAATATTGGTGGCAGCACCGGAGAAAATTTGGTATTTTATTATATTATACATTGTACTGCAGCGCATTGAGGCTGACTTGCTTTATCCTAAGATTGTGGGTAAGGCTGTAGGTCTTTCGGAGCTGTGGGTGCTGGCGGCGGTGACGATTGGCGCGAGCCTTGGCGG
>ERZ857840.3481-NODE-3481-length-13315-cov-3.980618_pt1 | contig 13315 bp, 7 predicted proteins | sample MGYA00519760_ERZ857840 | MGnify/ENA primary metagenome ERZ857840 (study PRJEB31778, sample SAMEA3449371) | human gut metagenome | biome: human gut; feature: human-associated habitat; material: faeces | place: United Kingdom | collected 2010/2012 ... | reverse complement strand
CGCTGTTGTTAATTTCAGAGGCAATTTTATTAAACGTATCAATATGGGGTGATTTAATAGCATAAGCGTCGCAGCCCGGCTCATCGCAAACAGTAATTCCGCGAAAGCTTTTATATCCGCTATATTGAGCAATTCTGCTTTTCATTTTCTTATCGGTCATTTCGTTCGTGATTTTGCTGTCACGTACATATAATCCGATACCGTATTTTTCGGACAAACGAAGATTTTCAAGAACTTCATCCGTATCCGCCTCAAAATCACGCTCTATATAGCTTATAAAATTTATACCGAGCTCTTTGATAAGCGAGTAAACTTCATCGGTAATCAGATTATCCAAAGCTCCTATATACGGTGAATTATTATTGCGTACAGGTCCCCAAAATCCGCCGATAGGTATTATATTATTCATTTTGCTTTGCTCCCCGTAGTCCTTAGGCCACATCAGTGACCTAAGGACTAAATTTCAAAAAAGTTTAATCTGCAACTACGAGTGCGGCACAGCCGTATCTGATATTGAGGCTCAAAGAGCTTGCCTGAGAGGTTGTAGGTTCCCCGAATTCCTCATAAATGGTGAGATTCTTGGAAGAACCGAAATTGAGGGTTACCGTATCGAAAGCATCGCCATTTTCTCCGCTGTTATCATAATGGTTGTTAACAACATAATATGCCTTTTTGCCGTAATAATCAAATACTCCGACAATCGCACCGTAGTCGGAATTGCTGCTCGAAACAGTTGTTCCGTTTACTGCTGCATTGGAATTTATATTGGTTGCGCGCTGAGCATAGTCACCACAGGCGATAACCTCGGTACCTGAGCAGCTCATGAGGATATGATCAACCTTTTCAATCCATTGATTTGCCTGCTTTGCAAAGTTATACCATCTTGTCGGCTCACCGTTCGCACCGATAAGACCGTTTCTGCCGAAATCCTGCGAGGTGATATTACCGTTTTCGTCCTTAGTAACGGCGCCGTAGTAATTCGGCTGAATCAGCGGGAAATATTGGATTCCCTTTGCGCCATAGGCTAAAGCGGTGTTAACATTCCAGAAGACCTGTGACATTGTCGGATTATGATTTGTTGTTGTTTCGGCGTCGAGTGAGAAATTGTTTCCGCATTGAACATATGCCCAGAAGGGGATATTGCTTTGCGCTGCGCTTGTTGCGGCGGCTTTGAGGTTTTTGAAATAGGAGGTGTGCGCCATGGTAAACACGCCGTGGTTAGCTGCATAGTTATCGCCGTCGGTGAAGGGATAATTATCATAGCTCAAAACCCTTGGGTTGCAAGAGGAAACGTATTCCGAAAGATAAGGATAATAATTTTCAATCCCGGTCATGCTCGGATAAAGATTGATATAGGCGGAAAGATTTGTATATTTATTTAAAAGCTTTGAAATTCCCGCTATATCCGATATTTTCTTTTGAGTTGATGAGTTGTGGGGATTATAGCTGTTGCCTATCGGTTCGTCATAAACATGAATTCCCATAAAGGAAGAGAAATTGCCATAGAGGCTCAGCCTTTCGGCAAGCTGCGAGGCTGTCATATTCTCATTTAATGACGCGTCGTTAACATAAACGCCAATGTTATATTTTTCCGCAAGGGAAAGGTTCTGCAAAACCTGATTGAGAGCCCCATTGCCGTTTGCGGCGTCCAACTCAATATAATTGATTAAATTAACTCCGAGATCGGCAATTTTGGAATAATATTTATCCTGAATCAAATTGGTTTCCGCGCCGGAAAGAGAACTGTCAATTTTTCTCGGGCCCCAAAAGCCGCTGATCGGCATTACCGCGTCTCCTTCGGAATCAACGGAATAATGAAGTGCAGTATTGACTTCTTCATACTGAGCGACTCCAAGCAGTACCTTCCTGCACTCAATCAAGCCGGTCGCTGCGCTTTCGCAAAGCTTGGCGGCTTTTGCGCCTGATTTTGTGATTTCTATACCTGCCGAATATTTTTTCAAAGCCACAAGATCACGGATATCATTTTGACCGTCGGGATGATAATCTCCCTGTTTCCACAAATAAACATAATAAGTGGATTCTGTAGACCCTACCGTTGACGTTACCGAATAATCTCCCGGAATATTGATTTCGTCGCCGACGTTGTACGTCCTTGTTCCGTCGCTGCTTGTTGTAACCGCGGTTACAAGATAAGGACCGTCTGCAAGATTATAGTAAACGCCTTCTTCAACCTCGTCCGTCAGCTCCTGCTTAATTGTCAAAGAACCGCCATCCGGGAAGACGCGGGAAACCGTTGACCTCGCAGACGGTGCGTAATCCATGAAAAAGTAATCTCTTGTATAAGCACCGTCAATCCACAGCTCCAACTGAACATCGTCTTTATCGCCGTCATAATCGGCGTCAACGATTGTCTGAACCAAATCAAATGCGAACTGACCGTTTGCAACATCAATCAGCGGAACCGTTATGGGATTCGCAAAAATACCGTTGGTATGTTTGAGTATAACATTGTTCGTTGTCCAGTCAATTCCGAGATAATATCCAAGCCAGTCACCTAAAAGAACCATGTGAGCATTTCCCGTCAGCGCAAGCTTTCCTGAAATAACAATTTTCTCGGTTGAAAGTCCGGCAATGCTCTTGGATTCCGAGTTTCCTGTATAGGTTTTGTATGCGAACCCGTAGTCGGTCAGCGATTTGCAGGTATATCCGTCTTCAGAAGTCGGAACCTTTGCTTCGGGAGCGGTCAACGTTATAGAGCCGCCGTTCCACGGAATAATATTTACGGAAGCATTCAGGCTGCTTACAACGCCGCTCCATTTGAGATACATATTTCGGTACAGCTTGCCGTTGAACCAAACGCCAATTTTTGCATCCGTTGCATTATATGCCTCCGCCGTTATGGTAAGGTTGAATTTTTTAGTAAAATCAACGCCTGCCAAATCGGATGTGCAGGTAACGGACTGACAGTCTCCGGCGCCCGAAATCGAGCTTTCGATTTTGATACTGTCATCGGTTGTCATGATGCGAAGTCCGTTCCACTCCTGAGGGCCGGATGCGGCAAAATGGAGATAGTTTGTTCCGCTGTATTCGATATCCATCGAAACGGCCTTGCCCATCAATGACATGGCGGCGCCGGAAGGACTGTCACCGGTGTAATTGCTTGTCACTGCGCCATACTTCACGCCGGAGTTGCCAACACATTCCCATGTTCCTTCAACTCCGAATTCCTTCGGTGTAAGCGTCGCAAGATCTGTCGGAAGTTGGGCGACGGTAGACGCAACATCGATCGTTGAGCCATAGGAATAAACTCTCGTATATGTGCCGACGCTTTCTATGCCGCCTGCTATTTTGAAGAATGTTTCGTTATAAAGCTTGTCATTAATGAGGATTCCTATTAAAGCGTCCGTGGCTTCATCATCGCCGTCAAAATCCGCCGGAAGAATCACCACCCGGAGCTTGATCGGCACTCCGACAAGCGTGGTTCCCGCGGTTTGCGGATCAAGCCGGACATGCTGGCTGCCAAAGAAAGAAACATCCAGCGTGCCGTCGGGGGTAGGAACCCATGTATGGTGATTTGAAATTCTTATTCCGTCAGAGCCATCGGCAGCACCGCTTGCGGCGGCATAGCAAATGGTTGACTGCGGGGTGGTTTCGCCCTGCACTGTTGTGCGCTTTGTAGAGAAATTCACAAAACCGGTGAATACCGCCTCGGTGAGGTTTTCGATTTTTGTATTTGTGCAATCACCGATTATAGCCGTATTGGCATAGGTTCCGTCCGCAATAGAAAAGTCGTTAAAGCTAACCTCTGTGAGCGTGTCAGGAACCGTATAACTGCTTGTTTTATCAACCGGTGAAAAGGTTGAACCGGAAGCCCAGTTATTGAATACCACCCGATTTGTTAAGGAACCGGCGCAATTATAGGCAAAAAGATTGGTAAACAGCCTGTTTCCGATGTAAATACCGTAAATCACATCATCGGCAGAATCTCCGCCGTCCAGATTTGCAATTTCGGTGCTTAAATGTATGTCTACCGGCGTACCGTTAAATGTTGAAGCATTGATGAAATCCGGTGTTACGGTCGTTGAAGTAACGCCCGCACTTTCGATAACGAGGTTTGCTCCATTAACCTTGAAGCGGATTCCGTCCCAATCCCCGCTGCCTCCGATTTGGAAAAAGGTCTGCGCGCTGTTATGCGTGAGCGTTACATTTGCTCCGAAAACGGTATTGTTAAAGGTAGAGGCGGCAAGATATGTACCTTTGCGGGAATATGCCGGATGGATAACATTGTAGGCATATACATTGCTGTCCGCCGTAATATCGTTTATCGAAAGCTGCGTTGCGTTTTCATCTATTTTTTTATTGCTGATTGAACCGATTGCCGAATACGCGGGAATCTGATTTTGGAATCCGACATAATTTCCGACAGTCTCGGCCGTATCATATGAATAGACATAGGCGTTGTTATACAGCTTGCCGTTAAAATAGAATCCGTAACGAACATCCGGTGCATCGCCCTGCCCGTCATGATTGACGATTTCAGTGCTTATATGCAAATCAAATGTCTTTCCCACAAAGGTTTCGGATCCATCTCTGAAAGCGATTTTCGGATCGAAAACAACCGAAGTATTCGTGCCGGAGTAATTCTTCAGCTCTGAAGTTGAACAAACCGCCGCCAAATTAGCACCGTTCAGCTGAAAACGAATTCCATACCAGCCGCTTCCGTTTCCGCCGTACTGCAGCCATTGATTTGCATTGGCAAAAGTCACTTTCACGCCGAATAAAGTGCCATCAACATTTGAACGACCTATTGTATTTGTGCTATTCTTCACACCATAGGACAGACCGATTGTTGTGGTTGTATAATCGTCAAGATATGCCGGCACCGGCGTGGAGACGCTTGCAACGGTTAAAGCACTGTTTTTAACATAAAGCTTTATCAATTGTTTCAGATCGGCTGTATTAAATCCGGTGCATGTAATGTATTCATTTTGATAAAGATTTCCGTTAAAGAAAACACCGATTTTTAAATCCGTATTTGTTCCATCGTTATTTAAAAATTCAAACGAAATCGTTAACTTTAAATCATTATTTTCGGTTAATTGACAACCTGCTATGTCATCGGTAAATGTCATAATATGACTTCCGTCTGCCTTAAAAAGTCGGATTCCATCCGTAGCACCTTGGAAAAATACACCTTTCCAGCTCCCACCGATGTAAATGCGATTTTCTCCGGTTTTTGAAAATTTAACCTTCGCCGTGAAAACGGTTTTATCCAGAGTTGAATTCAAATCATGGATATAATCGGTATCAGCACTATTATAAGTGTTTCCGAATTCTGAATCGTTAGAATGAAAATCCGAAGCTGTAAGCCATTTGTAATTACTCGGAATATCGCTTTCCGTTATTCCGGAGCCTGATGCAGGGGTTTCTGTCATTGCATAAGCACTTTGTGTAAAACAGACTGACATTATCAAACACATTGAACACATCAGCGAAACAATTTTAGATATTGTCTTTGACATAATATACCTCCTATTCTTATTTATTGCTTTTGACATAGAAAATACCTCCTGTTTTTATATTACTCAACCACCACAAGTACGCCCTCGCCTGCCGCCAACGTCAGTTCGAGCGCATCTGCGCTGATAAAAGCCTCTTTTGCCCCCTGAATAACCGAGAGATTATATCTTTTGGTTAATCTCAAAGTAATTTTCTGGGCATATTCCGTATCATAGTTAACAACATAAAACGCCGATTTTCCTTTATAATTAAAGCAACCGATTAAAGAATCACCTTCAACACCTTCCAATTCCCGCCAACCATCTCCTTCTATTAAAAACTGACTGTCCTTGTTATCCTTTTTTGCATCATCACCGGTTGCTATAATTCCTTTATTTACCGAATTCATCAAAACCTCATCAACAGCGGAAATTTGCGCGTTAATATTTTTGGCATAGTAAAACCATCTGTTTTTATTTCCCCAAGCGCCGAATATTCCGTTGCGTTCAAAATCAAAATCGGATGACATGGCATATGCAAAATAATATGGCTGAATAAGCGGAAAATACTGGATTCCCTTTGCACCATAAGCAAGGCAAGTATTGACATTCCAATCAAATTCGCCTTCATTAGGATAATATCCGTTGGTATCAAATCTTGAGGCCGCATCATTCCACTGACTTCCAGCCTGAATATACGGCCAAAAAGGAATATTAGCCTTTTCGGCATATTCTCTGCAAAGTGACATATTTAGGAAATAATCCGCCTTCGAATTACCTTTGTCAAATACATACTTATCCCATGAAAGATAGTAAACATCGCATGTGTCGATGTATTCCTGTAAATATTTTTCATACTGCTCTCTGTTTGATGCAGTGGTCATAGGAAAAAGATTTGAATACGAGAAAATACCAAGTTGTTTTAAATTTGAAAATAGTTTGGTATAATTAGACATTCGGGGGTTACTATGATTGGAATAATAATTATCACTTGTAGGCTCGTCAACGATATAAAGTCCGCAAAAAGCCGGGTAATTCCTGTAATCATTAACAAGTTCGTCAATATCCTCTACACCCAAAGTGTCTTCAGCAAGATTTCCTCGAATACGATTGTCATATACGCATACGCCTATATCGTACTTTTCTCCCAAATCTAATAGCTTTCTCACCAACGAAGGATTTGTTGAAAAATCCGTATACTGATGATGGAGAAGATTTATTCCGCTTTCTGAAATCTTTTTGAGGAATTCGTCACTTATATAGTCTGGTAATGATTGACCGTCAACCGAAAATGTACTTGGCAACGGTCCGTAATACCCGGCGATAGGCATAACGTCTGTACCGCCTAAAAATTCAAATCCGTAAACGTCCGGTTCCTCTGCTTCCATCGGTTCAATATTGGTCTTTTCCTGTTTAGAGCCACAACCGCAAAAAGTAAGAGCAAAAATGGCAAGACTTAAAGTAAGGCATACTGTTTTCAAAAAAATACTATTTTTCTGCATCTGTCATTTTCTTCTTTCATAATGTTTTTTAATGCAATAGCCACCGATAATACCCGAAACGCATATAAAAGCGGCTCCAATTGCAAAATAAGCAATAACATAGCTCCAATTGAATGAATTTTTCGTCTTTTCAGCATCACGAAAAACATTCTTCTGCGGAGAATAAACATAATCCGCTTGTTCAATTTTTCCTGATTTATACTCGTTTTCAATCAAATTTGCATTTGAATCGAGATTTGAAATGCATATATTGTCGAACGCTATATTTGTATCACGCGTTGACCATATTTTAATCGAACCGGGCTTGTTTTTAGAATAAGAATGCTTAGCCATTTCCTGCCACGAGGCATCACTCAAATCCTTCATATAAAGCGTCAAATCCCCATCAATAACTGTCATTTTTACCGAGTATCCCTCGTTAGTCTGCGGCTTATAAAAGTTTTTATCAGCAAATGAAGTTTTCCAATTGCTAAACCACCCGCTGACTCCGGAACCGGTAAAAAGGATCAAATCGGTTGACTGCTGATAATCCTGTCCGGATACGTCCGCTGCAACATCACCGAATGATATACCGAATTCACCGTTAGGTACCTGTAATTCCATACCGTCATCGTCGTAAACATACTCACGCAGTATAAACGGAACATCAAACGATATTTCAAAATTCGAATAATTATATGTTGTTCCGAAGTATCCAACGCCGGCATTTCTGAACATAAGTACTTTACTTTCATTATAGTCTTCAACCTGTATAGCGGCGGGTATTCTTGCGGAATTGATCATTTTTGATGTGAAAGCATTAGCGTTAATATACCCACTCTCAAAATCTTCCTTGACATTGACATTTTCCGGTCTGTCATAAGAATACGTTGTCATTTCTAACTTTGATACACTTGCTACACACTGAGCGTTTTGTAAAATCCCTATACGTCCCTCCGGAACAAACGGCAGTTTGGTATCAATTATGCCCTGCCCGTTCACAGAAATCTTCAAAACTCCGCCGTTCGATATCACCAAGTTGACATCTGCATATGAATTTAAACTTATACCGCACCTTTTTCCGCTAACTATATCCGTGGACTTGCCGTCTTCATCAAATGCCATAATATCTGCCGTTAATCCGGAATTATTTTTAAAATGCATTTCAACGTTACCCGCTTCAGAATAAAGCGAATCTATGCTTGAAAGACCGACTGCAAGAATGAACGATTTACCCTGAGGTATACCGGAAATTTTAATACGTGCATTGACATTGAGCAAATTTTCAAAGCTATCGTCCTTAGTTGCGATTGTTTTTGAAATCAGTCTTGTTTCCTCATTCCCATCCTCGGTGAAATTCAAAGAGTTATTTTCAAATTCTAAATCATCGTTCGGAACGAACCAATCGGTACTGTTGAATTCTCCACTTTGTGTTAACATACTTGTTATAGTAACATTTGAGCCTGCGGAAACATTCACAGCCAATAAGCCAATTATCAAAACAGTAGTCATAAAAATATATTTTACTCGGAAACTCAATTTGCTTTTTATCATTTTTTCACCAACTTACTTTATGTTTTTAAGCCAGTTGTTTTCGTAATTATCGTTATGTATTTATACAATGTCACTTCATTATGGCAAAATATATAATCGTATTCTTTTGATAAATCAACCGCCGATTGAAATGTTGAAATAGCTGCTGATATCCCTTCCTGCCATTCCCATTGCCATACAGGATCAATGTGCGCGTTGCAAATCAAATGAACTTTTTTATTAACCATTATTTCGGATTTCCTTTCTTTCAAACAGGTAAATTCTTCCACATTCTCCTGATTCTGAAGCCCGTATCGGTATCCCCGAAATCAAATCAGCCCCACGGTAACTCTGACCGCTTAATCTTTCAAAATACACAGCACTTGGATCAGCAGATTTTATTTTGAGCATATTAACTTTTTGAGGAATTAAATCCATATGCCAACTTATATCCCGCTTATAATACGGAAAATTCTGCATATGAAATAAACAAATTTTATCCGCGTTGCATTCTTTATCGGAATAATAATAAGCTGCCGTTTCAGTAGAGTTTTCAAACGGAGAAATCAAGCGGAATAAATATCCGGTTTTAATTAAATCTTCAATGTTACGATAAAACTTTATTTGACCGGATATTTCATTCTTTATTTCTTCAGAGCACTCTATAAGATTCAACTCGTACCCTAACATACCGCCTATTGCAACCTTATATTTATAATCTAATGCATTCAAAACATCCGACACATTTCTTGGATCCGAAACATGACACGACATAACTGCTGCAGGATAAGCCAGAGTGCAACCGTATTGTATACGCAGACGATCCTTTGCCGTTGTGTTATCACTTGCCCAAATTTGTGAAGAAAATGCCATCATTCCGAGATCGTATCTTCCACCCCCACCGCTACAGGTTTCTATAAATGTATTTGGAAATTGTTTTTTGAACCAAAACAGTAGTTCATATGCACCTTTTTGATAACGGAAGAGAGCTTCGTCTTGTTGTTCACAACCAAGAAAGGCCGAACCATATTCCGAGGCATTGCGGTTAAAATCCCACTTAAAATAATCAATTTCTATGCCGGCAAAAGTTTTTTTGAAAATATCTTTTAAATATTCCAAAACATCCGGATTACAAAGATCCAATAATAACTGATCTCGCGACAATGTTGGCTGTCGACCTTTACAAACTAAACACCACTCCGGATGATTTTTATACAATTGGCTGTTATAATTAATCATTTCCGGTTCTATCCATATTCCAAACTTCATATTTTCAGCATGGATTTTGTCAGACAGATATTTAAGCCCATTAGGGAATTTTCTTTTATCAAGTATCCAATCTCCAAGACTTGAGGTGTCGTCATCTCTTTTTCCAAACCAACCGTCATCAAGAACTATCATATCCATCCCGCACTTCCTTGCAATGCTTGAAAGAGAAAGCAGAATATCTTCGTTGATTTTATAATAGCAAGCTTCCCATGTATTTAGGACTATCGGCCTATGTTTGAAACATTCCCGCGGCATTATTGTATTCCTTATAAAACAATGCATTTTTCTTGACATATCACCTATTCCATCTGCAGTATAGGTCATAACCGCTTCCGGTGATCTAAAGCATTCACCGCTTGTCAAGGTGTAGGCAAATGTTTCTTCACCAAGTCCCATTGAAATTCTGGTATTCCCCTGTGCGTTGACTTCAATTTCATTTAAAAAACTACCGCTATAGACAAAATTTAAAGCATAAACATCACCATATTCTTCAGTTGCATCCTTAGACACAATAGCCATAAACGGATTAAAGTCATGACTTGATGCTCCACGTCTACTGGTAATACTAAAGTTCCCATATCCTAACGAACTACGTTGGATATTCATTTCCGTTGTTTGACAACCGTGAAGCGTAAGAGCATCGTAGCAATGATCGGGCAAATCCAAGCATATGCTCATCGCCTTCTCTACTTTTATATCCATATTTCCCTTATTAGTCAACGCGAAATATCTGGAAATAATATCATACTCTGGATAGACTGTATAGTAGAGCTTAAGTTCACAATCAGTAACCTTATCCAGCAGCGATATTACCAATGTTTCCGTATCCTTACAGGCCCGCGCATTTGGGAAATCTTCAATATTAACTCTTCCATCAATTATCTCATAACCGTTGTATTCAAATAATGTTGAACTATCACCGTTTTTGCCTCTTATCCTCAAAGAACAGCAACGATAATCACCCGAATTAAAATAAGAAAATTCCAAAGGTGCATCATTTAGCGAAAACCTCGGTATTTCCGCTTCTTTAATTGCGGGAGAAAAGCTTAATGCCTGAACATTGTAAGAATAATCCAAGCTATCGGATTTGGAACCGTAATAGCAGTGCACCAAATACTTTCCGGCAACAACTTTAAACACATACTGAGTTTTTTGAGTGCAAATTATGAAAGTTTGCGATTTCTGATTATACCTAATTGACAAAATACATCCCTTTTTCTATGTTCATATTTATCTTTTGTATTAACGGCATATTAAGAGAAATGCCATTTAATTCCTGTATCACATTTTTATGGAAAGTCTAAATTTTTATTTTATATAAGAAAGTTGTACTTGACATCGTGATAAATTTGTATAATAATTATAACATATTTAAAATTATAATAAATATATTGGATTGACTATTTTTTATTTTTGATGTCACTATATTCAATTATTTAAGGAGAATACATATGGAAACGGATATTTTATCATATCAAAGCGGTGACTACAATTACTATTTTGACAGACCAGAAATCTTTGTAACAAACATTTCTAACCTACAGGTTGCATTTATTGTGGTCTATCACACATCACCAAATTATTTAAAAACTTGTTATAACACACACGCTCATAATAGTTTTGAATTGCAAAGCATTGATGAAGGAAATGTTGAAAACTGTATAGACAATTCAAAAAATATCACCTTAAATGAAGGCGATATTTTGCTTTTGCCGCCAAATATGTTACACTGCTCATCAACAAACCCTAATTTGTTTAAACGTTATTGCATAAATTTTTGCATTATTTCCGATTCAGAAGAAAAGGCCAATCATAAAAAACCGGGAAACGAATGTCGAAAAAGCATATTTTCAAATGTGCACGATGAAATTGTTTTTAAAAATGATGAAATCCGGCGTTGTATGAAAAAAATATATGAAATAGGTCATGATGATGTTAGCCAGATGCCACGCACATTAGCCTATCTCCAACTGATATTTTTAGAGGTTGAAAACAAGCTCGCTGAAATTATGAAAATTTCGAATATTCACGAAGACAGAGAGGCTCTTACACCTGCACAAATTGATAACTACAGAAGATGGATCATCGACTTATATGTGTAAGAATCACGCTGAGATTTTAGCTTCGCTTTTATCCTTAAGCCAGCGGCAGACACTCAGAATCGTTAACAATCTAACAGGGCATACCATAAACGACCTAATATTGAAACAACGAATGAATGTCGGAATTGCAGCAATTAAAAATACTGATTTCACATTAAAACAAATATCTGAAATGGTAGGCTATGAAACATATTCAGGTTTCTATATTGCATTTAATAAATTTTTCGGTTTCTCACCGGAAAGCCTTCGCCAAAAAATAAATTCCGCCTTGATTCCCTGATGATATTTTAATATAACCATAAATAAATTCGAATTCCCATAGGCATTAAAGAAAATTATACAATCAACCATAATGGGAATTCGAATTTTCAAGTGAACATAATTAAGCTTCTTTAAGCATTTCTTCAATAGTGCCGTTTGCCTTCAATATATCTATTATTTCTTTTTTATGCCCACCGTTCGGCATTATTCTGGGATAAACTGTATACCCCATATCAATTCCGATAACCTCCAACGGCAATTTCCACCCAGCAATATTTTCTTTTATAAGAACATTAATAGCATTGTTCAGAATGTATTGGCATTTCCTTGCCACATTTAAATCATTTTTTTGAACAGCATTATATAGCCTTTCTGCTACTCCAGGTAAAATATTATAGGATGTTCCTATTGCACCGTTTGCACCGATTGCAAGACCTGCAAGCAAAGACTCGTCGGGCCCGTTTAATATATTTATGTCGGGAAAAAGCGCTCTTAGTTTAGCAAACAGATAATAATTCGGAACTGTAAGCTTAACTCCGCATACATTAGGAATTTCAGCAAGCCTTCTCGTCAATTCAACAATATCTCCCTTATAAAAAGTTTGAATATATGCCATAAGCGGTTTATTTGACAAATCGGAAAGTGACTTATAGTAATTCACCGTTTCTTCCACATTGTAATATTCCATAAGTGCAGGCGGAAGTGAAGCTATGGCATCAACATCATAGTTATTTGCATGCTTAACAAGCTCAACTGTATCTTCCCAATGACCCGCACCAATATGAGCGATAACAGTGCTCTCTTTTTTATACTCCATTACAGTTTCAAGCATTTGAATACGGGTTTTATTCGGAAGTACTATACACTCGCCGGATGCACCGCCAACATAAAATCCCTGTAATCCGTTTTTTTGATTATATTCCATAAGTTGCTTAACAGAGTTGCGTTTAACATTCATGTTCTCATCATAAATCGAAAACAATGCCGAGTAAATACCATTAAACTTTATCATCAAATTACCCCCCATTAAATTTAAGCGCGCAATATATAAGTTTTTGTTATGACATATTTTCCGACCCGAATAAATGAATTTTATTCTTGACTGCCTGTTTGATAGCTTCAACCTTTGCATTTCGCATTTCAAGATAGCCCTTATTATCAGCCAGCGCTTGTTTTACCGCATTTTCACCGGCAATACAGAGATCGGTAA